>Ga0233422_10000612_pt1 | contig 17280 bp, 15 predicted proteins | sample Watercolumn_Mata_2_FD_182724 | JGI IMG/M metagenome (GOLD analysis project Ga0233422, IMG submission 182724) | Freshwater microbial communities from Lake Matano, South Sulawesi, Indonesia - Watercolumn_Matano_2014_110_MG | ecosystem: Environmental > Aquatic > Freshwater > Lake | place...
ATTATCCTTGAAAATTGGTATGGAAATATTGACTTGTTTGAAGGGGCAAAATTAATTGCAGATTCTCTCGGTGAAAAAGAGATTGTTTCAATCATCTATGAAGACTCCTATTCGGATTTCCGGAAAAGACGAGCATATATTTTAAATGCATGGGCGGTGGGAATAGATACATCACATTTTCTGCTTCTGCCGGTACCAAAACGCGATCCGAAAACTCTAAATATTGCTCGCACCGTAACGGATACGGCACAACGTAGACAATGGTTACGGTTGAGTATTGTTACTGCCGATCTTCATTCCGCGCGATCAAGAAAAGCATATCAGTTTACATCGCAACCGTACGGCATTTCGGTTCAGATTGCTGGTGTTCCAATAGAGGGTGTAACACACGCAAACTGGCATAGAACCTCTACGGGAATAGCAATGGCTTTCTCAGAATTGATAAAAAAAATATACTACGACGTGTTTGTATTTTAAGCAGTCGCTCATGAAAAAGCATCTGCGCCTGAAGATGTTAACTTCTTTCCTACAGGTAGTAAACTACAAGCGACGCTTACCCAGAGTCCGTGTCCAATGAACAATCTGTTTTTTTACTTCATGAGGATTGGTGCTTCCAGCAGATCGTTTATGCTCGACACTTGCCTGCGGCAAAATAAAGTTGAACACATCCTCATTAAAAAGCGGGGAAAATTCTTTTAATGTAGCCAGGTCCAGGTTACCAAAAAACATTTTGTGGCTTACACAGTACTGTACCACCTCGCCTGTAATCCGGTGTGCTTCGCGGAAAGGTATTCCTTTTGTTGCCAGGTAATCAGCCATATCGGTTGCAGTGAGGAAATCCATTCGGAGTTCTTCTGTGAGTTTATATTGATCGAAAGTTGTGTGCACAAGAACATGTGCAAAAATAAACAGGCACTGTCGAGTTGTGCTGACCACATCGAACATCGGACGCTTATCTTCTTGCATATCCCGATTGTAAGCAAGAGGAAGTCCTTTCATAATTGTCAATAAATTAATCAATGCACCGTAAACACGACCTGTTTTACCACGCACAAGCTCAGCCATATCCGGATTTTTCTTCTGAGGCATAATGCTGCTTCCAGTCGTGTACGCATCGCTGATTTGAGCGAAACCAAATTCTTTTGTTGTCCAGAGCACTATTTCTTCCGCAAACCTGCTCAGGTGCGTCATTAAAATACTACACGCACTTGAAAATTCGATCAAGTAATCTCTATCGCTGACTGCGTCAATGCTATTCTCCACAATTCCATCAAAATGGAGTTTCTTGGCCACCATTGCACGGTCAATCGGAAACGATGTGCCTGCAAACGCTGCAGCACCCAGCGGAGATTTATTGAGCCGTTTGAAACAATCTTGCATTCGCTCAAAATCACGATCCAACATCGAAACATAGGCTAATAGGTGATGCGAAAGCATAATCGGCTGCGCACGTTGGATGTGCGTGTATCCGGGCATAAGAACATGGAAGTTTTTTTCTGCTTTATATAATAAAACCCGTTGGAGATTCGTTATGAGCTTATTGATTTCACGTGTCGCAGTACGCAAATACATTCGCTCGTCGAGTGCAATCTGATCATTCCGGCTTCGAGCTGTGTGAAGTTTCCCGCCAAGCGCACCGATTTTTTGCATCAACCGGTGTTCTATTGCCATGTGTATGTCTTCATGTTCGTTTGTTAATTTGAATTTACCGGTTTCAATTTCCTTTTGTATTGATTTTAATGCCGTTCGAATTCTACGCGCTTCTGATGACTGCAATACCTTTGTGGCAGCAAGCATTTCTACATGAGCAATACTCCCGGCTATATCTTCTGCGTATAAAAGTTTGTCATATTCGATGGATGAAGAGAAGTTAAGCGCAATTTCTGCTAAAGGTTCTTTGAACCGTCCGCTCCAGAGTGTTTGTGCCGCCATGATGGTTGTCCGTAGTCTTTAATTGTTTTCTTGAAAAATCTTTCATTCAATTTACTTAAAAATCGTTATGTGTGCAATGAAGTGATTATGGGAATTGGTGAAGAAAATGAAAACTATATTTATTTATCGAAACACCAATAGAATTTGTCTTTCATTATTTGAATCATGCAAACCTTTTGCTTATCATTTTTATCCGGGAGTCCAACTCCCTCACAGCTATGGGAATGGTAAGGACAGGCATAAGCTTCATTACATCACTATAACCAGGATAATTCACACTGAGTTTGAGAATAATTCTCATCTCATTCGAGATAAGAACAATCGTTGGTGCCTCCAATTGTATAGTATAGTATAGTCTAATCCTTGATACGATTCCGTCCAGCTGTGTTGCATTGAATTCCATTGAGACTCGAGAGCACGATTTATTTCACCACTTGTTAACGTAAGTATAACTGGGACATCATAAGTGGTTTGAGCAGCTGCCCTAAACATGGGACCAATTATTAGCGATAGAATAAAACATATTACTTTTGGGATATACTTTTTCATACAAGCTCCTCTTATTAGATGGTTTTTTTTATTACCTTATTATTGGCAAATAAAAAGGGACACTCCTTTTTGGAGAAGGTTGACAGATCCATTTTGTTTGCTTATTACTCCTTCCCGTTCTAGCCAACGGGAAGGATTTATTTTAAAGTTTTCACATCAATCTTTCTAGCACCCCTCCTTTCATTGAATTACGGATTTCCTTGTACGATAACATATACCTGAGAGCTTACTTCAGATGGAACAAATATTTTTCCGGTTTTTGTCTTTATAAACCTGCATTGCCATCCATATTGCATATCATCGTTTGGTAAACCCGTAATATCCATCCACTCAAAATTACTACCGTTCCAATGAAAAAAATTATATCGTGTGCCAATCACCCAATAATCATTTGGTGAAAACAGATTTATGCCAACACCAGTCCGGCCAAGAGCTTTGAGTATCAATCCCAAGTCTGCAAGATTTTTCTTCTTAAACTCTAAAACTTGTCCAACAGATTCAAATAGATACGATTGATCGCCAATGACATAAAATTTTAATGAGTCTGTTATGTTACACCTTGACACACCAATTCCACCAGGATAATCGGAACTTACAAGAGATAGTGGAGTGTTTGATGTATCTTTTGTGTCATAGAGTTTTATCCAGGTATTTTTGTAATACTTCCATCCTTGATAATAATGCTCACCAGTTACAAGATTTAAATATCCTGATGTGTAAATCTCATCTTTTGATACACCTGTTAATCTATATAAATTAAACTCCGTCGGTGCTTTTTGGTAAAACCAGTTAGATGTATATCCATCTTTGGTATATACCATCCCATTATCACCCACTGCTATAAAATATCCATTACCGTCTGTCCACACACTCCGTAACTCACCTTGATTCTCAAATTGATATCCCTTCCACTTCTTAATATTGTTATTGAATTCTCCAAGTCCTGGTTTAGGGGGAGTAATAGACCAATTACCAACAGAGACCATAAAGTGATCATCGCCTGTTACATCGTTGGCAACGTGTTGTATCTCAGCAACTGTTCCATTGATATTCGTTTCCCATTTAAGACCGTTCCAACGTAATCCAATAAAACCTTTCGAAACTCCATTCACAATTTGAAAGATATTTCCCATTGCATAGGCATCTGAGTCCGAGAACGCATGAACTCCACCAAGTGTAGACGGGAACCAAGCTACAGTATCTAAACGCCAAGTGAAATTACGATTGCCGGGTGGGAAAGTGCAATTGGTTGGTTTATCATCTGGCGGGCAGGTAGGGCAAGGCTTCTTATCTGGGCATCCGTAGAAGAGAAAAAGGCTCGATGCGAGTAATACTATAAGATAGCTAATATTCGAGCGATTCTTCATAGTTTGGATTTGTAGTAATCTCGTATAGCATTGTGTCTAGACCTTTGCAAAAGCACAAGATCCCCACAACATTGTTTTAAAAAAAGACTTATAGATACTTCTTCGTTCTTACCGTCTACTTCTTCCCTGAATAGTCCGTTTAAGAAAGTATGTTGACCTCAAAGATACCACCCAACTGCTTTTGCCCCTCGCAAGAAAGTAAAAGAAAGAATTGGAGGTGTCAAGGAGAATCTTAGGCTACCTCCCTTGCGTTATCTTTTGGCTGAACTCCTTCCCGCTTAATTGATCCTTCGTCTCGATTCGTCGACCGTTAGCTAAGTATCCAGAAGAGTGGGATATATCGAAGCCCTGTCGACACTCGACGAACGCGAAAATCCGGCAGCCGATAACTCCCGAGCGCCGGTTTACCCACAACTCATCACAAACATTCCACGAGCAAGCAGTTTTGTTCCGATAGCTTTGTTTTCATTATTTGAATCATGCAAACCTTTTGCTTACTTTAAATTCAATTTTTGATAAAAGAAGCGTTAGGATTACATATGAAAAAGAAACAGACTAAACAGCATTCCATAGCAACCAGGGCGATCCATGGAAATAAACTTTATGCATTCAAGGGACCCGTTGCTACACCAATTTATCAAACCTCAACTTATCGCTTCGAGACATCCGAAGATGCAATTCGATACGCAAAAGGCGATCCATCGGTATACGTATATTCAAGATACCATAATCCAACTGTTCATGATGCAGAAGAGAAACTTGCCCTTATGGCAAACGGTGAAGCCGCGGTTCTCTTTTCATCGGGTATGGCAGCTATTACAACTGCAATCCTTGCCATAACAAAAGCAGGTGACAATATCATAAGTACGCGAGCATTGTATGGGGGAACTTATCGCTGGATGCGTGATGATTTGCCAAAAAGGTCTATAACGACCAAATTTGTGAATTCGGACCAACTTGAAAAAATTGTTGCTTCGGCAGATAACCGTACTTCGCTCGTGTACATCGAAACTCCGACAAATCCAACATTAGGCATCGTCGATATTGCTGAGGTAGTCCGGCAAACAAGACGCGCAGAGAAAAAAATTGGTCACCCTCTTGTAATTATGTTAGACAATACATTTGCAACATTGCTCAATCAGGATCCTTTCTCTTTGGAAGTTGACGTTATTGTCGAAGCAGCAACAAAATACTTAGGCGGTCATAGCGACATTCTCGCTGGTGTTGTAATTGGAAAGACTGAATATATTAAACAGGTAAGAACTTTAGCAAAATATCATGGTGGCTGTGCCGATCCATTTGCCGCATATCTTCTTGGTCGAAGTTTAAAGACCTTTGAGCTTCGTGTTAACAGGCAGAATGAAAATGCACTTGCGCTGGCAAAAGCACTTTCAAAGAATAAGAATGTAAAACGTGTTCTATATCCCGGATTACCTTCTCACCCACAACATAAAATTGCAAAGAAGCAGATGACTGGATATGGTGGAATGGTTACTATTGAGGTAAAAACATCTAAAAACTATACGCCAGTTGAAGCAGTAGTAAAAGTCTGCGATCATCTTCATGTTGCCATTAATGCGATGTCGCTGGGTGGCGTGGAAACATTGGTTAGCATTCCTGTCTATTCATCTCATGTATTTATGTCCGAAGAAGAGCTCAAACAAAATGAAGTAACGGCTGGAATGATTCGCATTTCCGTAGGAGTTGAAGGAATCAAAGATCTTATCGCTGATTTTGAACAAGCTTTGGCAATGATTTAGGGCAAACTAACTTCTGCATAAGAATTCATTTAACAAAACGGAACTTTATGGAAAGAAAAGTTGCTTACTTACTCTGGTATATCTTACTTTTAGTTTTTTGCAATATCGCCCTAAGTCAGAATGCTATTATTGTTGTGATCGATGGTGTGCGATATTCAGAGTCTATCGGTGTAAAAGATCGTAATATTCCGAGAATGTGGAACAAATTACGCCCTTTTGGGACAATCTGGACCAACTTTCAGAACGATGGACTTACAAAAACTGATCCCGGTCATGCTACTATTGTGACTGGTGTGTGGCAGTTCATCGATAATAAGGGAATTCAACGTCCTCAACACCCAACAATTTTTGAATATTTCCGAAAAGCTACTGGTTCTTCCGAAAAAACCTGTTACGTTGTTGTCGGAAAATATAAACTCGACATCTTAACTAACAGCAACCACCCAGATTACGGAAGCACTTACAAGGCTTCTCTTTCTATAGGCGAGGACGACACCTCGGTAGTTAACGATTTTAAAACCATTTTGTCTACTTACCATCCACGCCTGGCAATAGTTAATTTATCCGGAACTGATATTAGTGGTCATAGCGGAAATTGGATCGATTATATTGCAGCTCTTCATCAAGCAGATTCCTTGGTTAGTGTTATTTGGCAAACACTTCAGACTGACACATTCTACAAGAAGAATACAACTTTGTTCATCGTAAACGACCATGGTAGACACGACGATGCACATGGTGGATTTGAAGATCATGGTGATTCATGCGAAGGCTGCCGCCATGTGATGCTGCTTGCAATAGGGCGTGGTGTTTCAGAAAATAAAGTCATTTCAGAGAAACATACACAATGTGACATTGCACCCACTATTGGAAGACTACTTTCTTTCGCAACTTCTTATACTTCGGGGGTAGATCTCTTACAGGCGACGGCTTCTTCTAAATAGCAACTTGCAAAACACATACGATCTTTTTCACTCAAACGTAATTCTAATATGACGCTTGAATTACTTCGCGCTTTCTTCAAAGAATTTCACCCAACACCAGTTGAAAATCAAAAGCTTATTCATGCCGGAGTTTTAGTACCGCTCTTCATCCACGACAACGAAATGTATACCATTTTTACTCAGCGAACAGACAAAGTGGAACATTATAAAGGACAAGTATCTTTCCCCGGAGGTGTTTACGATACTTCAGATACTACAATTATTGAAACTGCTCTTCGTGAGGCATATGAAGAAATTGGCATCCCACCAAGTGCATTTGAGGTGCTTGGTGTTTTGAACGATTATATAACACCAACCGGTTTTAGAATTACACCTGTTGTCGCCTATCTTTCTACTTTTCCAAAATTCATTATTAATCAAATTGAAGTGTCGGAGGTTTTTATCGCACCAATATCTTTTTTTGTCGACAACAAAAATGAGCGAATTGAACAACGTTTACGCAATGGCATTTTGATGAATGTTTTTTTTTATAAATACAGAAACTTCACTATTTGGGGAGCTACTGCAGCTATACTTCACTCTTTTTTACATTTATTGACAGAGTGGGTGAACTCGAAAAATGCTTTGTAAATATGGCAATTCTTGATTATCTTTTCTTCAAGAAAAAGAGACAAATGACATCCCTTTTTTGGGATTAAGAGGAGAAATAACGAATGCCACAACATAAATCCGCGATAAAACGAACGCGACAAAGTGCACGGCGTGCTGAACGTAATAAAACGCGCATTTCAAAAATGAAAACACTGCTGAAAGGTGTGCGTTCTTCTAAGACTAAGGATCAAGCATCAGCTGTATTAAAAAACGCTGTGAAATATCTCGACCAGTTGGCTTCAAAAGGGGTAATTCATAAGAATAAGGCCTCAAATCAAAAATCGAAGTTAACCAAATTCATAAAGACATTATCTTAAGAATAAAAGAACATTCATTAATAAGAAAACCCCAATTTTTCAGGATTGGGGTTTTTGCGTTATAATACTTTTAGTTCTAGTAATTAATTTCGAAGAATAAAATCGGTACTCGTCCTGCGATTAGGTTATTAAATTGCTATGTTAACCTTAACTGCTACTCTGACCTTTTAGTGCTTCTAATTCAGTAATTCTTTTTTCGTATTTCTCTTTTTCAGCAGGTTTATTCCGTGCTAATGTCTTATATGCTTTAATTGCATCATCATACCAGCCTTGTTTTGCATAAATCTCGGCAAGTGTAGGAGTCACAAATCCCATGCTCGCAGGCGTATCTTGCTCACTTGCTGTCGATGTTTCCTTCTGTGCAAAGTTAATTACTGGTGTAATCTTTCCGGCACCCTGCAACTTTGTGGCAAGTTCCTCAATCCTATTAGGGCTTTCACTAGGCATTTCTATTATTGGTGCTGGCTCAGAAGTTGGCAACTGTATATCGACAATTCCTGTTGAGGGTGCTGTACTTACACTACCTAAATAATCATCTAAAGAAAGAGTGTTTTCACCATATAGTTCACCCCGACGCCTATTTGAAAATTCTTCATAGGATTCTCCCTCGGGCTGCATAGTAGGAGCTTGAAAGGGTTCACCTGCCGTTGGCATTGAAAAATCGAATCCACTTGGCTGTTCAATTGATGGGGAAAATGCAGCGGCTGGTGATGGTTCAGAAGTTGGAAATGTAAATCCACTAAATGCCGATTGATCAGTCTCAGCAGGTGTGCCAAATGCTGGTGCTTCAAATCCAGTACCAAATGCGGTATCGGTAACTTCCGGCGTTACTCCTTGAGTAATTGCATCGAAGAAATTGGATCCTGATGCAGGCGTAGCGAGGGGCGGCTCCAGCTGTGGTTCCTGTGTGATCTGCTCGGTTTCTGCAAAACCATATGACGGTTCTGGTGATAGTGCAGGTTGCGCCGGCTTAGGTTCTACATAGTCATATTGAGTTGGTGCTGCGACCTCTGGTTGAACTTCTTTTCTTTGCGGCCGTTCTGTAGTTACAATAGATTCATCTTCACCCGGCGGAAGTTCCGAAAGTAATGTTGTTACAGTTGTGTTAGAAGGAAGAAAATCAAGAACAAACTCGAACTCTCTTCGAGCTTCCGCACGCATATTCAGCATTACTAAAGCTTTACCTTTAATAAGGTGACCGGTTGTGTAGAATGGAAAATTCGCTAATCCTGCATCACAAACTCGCAAAGCATCTTGGGCACGCTTTACTTCAAGATAATAGTATGCCAATTGTGCAAAAAGAGGTGATTTTGCATCCGGGCCGATTTTTTTCTCAAGTAACGTTATGCGTTGTTGTGTTGTGTCAATCATTGTGTTTGTTGATGAAGTTTCCTTGCTTCAATTCCATGTCTTATCGATAACCACGATACACATGTGAATCCAAGAAAATAAAGCAGTTGGAACGGCACTGCTGCTATTTCCAGGTAATATAATGCTGAAATCACACCGAATAAGCAATAGACAGCAAGAAGAATTTCTATCGCAATTACCCAGTCAAATTTTTTCTTCTTACCTACATATATATTTTTCTTCCAAGAATCTGTTTTTCTCTGGATCGCAAACTTAGGTGTTCTAATAAATTCGCTTTTTCTCTTAAACAAACCCTCAAACACGGCTCGTGAATTATTTACCGCAAATCCCATGCTTCCTGCCATAAAGAGTGGAAACAGCATGATGCGCCGACGCCAATCGGCATATACTGAGCGCTGTGATATCAGGTAAAATAGAAACGAACCAATGAAAGCAATAACAAAGATCGACATCATTGCAAAGTACGCTTCATGTCCACCTTGCTGTTTAATAAATATGAGAGGTACGTTCAAGATTCCTGCTAGAACAATAAATGGAAATACAATATTATTTGTGAGGTGAAAAGTTGAGTGTATTTTAATACGTAATGGAATATTTGATTTCCACACCTCTGGAATCATTTTCCGTGCAGTCTCAATGGCACCTTTCGTCCAACGGAATTGCTGCGATTTCAACGCATGAACTTCAGCGGGAAGTTCTGCCGGTGACGTAACATCCGAAAGGTATTGGAATTTCCATCCTCGCAATTGTGCACGATAACTTAAATCCAAATCCTCCGTTAGTGTATCCGATTGCCAATTTCCCGCATCGATAATAGCTTCTTTTCGCCAAACTCCGCCCGTTCCATTAAACTGTATAAAGAAACCGGCTTTGTTACGAACATCCTGTTCAACAACAAAGTGTCCATCGAGAGCGAATGCTTGCGCGCGAGTGAGCATAGAGTACTCTCGGTTGATGTGTTCCCAACGGGTTTGAACCACGCCGATTTTCGGATCCGTATAAAAGTATGGAATGGTCTTTATGAGAAAATCCCTGTTGGGAATAAAATCTGCGTCAAATATCGCCACAAACTCTCCTCGAGCCGTTTCCAATCCATGTTTCAATGCCCCGGCTTTGTATCCTGAACGATCAACGCGGTGAATGTGTTTTACGTCATAACCTAACAATTGATATTGTGACACTGCTTTTGCTACAAGGTCTTTTGTCTCGTCGGTCGAATCATCGAGCACCTGAACTTCGAGTTTTTCTTTTGGATATTCTAATGAACAGACTGCATCAATGAGACGATTGGCAACGTACAATTCATTAAATAGTGGAAGTTGTACTGTAACTACTGGTGTTTCCTTCAGCGGCGGCTGTTTCCGTTCAATACCCCTTTGCTTCAGATAATGGTAAACCATGACAAATCCATGTGCCCCGAATGCAAAAAGGATTAATAGTGATATGAAATAGAGATACATCACAAAGTCCGTTAATGCTGGATTTTCAAACATCTCTTGTCGGAAGAAAAAGAAAGCAATTGTCATATTACCATCCTGCGACTGTATCGTTTAGAATATCTTCTGTTAGTTTTTTAACGGCCTCGAGCATGCCCTGATTCCGTTGTGTTAATCCCCCGCCCGAAGAATAATTTCCCCATTTACTAAAACTTTTTTCCCAAATTTTTTTACGTAATTTTAAATCCTGAAATGTCATACGCACCGTAACTGTTATTTGACGCATCGCCACCTGCTCCCCCCCTTGAAGTACTAATGGCGCATCTTTCACCTCAGTTACAACTCCTTCAAGAATTGCATCTGCCACATTTCTATCGGTTAGTTGAAGTGTATTGTCATTTGTAAACTTATCTACCAACTGCTTTGTGAAGGAATCGCGTAATTCTGGATCACCATATCCACTTTGATCCTCTACTATGGGTATCGCAATGGTTTTTAAATGCGGTGGCACTGATCCTCCTTTGAATGAATAGGTACATCCATACAAAGACGTCAAAACGAGACACACGGCCATTGTACATGCTATATTAGTTTTTGACAGAACGCCGCTCATTGTAAACCGTAGTCCTTAATTTTTCTATATAATGTGCGCTCACTAATATTTAATTCTTTTGCAGTAAGTCGACGATTTCCTTTATTTCTTTCAAGTGCGGAGCTAATTAATTGACGCTCCATTTCGTCCATGGTCAATACACCGTTTCCATTTCTTTTCGATGCGTTGGTATCTAAACCATCTGCTCTACCTGAGAAGAAGTCTACAAGCAATTCTTTCATCTCAATTATATTAGACTTAAGATCGACCAATGCGCGATAAATAAGTTCGCGTTCTGCTTGTTCAACTGTCTTATTTGATACAACTGGTAAATTTCGTTCCGAAATAACTGGTGGGTGTTCATGTAAATACTTTTGAACATCGGTACCATTTAACTTCCTTCCATTCTCCAATACTAGCATACTTTCTATTGCGTTTCTCAATTCACGAATATTTCCTGGCCAGTGGTAGCTCATGAACAATTCGGTCGCATCGTCGGAAAATCCCTTGAATTGAATTTTATTCTTTCCTGCTACTTCCTTAACAAATAGTTCCACAAGAAAAGGAATATCTTCTTTCCGGTTCCGTAATGGCGGTAAATGAATATTTACAGATCGTAGTCTAAAATAGAGATCCGGCCGAAAATGTTTCTGCTGAACTTCATACTCTAATATTTTGTTTGTTGCCGCAATAACACGTACATTTGTCGTGCGCGCAACCGATGAACCAACGCGCATATACTCGCCGCTCTCTAAGACGCGTAATAGTTTAACTTGCGTTGCCAATGGCATTTCGCCAATTTCATCAAGAAAAATTGTTCCACCATCCGCAATCTCAAAATATCCACGACGCATTTCTGAGGCGCTGGTGAATGCTCCTCTTTCATGACCAAAAAGTTCACTTTCAATCAATCCTTCTGGAATCGCACCACAGTTTACAGAGACCATCGTTTGTTGAGATCGTTTACTTGATCCGTGTATTGCCTTCGCAATAACCTCTTTTCCCGTGCCGCTTTCCCCAGTAATTAGCACGGTCATATCGGTAGGAGCCACCTGACTAATAACATCGATAATCTCTAGCATCTCAGGCGTTTGCCCGATAATGCCAAATGTCCTTTGGAATTTCTCTCTATCCATTAACGTGATACGACGATTGCTGTTAAATTGAACTTCTTTTTAATTTCCACCGTAAACTTCTTTGCTTCTTCATAAGTTTGGAATTCGCCAACCCAAACTTTATGCAGTTTTTTTCCGTTTGTTGCGATTGTAAAGATGTTCGAAACAAAACCTTCTTTTTCAAATTTTGATTTTAGGTCACCTGCGTTTTGAAGAGTTGAAAACGCTCCAACTTGAACAGTAAAATTAGTTGCAAATTTTGGGACAGTACTTTTTGGTTTCACAACAACAGGTTTTTCTTTTACTACCGGCTTTTCTTCAGCTACAGGATTTTGCTCTGCCGCATAAGCCGAAAACGGGTATTCTTCTTTCAATTGCACCAACTTTTGATCGGCTGTTTTATAAAGGCCTACAGAATAGTAATATTGATAAAGCTTGTATAATGCATCATCTCCCCATTCACTCTTTGGAAAATTGTCAACAATATTCTGATAGAGTTTTGCTGCTTCAGCACCATCGTATGTTAATACTGCTTGTAAGTACATAATTCCTGGATTGTTTTGATAATTGGTCATTAGAGATGGTAGTTCAGTGCGTACTACTTCCGCTTGCCCGTTTTCAATCATCTCTAATCTATGACGAATATCTGGTTCATTTCGTCCTTGTGCATTAAGATTCGTTACGCCAACACCGAATGCAACATAAAACAGCAAAGCACATAATACAGTTATTCTCATCGCATCATCCTTCCTGAACTATTGGTAAGCTAAGCTTTGCATTATGTTTTGTGTGTGTTCCAAATAATGTTGCTGAATTTACTCGCTCAATTTTGATATCAATATAATCACCTATCGCATCTCCGTTTTTGCTAAACACTACCATTTTATTTGTATCTGTTCGACCACAGAAATCATATTCCGACTTTTTGCTGGCGCCCTCAATCAAAACCTGAACAGATGTTCCAATTAAGGCACTATTCCGTTTCAATGAAATTGATCTTTGTAAGTCGATAATTTCACCCAGACGTCTTAATTTTTCTTCCTCTGGAACATCATCTACCATATTCCAAGCTTTTGTATTCTCACGTGGAGAATATTTAAACGTAAACGCACCGTCAAATTGTACTGACTCAAGTAAAGCAATCGTCATTTGATGGTCTTCTTCTGTTTCTGTCGGAAATCCGGAAATTACATCCGTAGAAAGGCTCACATTGGGAATTGCCTCCTTAATTTTCTGCACAAGCTGCAAATAATATTGCACAGTATATGATCGATTCATTAATTGAAGGATTCTATCAGAACCGGATTGCACGGGAAGATGAATGTAATTACAAATATTCTTCTTAGATGCTATAACAGAAATAAGTTTATTCGATAAATCCTGTGGATGAGAAGTCGTAAATCGTATACGCATATTCTGATCGATGCTTGCGACAAGCTCTAATAAATCAGCAAAGTTCAAGCTACCATCGTGGTAAGAATTCACATTTTGTCCGAGTAGAGTAATTTCTTTGAATCCTTTTTGTGATAACATCTCAACTTCTCTAACAATGTTTGACGCTGAACGGCTTCGCTCCCGCCCTCGTGTGAACGGCACAACGCAGAATGTGCAAAATTTATCACAACCACGCATTATTGATATCCACGCACACAGCCCATCAGTCCGTAATGGCGCGATATCATCATAGTTTTCTACGCGAGAAAGTTTGACAGCAATTCCCTTTTCACCAGCCACGGCCGATTCGATGAGTGATGGTAATCTTCGATACTCGTCTGGTCCAACAACCAGGTCAACAAAATCGGCTGACTCAACTAGATCTTTTCGAACTCGTTCTGCCATACATCCCAAAACTCCAATTACCATATTTGGCCGTTTCTTTTTATATCGATTGAATTCGCCTAACCGACCAAAAATGCGCTGCTCAGCATTCTCCCGAACAGCACAAGTATTAACAAACACGATATCTGCCTTCGCCAAATTGTCTGTCCGAAAATATCCAGCATCATCCATTATACTAAGCACGATTTCGGTGTCGGCTAAATTCATTTGACACCCGTAGGTTTCGATATAAAAATTTTTATCACTCACGATTATAAGATTTCCCAAGTATCATGTTAGTGAAACAATGGCAGACACACAATGGAGTATTGACATGATTAATGTTAATTAATCTTAAAGAATTCGTTGAAGCATTCTACATAAGTGGGCAACGTGTTGACAAATCGGCAGACACCTCTTTTTATTTCTAAAAGAATATTAAATTGATTGAACAGGATTGCTATTGTATATTGATAAAAATTCGCTGGTAAATTCTTTAACAACGAACGCTTTTATAAAGATTAGGACAATTGATGCTGAAAAAGGAGCTGAACCATGGCAAATTTAATTGATAACATTAAATCGAAAGCTAAACAGTTAAAAAAACATATCCTTCTCCCTGATGCGATTGATGAACGTGCAATTCAGGCTGCAAGAATTATCACTGATGAATACATAGCAACCATTTCTCTCATAGGTAACGAAGAGACAATTAAAAAAAAGGCACAACAGTTAAATGTTGGTCTGGAAAAAATATCAATTATTGATCCAGAAAAATCAGATAGATTAAACGCTTTCACTCAAAACTACTACAATCTTCGCAAGTCAAAAGGGATGCAATCCGATCAAGCACTAGCAACAATGAAGAATCCACTCTTTTTTGGTGCAATGATGGTTCGTGAAGGATTAGCCGATGGAAGCGTTGCTGGATCAATATCAACAACCGGTGACGTCCTTCGTGCTGGAATACAAATCGTTGGAATGCCAGAAGGAATTAATGTTGTATCTAGTTTCTTTCTAATGGTTTTCCCCTCTATTACATACTCATTCGCTGATTGTGCTGTTGTGCCCGATCCGACAGAAGAACAACTCGCCGATATAGCCGTATCTACTGCTGACAATCATAAAAAGCTAACAGGCGAGGAACCTCGAGTTGGAATGCTCTCCTTTTCGACAAAAGGTAGCGCTTCACATCCTTTGGTAGAAAAAGTACAGCGTGCAACGGCATTAGTAAAACAAAAGCGGCCCGATTTGATGGTTGATGGGGAGCTTCAGCTTGACGCTGCACTTGTTCCTTCGGTTGGATCGAAAAAAGCTCCCGGCAGTCCTGTTGCAGGGACGGTTAATGTGTTAATTTTTCCAGATTTAAATGCTGGAAATATTGGATACAAACTTGCCCAACGTTTAGCGGGTGTAGAAGCTATTGGTCCAATTATTCAGGGTTTAAAAAAACCTTGCTACGATTTATCACGTGGTTGCAGTGTAAATGACATCGTTAGTGTAGTCGCTATTAATTCAGTTGCAGGGGCTGTATAACGAATTCTTCATATACATCACTACAATTGTATCCAATGCAAAATACAGGCATTGAGCGTTACCGTTTTCTCGATTTATACCGGGGAATCATCGTTCTATTCATGGTGGAGGGGCATGTTGTACGGGAATTACTCACTCCAGATCTTAAAGCATCACAATTTTTCGGTTTTCACGAAGTATTCCATGGAGTAACCGCACCTGGATTCCTTTTTGGCGCCGGTTTTACACTGGCCGTTGCTACACAACGCCGTTGGATTCAATCAGTTTCACTTGGTTCCCATTTTTTCCGTCGTGTTTGGCGCTCAATAGCGCTCATTCTCATCGGATATTCGCTCCATTTACCCTATCTATCTCTTCAAAAGACCATTACCGTAGCAACTGTAGAAGAATGGACGAATTTATTATCTTTTGACGTACTTCAATGTATCGGATTGGGTCTTCTCTTCATCCGATTACTTTTAATAATTATTAAACAAGAACGGTGGTTTATAATTTCACTCATCGTTTTCCTATTAGCTATTGTTTACTCCACTCCGTTCCTTTGGAGTCATCAAACTCAATATTCCTTACCGATATTTCTTTCCGCCGCAATCCAGGGATCAACAGGTTCTCCGTTTCCTATTTTTCCTTACGTTGGTTTTATTTTTGCCGGAACTTTTATTGCGTGGCTTTTCCTTCGATACTCTCAGAAAAATAAAGAAAAACAATTCGTTACCTGGCTAATGTTTATTGGCATATGCCTTATTGGATGCAGTATAATACTCGACCTATTACCATATCAAACATATACTGAATATCGGTATTGGTATACAAGCCCGAACTTTTTCTGGTTACGATTAGGTATTTTATTAGTAATGCTTAGCAGTCTTTGGTTCTTTGAAGAATTGCTTTCAATAAAGTACGAAGCTGGTGGTTGGTTCCCAAAGTGGTTAACTGTTATTGGTATCGAATCTTTGTTTATGTATATAGCGCATTTGCTTCTCCTATATGGATGGGTAACAAATGTGGAATTTAATCTTAGATGGATAAGGAGTGGAAGGTTAAACCTTTTCGAATCATTGTGTGCGACAGTGTTACTAACTTTGATCTTGATCCCAATGTCTTATCTTTGGCATTATATCAAGAAACAACACCCTATACTGGCAAAGGGAATTCTGTGGTGGTTAGGTTGTAGTTTGGCTTGGTCGTTTTTCTTCAATCCCTATTAATTGTAATTTCATAATAACATCCGAAAGTCGTTTTAACTTCTCATTAAACAGGACATTCACTGCATTGGCCGGGCAAATTTATCGTGCTGCAATATAAGGCGGATGGAGATTCGATGTGTATCACCTAAGTCATTTGTTTTACTGAATCTCGCAAATGAGTAATCAATTTCAAGTTTTCTAAGGTGGAGTCCTGCGCCGAGTGTAATCTGCCTAACATCGCTATATCCAATTCGAAGCGCGATCGATTTTTTAAAATCATATTCTAATCCAAAGTGTGGATCTAGGCTTATCGGCCCGAGATGTACATTGGAAGAAAACTTTCGATTCTCAAATCTCATATCAACATCTACGGTTGGTGCAATGCGTCCACTAAAGAGTTCAAAATAATATGCTGTTCCAAATTTCAGTGTCGGTGAAATAAGCTCATTTGTTCCATTGGACCACGAAACAAGCGTTGTCGTGATGTCTTGTAGATTTGCCGCGATGAACCAGTTGTCCGTGAGTGAATAAAATGCACCGACATCGAATCCTATTCCATGGGCCGTAAACTCTGTGATAGTCCTTCGCAGAACTTTTAAGTTTATCCCATATAATATTCCGTTAGAAAACCTATTGGCATATGTTAGGTACATTGCCCAATCTGCCGAGTTAAAATATGTAATTCTATCGTAATCTATATTTACA
>Ga0233422_10000617_pt1 | contig 17156 bp, 12 predicted proteins | sample Watercolumn_Mata_2_FD_182724 | JGI IMG/M metagenome (GOLD analysis project Ga0233422, IMG submission 182724) | Freshwater microbial communities from Lake Matano, South Sulawesi, Indonesia - Watercolumn_Matano_2014_110_MG | ecosystem: Environmental > Aquatic > Freshwater > Lake | place...
GCCAGAAACGCCTGTGCCGCCTGTGGCGACAGCCTCAAAACAGGCGGCACAAATGCGGCACAGGCTCAGGGCGAGTTCTGAGTCAGACGAGTGGGCGTCTCATTCGATCGCTGCAAACTGATCCTGGGGACAATTGCGTCTCACTCGCGGCGAAGGCGCGGCCTCGTGCTCCCGACATCCCCAAAGTTTTTCATGTGCCCCGGCGTTACGGAGTCTCTAACCTGTCACCGGCATTGGGGAATCGCAGGAAGGCTCCGCAGCGGCCCTTTCTCCCGCTATTGCCTGGCCGATTTGAGGGATACGTAGTCAACTCGGCATCGCGCATCCCAAGGTTGCGATATCCGCAGACCGGTGACGCGGTCTAATTGGTTCCAGGTTCTAGTGGCAACTACCTGAAAGTCGCGATCTTCGTCGCGACGCACTGAAAGCGTTCCTCCGTCGCGGCCGATCATCGCACGGACCGCAGGGTGGATCGGAATCCGTTGCCGGCTGTGATGCGGTCACGAACCCGAAACTGGCTCGGACAACCTCGGTCAGCCCGACGGGAGTTGCCAGACCGTCCCTGCTTGCGACGCGACCAAGCCCATGCTGACAGGCTGTCCGGATTTGCGGGTGCGGCTGTTTTCTAGCTCTTGTCGACTGTTTTGTCTTGTACCTGCGCAGCGCGGTCCGGCTGCTGTGCATCCGCCTTGTGGTTAGAGTAGCGGTAGCGGTAGTGGTACTTGTAGTAATAGTAGTAGTAGCGCCCGTACCGTCCGGAACGCTTGACGTCGTTGACAACGAGACCGGATAGGTGTGCCCCACCATTGACCATAGAGGCATATGCGTCTTCAAGACCATCGAGCGCCGTTATCCCGGCGCGTACCACCATAACGCACGTATCGACCAGGGTGCCGATAACCGGCGTGTCGGCCGCAACCAGTACCGGCGGCGTATCGATCACCACATAGTCGTACTCGCTCTTGAGCCTGTCCAGCAGGTCGCGGGCGGCGTTGAGAGTGAGCAGGTCGGCCGGACTCGGCGGCACCGTGCCGCAGGGCAGGTAGGACAATCCGTCCAACCCGGTCGGGCAGATAGCCTGAGCCAAGTCGGTCTCCGAGATGATTAGGTCGGACAGCCCCGGCTTCTTGGCATGTTTGAAGATAGTATGCAGTACCGGATGACGCATGTCGGCGTCCACCAGGAGGACGCGAGAACCGGCCTGCGCCAGCACCGACGCAAGGTTGACTGAGATGGTGGACTTGCCCTCGCTCGGACCCGGCGAGGTTACCGCAATCGTGCGCAGCGGACGCTCGGCGTTGGCAAAGGCAAGGCCGGTACGCAGCATGCGGAAGGCCTCGGCCCCGGAAGACTCCACGTCGGTGTGGGTGATGAGGTGCGCACTTACGTCTCCATTCCGGACGCGCTGGCGGCGGCCGCCCGTCAGAAGCTGAGGCACATTGCCTATCACTGAATACCCGCGGCGTTCGAGTTCGCGCGCACCGTGGATAGACGCATCCAAGTACTCCGCTCCCCAGACGACGCCGAATGCCAGAGCTGCGGCCAACAGCAACCCGACCGAGAGGCTCCGTCGAACGTCTGGTGCGGTCTGTAACGCACCTTGGGCCCGGTCTATGGTCTTCACTGATGGTAGCCGACCTGCTTCCTGGATTCGCGTTTCCTCGTAGCGCTCGGAAAGCAGGGCGTGCACCCGCCGATTGGTCTCTGCTTCCCGCATCAGACCAGCCAGAATTCGCTCCGCCTCTGGGAGGCGAGCGACCTCTGCGTTGTAGCGCGCCAGTGCATTCGCCATCGCTTCCCTTCTCGCTTTGGTCGCTGCAAGCGAGGTTTTCAAGGTCAGCGCGTCCTCAAACTGGGCGCCGAGCTGCCCCACCGGTTCAACTACCCCCTGCTGTGTGATGAGCGTCCTCATCGCCGAAGCGAGCTGGGCGCGCGTGCTGTCGATCTTGCTTTCTAGGTCTCTCACCCTCTGTGAGTTCTGGCTGAACCCGCCAATCATCAGATTCGTTTTCTCGACCTCGAGTTGGTTCAGGCTCGCCTGCAGGCTGGTCATCACCGGCGACCCGATACCCTCCAGCTTCCCGGCCATCCCTTGCCCGGCCTGATTGATCTGGTTCTGGATATAGGCAAGCTGAGCTTCGCTCGCCTTCAAGTCAATCTCCACCTTCTGGAAGTCAGCGGCAAGCAATGCCTGCTGGCGGACGGACTCCTGGGTTTCCACGCTAATGTCGATCATCCGGTGCTCGGACTTGAATTTCTCAAGTGCTCTTTCTGAAGAGTCCAGCCGCGGTCCGAGCACGGCTATTTGCTCCTCGATGAACTGCCTCGTCGCTGAGACCTCGGCCCGATTCTCGCCCAGGTCGTACTGCTTGTAGGTCTCTATGTAGGCATTGGCGGCCTCTACTGCGTCACGTATCGACGGTCCGGTTGCCACGATTTCGATGACCTCGGCCTCGACCTTCCTGCGGGCCTTCACCATGTCTTGCAGCTCACCGGCCGAAATCCTAGTCGATTCAGGCATTCGTGCCGACACGCTCTCCGCCATGCTCCGGCTGCGCAGTTGTTCAAGGCAGTTGGCAACTCTGGTGTTGAAGTTGTAGTACATGGGCATGACGGTGGCGAGGCCCCCTGCCGGGTCGCGGGAGGTCAACATGAATGTCGCCCGGGCCTGGAACATCGGTTTGGTGCGCAGGATAGACACGACAGTCAACCCGGTAACAACGATGAACATGCTAAGTCCCAGCCACTTCCGGCGAGCGAAGATGGCCAGGTAGTCGTAGAACCCCGCCTTGGCGTCTGATTCCGCAGGCGGTGCAGCGGTGCGTCCGTCGGTTCGCCTTGCCACCGGCGAAGAGGAGCGGCCCCCGGATTCGATGCCCGGCACTAGTTAAGCCCCCCACCCCAGTTCAACGCCGTGAACACTAAAGTAGCAGTACTTACGACGAAAGTTACATACGTTAGCACTTCGCGCATGTTGTACCACGGCGAAGCCGGGACGAGCACTACGTCCCCGGGGGAGAGTCTCACCACTTGGCCCTTGTTGAGCAACGACTGCAGATCGATCCTGGTTCGCTTCTGGGTGATCATCCTGATCAAGACCACTCGCTTCAGATTGGCGTCTTGCGTCGGCCCTCCGGCCGCAGAAAGCAGCTCCAGGAGATCCGGGTTGGCCACGAAACTGTACGTGCCCGGCGAGACAACCTGCCCCCATATGTAGTACTTCGAACCGGATGCGGACACAGGTTGGGCTGAACCTGCGCCGGCCAGCAGCAAGGTACCAAGCAGGACCAGGCAAGTTGTCTTGTTGTCAGGAAGCCAAGTCTCTGCCGCCAAGATGCGTCGCGACATCGACATATCTATTCCGGGCACGACGCCCGCCCGCTGCTTTCCGGTGTCGGCATCCAGGACTCCGTTCTCTCCGACTGCCAGCCTAGTACTTCCATTTGAACTCGCAGCGGCGGTCACGGTGGTAGTCGGCCGGGTCGGTGTACGGCGGGCTCGCCCCGCCGAAGGTTTCCGTGGTCAGCAGCGCGGCATCCACCCCGAGCCCGACCAGGTGAGCCTTCGTCGCCTCGGCACGCCGCATCCCCAGGCGGACATTGTACATCTCGGACGCGAGCGGACAGCAGTGCCCCTCTATCAGCACGTCGGCCTTGAGTCCGGCCCTGACCTTGGCGAGAATCGCCTCGGCGTTCCGCTTCAGGATTTCGGCGTCTCCCGGACGGATGACGGACTTGTCCAGGTCGAAGTAGATGGGCAGGAGCTCGAACTTCATCTCGCTCGGAGCGGGCCCTACCGTCACCTCGACCAGGCGCGGCGGAGGTGGCACTGGCTCCATGGGCGGCACGCTATACGACTCGCGCGGTCGGAACGCATCCCAATTGCTAAACCGGTAGGTCACGCCTGCGTAGAGCCGCCCGAACCGCTCGTCCCCTTCGATCCCCCCAGGGAAGAGCAACCCTTCCATCTTGGTCCAGGCGACCGTCGCATCCAAGGGACCGAAGCTGACCTTGACCCCCGTATTGAGGTCGCGGGTGCTCGCCTCGGCCACCAACGCAACGTGCGGATTGACGAACACCTCGGCTCCACCGAGCAGGGCGACCGCCCACTGGTGATAGCCGCCCACGAAGAAGTCGGAGTTGAAGTACCTGCTGTGATTGCCATACCCAACAAAGCGCCCGCTGCCGAGTCCGAAGTGCAGTCGGGCGAACTTCGTCACCGGGATGCTCGTCACGGCGAAGGCGGAGAACCTCTCGTGAGTCCGGACGTACTCGGTCCCATCGTCATTCAAGTACTTCCAGTCAGGCCAGGCATTCGCGGAGTCGTGGCCGACAGGTGAAATGTAATCGTACAGCCCGATGTCGTACAGCCCCACTGCCAGACCGAAGCGGTCGGGCCGCCCCCCGAGTATCTGGTACTTCGCATCGAGCACGTAATCCGAGAAAGTGTAGGCAGTCAAGGCAAAGTCGAGGTGCTTGAGCGGCGAGAAGCGGATACTGGCGTTTTGTTCCCAGTAGTCCCAGTTCTGGCTTGTCTGTACGAGCGGATAGGTCATGTCGGCTGTGATCGCGAGCGTACCCGCAGGCAGGACGTCGGCAGTCGGTACTTCATAGAGTAGTGTCGGACTGACGAACTGCCAACCGGGAGCCGCAAGTGAAACACCAGTCGTGATCAGTGCCAGCAAGACGACCGCCGCGCACAGCAGACTTTTGCTGCATCCGTCCCGCTGTCTCCCGTCGCCCGGTTCCATACTAGACTTCCTCATGAGTTCCTCCGATCGACTACTACCTGTTGGCCCGAACCGTTCATTCGCTCTGGCCGTCACGCGCAGGCCCACACAGTCCGCGGACCCGCAAGAGAATCGCGTCGCAAGCTCATATTCTACCAATCGGCATTCTACCGCCAAGTTACCCCTTGTCAAGGTATCCCGCTCCTCAGGTATCCCGCTCCTCAGAAACAATCTGCCTGAAATGGGGTTGTTTCCTAAGAATGGAATCTGCCCGAAATCGGGCGGTTTTGGCCGTGAGTCGGTAGCGTCATGCCGGTCTGTCTTGGTCATCATGTCCGATGGTCGCAACTTTCCCGCAGCACGTCTGTTCCAAGGATGGCCGGATGTCGGTAATCCTGACCAACGCCCGTCGCTATCGCACTCGCCGCAAGAAGCTCAAGTCAGAGATGCTCGCCGAGCTGCCCGAGGTCCTGCACTACAACCGCCGTTACCTGGCCCTGCTCTTGCGCGGCTCCGGCAAGAGCGTCTTCACCCCTCACCGTACCCGCGTTGTCGGCGATCCGCGCGTCTCCCTGGTCTCTCGCCGGGGACGGAAGAAGACCTATACCGCCGAGTTCCTGCCTTACCTCAAAGCCGTCTGGCAACTGGCCGACGGTGTCTCCTCAGTCCATCTGGCCGCCTTCATCAAAGCCAACCGCAGTGTCGTCTTCCGCCACCCGCCCCTCAGGCACATGCCGGCCCGGCTCAAACAGCAACTGCCACTCATCAGTCCCGCCACCATCGACCGCCTGCTGGGACCCGTACGCGACCGCGACATCCTCAAACAGCGTTACCAGCGCAAGCCACACGCCGCCTGGCTCAGAAAAGCCGACCCGTGCAGTCATACCACGACAAGCCAGTCGCTCGCTTCGGTTACGTTGAAGTCGATACCGTCATGCACTCCGGCAACTCCGGCCGCGGACAGTTTTGCGCTACCGTAACTGCCACCGAGGTGGATGCCGGCTGGACCGAGCTCCGGGCTGTACCTGATCGCGCTCAAGTCTGGGTCACCAAGGCGCTCAAACGGGTGCTTCCCAGACTGCCCTTTACCACCACCGAGCTGCACAGCGATAACGGAGGTGAGTTCATCAATCGCGCCCTGATCCGGACCACCGGCCGCCGCAGGCTCAAACAGACCCGGGCCCGCGCCTACCACAAGAACGACGCGCCCTACGTAGAAAGCAAGAACGGCGCGCTGGTCCGCGCCTATGCCGGCTACCGACGCTACGAGACCAGAGCCGAGTTCCTGATCCTCAGGCAGCTCGCGCCACTCATCTCACTCCGCCACAACCTGTTCATGCCGGCCATGAAGTTCCAGGCACCGACAGCAACCGACAAGCCCTCCGACCGACGCCGCCGGACAATCGCCACGCCCTACCATCGGCTGCTGGCCTGGGAAGGACTGGAACCATCGATGAGGCAGCGACTGGCCACGGAGTACCGAGAGCTGAACCCGGCCGATCTGAAGCGACGGTGCGAGCGGCTACAGCGGCAGCTGCTCAAAGAAGTCGCAGCGCAGCTCGTGGGGGCGGACTCAAGCCAAGCTGGACAAGACCGATGCCAGGAGTAGAAATCTATTCTGAGGCAACGGGGCGCGTAGGAGTAGATCCATATATGAGGCAACAGGTACTGGAAGCCGCGGAAGCTGTTCCTAGTCCCTGGTTCACAGTTCCGCCCTGATTAGCTGCTCCAGCCCTTCAGCAAAGGGCGTGAGCTGCCGAAGCCCGAGTTTCTCCCTGAGCACCTCGACCGACGCCAGCGAGTGCTTGACGTCGCCGGGGCGCGGCTGGTCGTAGATGGGGTCGATGTGCTTGCCGAGGATGCGGCAGATCTCGCTGACGAGGAAGTTGAGGGTGAAGCGCTGGCCGCAGGCGACGTTGGACAGAAGGAAGGGAGACGGATGACCGGGGACCGAGGACGGGGCGGGAATCCGCTCGGTCATCGGTCTGCTGTCATCGGTCCGTGCCTTGTCCCCTAGCGGGACGAGGCACGCCGCGAGGTTGGCGGCGACGACGTTGGCGACGGGGGTGAAGTCGCGGGACTGCTCGCCGTCGCCGTAGATGGTCGGACGTTGGCCTTTGCGGATGGCGGTTATGAACTTGGGGATAACCGCGGCGTACTGGCTATACGGATTCTGGCGCGGTCCGAACACGTTGAAGTAGCGGAGCGCAACTGCTTCCAGACCATACAAGCGGCTGAAGACCTGGCAGTAGTGCTCGCCGGCGAGCTTGCTGACAGCGTAGGGTGACAGCGGATTCGGTATCATGCCCTCATGTTTAGGCAGTTCCTCGGAGTCCCCGTAGACCGAAGATGACGAGGCGTAGACCACGCGCTTGACGCCGCAGTCTCGGGCGGCAATCAGCACATTCAGAGTACCGGTGGCGCCGACCTCGTGAGTCGTGACCGGGTCCTGGATGGAGCGGGGTACGGAGGGAAGGGCGGCCTGATGAAGAACATAGGTTGAGGTCAAGGTTGAGGAGGAACGGGAGGAAGAACCGGACATGGCGGAGCGGAGCACTTCGAGGGAGCGGATGTCACCCTCAATGAGTTCGATGTCTTTGAGAAACGGAGCCAGGTTCTCGCGGCGACCGGTTGAGAAATTGTCGATTACACGCACGGTCTCGCCACGCCTGAGCAGCTCCTCGACGATGCTGGAGCCGATGAAGCCCGCGCCGCCGGTGACAACGTAGATAGGCATGTTAGGAGGAGGTTGAGGTTAAGGCTGCGGTTGAGAGTTTCGTCATATCGTCCTTCGTCGGTCGTCGGTCACCTGGTCGGCCTTGGCCTGCCTCGCAGTGGACATCTTCTCCACGCTGCAATACTACGAAACGCACGGGGAGATTCAAGGAATTCCCGCTCGCGGTTGGGGTCAGGGATACGGGACTTGGGCTACGAACCGTGAACCGTGAACCAAGAACCAGGAACGAGAAACAAGCGGCGGGACGAAGTCAAAATGCAGCCTGCAAAATGCAGAATGGTGAAGAGCGGAAGCGAGAAAGGGAGAGAGTGGCGGCAGGGACGTGGGCTGTCGGCGGCCTGCTGTGAACCGCTGCGCGCACGGAATGCGGGCCGCGAGATTCGTGGTGTTGGGGTCCTCGCCTGGACGCGATGCCAGGTCTTCACTCGCCCCGGCCTCCCGCGTGAGCTTTCGCAGATCGGCCTGTGTTGCCTCGCGAATCGCGACGCCGCGTGCGGCCAGGCAGCGTCCGGCCTGACGGTACAACGCAGTCCCGTGCACCAGCCGCAAACCAGCTCCGGCGGGTCGGCGTGGACGCATCCTGCTGCTGGTCAGCCGTTTCTCCCGGCGGCGCCGGCTCCCTCAAAACGGTTTTCATCGCTTCCTTTGTCATCTCGCTCCCCTGCCGCGCGGTCCTCGTCCGGCAGCTTGGTGCCCGGCGAATGCAGTTGTCGGGGCACTGGCCGGGCGGCTGGCCGCCTTCCTGCCACGGCCCGCCTTGGTCCATCCAGCTCCATTCGATACACGTAGAGGATCGAAGCCTGAGTCCTGACTTGGGGGTTCCATCCTCTGGTTTAGCCTTGGCCTAGTCCTCTGCCCGGGGTGTTGCCTCGGCCTCTGATTGGGCCAACTCGAGAAGCGGCTCCACGATCCCTCCGCTCTTGTCGAACTCCATGACATAGCACGGGACATCTCGCACGAGGGTCTCAATCACCGAGAGCGTTTTCTGCCACCAGCCGGCGGTTTCCAGGGGGCGGATGACACAGGCAAGCAGGCGCCTGAGCGACTCGCCTCGATCAGCCACCGGGACCAGGCGATTGTCCGGGGACTGCTCAAGGAAAAGGATGGCGCGAAGCGGAGCGGAGGATGCCGAGACCAGCGGCACCTCGCCATGGCTCCAGGAACCGTAGACCCGGAAACCACTCTTGCCGCCATCCACGGTGCCTCTGCCATCTTCCTTGCCTTCTCTTCGTACGACGTTTCGGTCGTCGCACAGTATTCCTGCCCGACCACGGAGGAGCTTCACCGTGGTGGACTTGCCGGCCTCGGAATGGCCGACGAAGAGCAGGCCGGATCCTTCCGGCTCGTGCCCGGCACTTGGGCTTGCGCTTCGCCCGACAATCGCCCCGGCAGAATGCAGGAGACAGGCTTGTCGGTCAGCAAGTAGTCGTGCCAGGAGCACCTGGTCAGTGGGAAGCAGTGTCAGCGAATGGAGATCGCCCTGCCGGAAGAACGTGCCGTCTGGATGGTAGAACTCGCCGCGCGAGTGGTCTTCGTTGAAAACGAGCAGTTGGTGCTGCTCGCTGTCGTCGCCTTCGGGAGAGATGACGCGATAGACCCAGGACCGTCCTTTCCGGTATATGGCCCAGGGCGGCTTGCGGTAGACCGGGCGCCCCAGCTCATCCGTGTTCACCGGCGGCAGCTGGAAGTGATGGCGGATGATAACCGTGTCCGGTCCCGGGCCGTCCTTCCTGAACTCCCGGAACTTCAGATTGAAGGTCTGCTCGGTGAACGGCAGGTCCGACTCGACCTGGAAGGTTATGCCGGCGTTCTCGAAATAGCGAATATGGTCTCGCCGCCAGCGTTCTTTGAAGCGCCGGGTCTCTCGGGTCACCTCACACAGGTAGTCCAGCTTCGCTCCGTAGCGGCCGTGTTCCAGGTAGCCGTACGCACCGCACCAGCGGCAATCCCGCCGTCGCTCGCACCCACCGCAATTCTCCCGGTACTCCGTCCCTCCCCGCACGGTGTCGGCCAGGCCGGGGATGAACTCGTCCCAGGCCTGCCGCAACGTCCCCTTGCGCAGGTCAAAGCGCAAGGCCGGGTCCTTGATGAAAGAGCAGAACGTCATCCCGCCGTACGGGTCAACGTGGAAGTCCCGCCGGGCGGCAATGCAGACGGCGAATAGGCGGTCATCAGCGGGCAGCGATGCACGATGCGCGCTGCTCGATGAATCACCAGATTCCTCCTCGGCCGTCTCGGGCTGGTCAAGAGCGACTACTTCCTTCGGGTCAAGCCGTTGGCGGCATATCTCCGCGTTGCGCTGCGGAGATCCGCAGGCCGAGAGGTAAAGCCATGGCGCCCCCACCCGATAGTGCGGGCTGAACGACTTTCCAAGACTTACCATCTCCTCGTACTGGTGGTAGTTGTCGCGCATGGGGATGATCTGCACCAGGAAACCGGCACCCGCCTCCCGCAGATACCGGATGCCGCGTATCAGGGCCTCGAACGACCCGGGCTTGCGGGTGATATGGTCGTGCACTGGAGCCGTGGCGCCATACAGCGCAACCATCTTCGTCCCCTTGCGGGTCAGCAGTCGCGCAATCTCGGGCGTGATAAGCGTACCGTTGGTGTTGATGGTGTAGGTGCGGGCTGCGCGCGTGAGGTAGTCGAACACCTCCGGAAAGTCGGGCCGCAACATCGGCTCGCCGCCCGAGATGGCCCACTCCCGGCAGCCCATTGCCCGCGCCTCGTCGGCAATGCGCCGAATCTCATCGCCGGTCAGCTCCTGTTCCCGCTCCGCCGCATTCGCCGGCAGACGAAGCCAGCAGTGGCGGCAGTCGTTGTTGCACCTGTAGGTAAGGTCGATGCTTGCCCGCAGGGGAAGCCGCGGCACGGCGAGCCCGCGCACCTGTTCAGTGAACCCGCTGTTCAGCACGTCGCTTGTTCCGTTATCCTGCGGTTACATGTCAACCTGTCTGAAGCTCTTTGCGCATCCGTTGACCGGCGCAGGTTCCTGGCGATGAAGCGCATCGCTGGTCCATCCTGGTGTCCGTCTGCGGTACTGCTCTTGGCTGTGCTCACACGTAGCGCCTGCTCGTGCATCAGCGGGCAAGAATGGCCACGAGGGATTGTATACAAGGAGTGCAGGCCGGGCAAACCGCGCCCCCGTTCCTGCCCTAGCTGTGCAGCGATGCACCCCCTCACAATCACGACTCTGACGGTCAGGACGCGCCAAGACGGCGACGCCCCTTGGCGCAGCAAACCGCTAAGCTCAATATTGCCAACGTATTATTATCGTGCGCCATGCTCGCCGACGTCCCTGACAGCTAAACGAACATACACTCACAGGGCGTCGGCATCGGTCCCAGCGCCGCTTCGACGCAGGAACCTGGTACGCAAACGCCAGCCCTGGTCGTCCACGTATCCTAAGCATTGATAAACAGCGAGATGCGCCGCGACCTGGCGCCCAAACCCCAACTCGATCTCATTGGTCACAAGAGGATGATGTACCCAAATGGACGCAAGACCATTGCGTCCGCGCCTATGTCCGCGCGGCGCTGCCTGATACGATGTCGCATAGCGCAACTCTTTTACTGTCAGCGAGTTAGTCATACCAGCAGAACCCTTGCGACGAGGCGGCACTTCTCGACTCGCCAATGGACTGGAGTTGTAAGTACCGTACATCCAACTGGTTGTGTCGGCTGTGCCTGTAATGCATGCTGGCACGGCAGGTGCATTTTGGCGAGGCGTCTGTAGGGGGTTACGTCTGAGGGTCTGTAGTCTGCGGCCACTACGCTGACCCGCCCGTTGTGACGATACAGTGGGCCGGGTCGACGACGGTGGCCGCGGCTTGGTGCAGGGAACGATCGGTACAGCGTGGAACCTGTGCCTCACGGTGAGACTGCTATGACTGTAGAGTGGAGGTTGTGTGAGTGGTCTTAGAGCCGACGATAGCGTCCATTTTGACTCCGCCCGGGGCGGATACTTCTGGCTGTCAGCAGATGCCTGTGGGGCTGCGTTCGTCACCCCGAACGCATGCACACCGCTCGAACTGCCAGGTTCGTCCGTTTCAGACTGTGGAAAGACACCGGCGCGTGCTGGCAAGCCCGCGCAGAGGCATGTGGTGAAGCAGAAGCTGGCGACATCCGTCCCCGGTCCGTGGTCCCTGCCGGCCCGTGACTCGCTTCGCTGATCCGGCCCCGCCCGGCCCGCGCCGCTGGCCAGATCTTCTTCCCGGGCGCAGCCCGGCTGCACCCGGTCCCCATTAAGCCCACTCCGCAGAACTCGCTTCTCCGGCAGTCCCGGCCCTGCCCTGTGAGGGGTAGAGTATTGCTCCGGTCCGGGGAGGGAGACTGCCGCCATGCGCGCGGCGCCCGGTCGCGACCAGCGGAAGGCGGGCGCTCCTCCGGCCCGCCGGGTTCTAGCTGGGTCCTGATACCGGCCGCCGCAGCTTCACGCAGCGCGCCAGCGACCATGCGTACCAGTCGCAGAACTCGCCTGCGCAGCGGCCTGTTGATTCACACAGCGGCTTGACTCGCGCCGGGTCGATGCCGATCTTAACCAGTTCTGCAATCCGGTCGAGGCTGAGCCTGGTTGCGGGCACGTCGGCCTGGGTGAGGCTGCCGTTCAAAAGCATCTGCCCCTGTCTGTGATAGAACCACTCCTCCGCGCCCGGCGCGTAGCCGTCGGCGGTCAGCCGCTCTTCGTCGGATTGGGGACACATCCGCGCCGCGTCGGTGGCATCGCTCCGTGGACGTGTTCCCTCCGAAAACCCTTTCGCTTCTCGCTCGGCGAGTCGGATGAGCTTCGCCGCCTCGCGCAGGTCCACTCCTGCCTGTTTGTTGCCGAAGACCGCCACGTTTCCCGACGACCGCCGCTGGATGACGACCGCCGCCCGTGCGCCGTATTCTGACCGGGCGTACTTGTGGATTCCGTCTTCGTCGGAGTCGATGGTGACCATCCGTAACCGCTTCTGCCCTACCGCGATTTCCTCGACCTTGGCCTTTGTGTCGAACTCCGGCTTGACCACGGTGAAGAACCGCAGCTGCTCCTGGTACTTGACCTCGATCGCCACCAGCGCCCACTCGATGACGCGGTGCGGGTCATCAGGATGCCGGGCGTGCAGCAGCTTGACCACGTAGGAGACATCGAACGGTGACGCGTTGCCCTCCACGTCTGCGGCGCGGACGAACCTCAGGATCTTGGCCAGCGACGGGTCATCGCCGACGCCGAGTTCTTTCGCGACCAGGGTCGTCGCGCAGTCGCCGGTCTTCCGGCCCTCGTCCAATGTCGGGTGCTCATCGAACCGGCCTCCGCCGATGCCGAGCAGGAGAGTTCCTTGGGCCTCATAGTCGTCCGGCTTCAGCCCCGCTTCCGCCAGTTTGCGGATCGACATAAAGGACACCGCGGCCGTGCTGATGCCGGGAAACCGTTGCTCTCCGAACTTGCGCAGCAACCAGATGGCCACGATTTCGTCGAGGTGCGGCCGCTCGTGGGTCAGGATGCGGTTGAAGTGCACGGCAAAGACAGCGTAGCGGCAAGGAGTCGTGCGGTCAACAGGGCGCGGCGACGGACAATTCAGAAGTCAGAATGCAGACATCATAGTCCGGGAATGCCGGAAGCGGATGTTCACCGTCCAGGCAACTGAAGGGCCGGATCCTCCTGACCTTTGTGACTTTGTGTCTTTGTGGTTGATATCCGCTCAAACAAGTCAGGGCGGGCAGACGCCCGTCCTGCGCCAGACCGAGCCTTGAGTCCGGCTAGCCGCGACCGTGGCCACCGCGGCCGTGTCCACGTTCGCCGTCGCGCGGCCGTCCGGGTCCGTGCCTGTCGCCGCAGTCCGGGTCCCAGCCATGCTCATGGTCGTGTCGGTCCCAACCGTGGTGCCGACCGCGCTCCCAGCCGAAATGCCAGCCCCAGCCGCACTCCGGCCTGCCTCTGTGCCCGGGCGGCAGGTATCCGTAGTCATGGCGAGGTGCGCAACGTTCGTACCCGTGATGATGGCTGTGTCCGAGCCAGCACAGCACGGAAACCCAGCCGGAAGCACGCCGCGCACGCCGAGACGTCCTCGGCGGATGGGCATAGGTGGCGCTTGCGAGCAGCAGCAATAGAACTGCTGCGCCGATAAGACATCGCTTCATGGTTATCTCCCTTTTGACGGTGACCATACGACCACATCTACCGCCGTCCGGCGTTTTCTATTCCGGGTTCGGTTAGAGTTATACCGGCAGGACTATGGCCGAGGTGGAGTATTCCGGCACCATCTGGAAGCTGCGGGTTAGCGAGACCCCGATGCGCTGGGGCCGGAGCAGGGCGAAGATCTTCTTCTGCTCGGACAGATCCGGCCAGACCGGGTAGCCCGGGCTGTAGCGGACGGTCTTGCTCCAGCCCGGCAGTTTGGGCAACCGGCGCCGGCCATACTCGGCCAGCGCGTCGGTCAATTCCGCGCTCAGTCCGTGCAGCAGGAACTGGTCGTGGATCCGACCCTGCCTGCCCAGTTCGCGGGATTCCTTTGCTGACGCTCCTCCTGTGGTTACGACCTGGAGGGCAACGTGGAAACGTTCCTCGCCGTGCTTCCTCCGGAGACGAAGGGCAAAGGCGGGCGCGAACGCCAGGCGAGTCAGCTCCTCGCCGGTCCCGGGATGTAAAACAAGGAGTTCGTTACCGACGATACCCGCCTCATAGAGACCGTACACCAGCGCCCCGTGCCAGACCCTGCGGCCGTGTCCGACGTCGAGCAGCCCGGCGAGCGTTCGCGCTGCCTCAAGCCGGTCCGCCCTCGTCGCTTTGGCTCCGAGCATGCGCCAGCGCTTCCGGAACAAAGCATCCTCGTCCAGCAAAGGCGCGTAGCGCCGAATGTCAACGTGAACGATCTTGGTCAGTGCGCGCGCATGGCCGGCGGAAATGCCCGAGCGGCTGCGCCCCTCTTCAGGTCGCTGCCTGCGTACGGGTTGACCGGCCTTCTCTGCCGGGACGCGGACCGGCGCCGACCCCGCCCGGCCCGCCTCGGCCCTCCCCAGCTCCTGCATGATGCCCAGCCCCGCCAGCGCATCCTTGGCGTAGTGGACCCCGCCGCGGTAGGCGGGCGCCAGTTCCTTCTCCACGTAGCCGCGCGTCAGCGCCGCACCGCCGCAGATTACCGGGATTGTCAAGCCCGCCTCGGCAAAGGCCTCCACGTACTCCCTCATTGCCCGCGCGGATTCTACCAGCAGCCCGGAAAGACCGATGGCGTCGGGTCGGTGCTTCCTCGCCGCCGCCAGGATGTCTTCCGGCGTCTGCCGCACTCCCAGGTTCACGACCTGGAACCCGTTGCTCGACAGGATCATCTCCACCAGGTTCTTGCCGATGTCGTGCACGTCGCCGCGTACGGTCGCCAGCAGCAGCTTGCCGCGCCCCCGGTCGCCTCCGTCAGGCAGGTGTGACTTCAGGACCTCGAACGCGGCCCGCATCGCCTCGGCTGACCGGAGGACAAATGGCAGCTGCATCCTGCCCGACTCGAACCTGCGTCCCACCTCGGCCATGGCCGGGAGCAGCTCGCCGGCGATGATATCAGTCGCGGGCGTCGTCCCAAGCAGCAACTCCACGGCCGGGACGACGCCTGCTCGGTCGCCCGCGAGCACGTAATCGCCCGCGGTTGACGGCCGGCGACCGGCATGCGACTCCACGGGGGGGCCCGATGGGGCGACGCTGAAATGGGAGATCAGCCGCTCCAGCGGCGAGGTCTTGCCGCGGGTACGGTCGTATATCAGATCCTCGCACACTCTGACCGTCGCAGGGTCAAGCGTCGAAAGCGGCTTGATCCTGCCGGCGTGGAGGATGGCGGCGTCGAGCCCGTGCTCGACCGCGTGGTGGAGGAAGACGGTGTTGACCGCGCGGCGAGCCTGCGGCACGAGACCGTGGGAGATGTTGCTGACGCCGAGCAGTGTGAAGCTCTGCGGGAAACGGCGTTTCGCCTGCCGGATTGCCTTCAAGGTTTCTGCCCCGGCACCGCGCAGCGACTCGTCGCCGCTGGCCAGGCTGAACGTGAGGAAGTCGAAGAACACGTCCTGCGGGGCGAGCCCGACCCGCCGCACGGCCAGGTCGTAGAGCTGCTCCGCCACCTCGAGCTTCCGCTCGCAGGTCAGCGCCATCCCTTCCCGGTCAATCGTCATCAGCACCAGCGCCGCTCCCATTCTGCGGCAGAGGGCTATCGTCTTCTCGGCCCGTTCCCGGTCTTCGAGGTTCACCGAATTCACGATGCAGCGGCCGGCCAGGCGCTCCAGCGCCGCCTCCACTGCCTCGTAGCGCGTAGAGTCCACCATCACGGGCAGGTCCAGGCCGGAATTGAGGAGAGCGGCGAGCCGGCCCATGTCCGCCGGTTCGTCGCCTCCCGCCGCTGCGACCGAAAGGTCCATCACCTGCGCGCCCTCGCGCTTCTGCTCCTGCGCCACCGCGACCATACCTTCGAAGTCGCGGGCCAGCAGCCGCTCGCGGAAGCGCTTGCTGCCGCTGGCGTTCGTGCGCTCGCCGATGAAGAGCGGGCGCGGCTCCACGCGCAGTTCCTGCGCGCTGAAGGGCGACGCCACGCGCGGCACGCGCTCCCCCGGTCGCTTCGGCGCCACGCCCGCCAGCGCCGCCTTCAGCCGGCAGATGTGCTCGGCCGTGGTGCCGCAACATCCCCCGGCGATGGCCAGGCCCGGTCCGGTCGCCAGCCGGCGCATCCGGGCGGCGAATTCCTCGGGCGAGAGGTCGTAGACCGCCTGCCCGCCCTTGCTGCGGGGCAGGCCGGCGTTGGGCATTGCCGACAGGAGTTTCGAGGAGTGGCCGGCCAGGTAGCGCACCGCCGCGGTCATCCCTTCCGGACCGAGTCCGCAGTTCAACCCGATGGCCGCAACCGGGTACGGCTCGAGCACGGCCAGCACCGCGGCGATATCCGCGCCGGTGAGGGTGCGGCCGTGTTCGTCCAGCGTCACCTGGGCGATGACCGGCACCGTATGCCCGGCAGACTCAAAGGCGTCAAGGCTGGCGGCGATTGCCGCCTTGAGCTGCAGGAGATCCTGGCTGGTCTCGAGTACCAGGCAGTCGACGCCCCCGGCGAGCAGGCCGGCAACCTGGGGCCGGAAGCTGGCGACCAGTTCGGCAAAGGTGATGTGCCCGAGACTCGGCAGCTTCGAGCCCGGCCCGACTGACCCGGCCACAAACCGCGGCCTTGCCGTCGTCCCATACTCGCGCACGGCTCGCCGGGCGATCTCGGCCGCGGCGCGGTTGAGCTCAAAACACTTCTCCCCCAGACCGTGTTCAGCGAGCGTGTGCCGGGCTCCGCCGAAGCTATCGGTCTCGATGACGTCGGCGCCCGCGGCCAGGAACTGCTCGTGCGCTTTGCGTACGATATCCGGCTGGGTCTCTACCAACAGCTCGTTGCACTCTTGGGACATGACCGATTTCCGCTCGGGGAAATCGGATCGTGTCCCTTGCGCGAGCTGAAGTGCCGTTCCAAGCCCTCCATCGAAAATGACGATGCGCTTGCGGCAGAGCGCAAGGAAGTGCTGAGCGCTAAGTGATGAATGATGAGTTCCAGACCGACCCACTTTGCGCTTTGCGCTCATCACTCCGCGCTCCTCACTCATCACTTATCACTCAGCGCTTTGCACTAATCACTCGGCGCTCATCACTCAGCGCTCTGAGCACCTCGGCTGTCGCCCGTCCATTCCCCATAGTGTAGAAGTGGAGCCC
>Ga0233422_10000618_pt1 | contig 17131 bp, 11 predicted proteins | sample Watercolumn_Mata_2_FD_182724 | JGI IMG/M metagenome (GOLD analysis project Ga0233422, IMG submission 182724) | Freshwater microbial communities from Lake Matano, South Sulawesi, Indonesia - Watercolumn_Matano_2014_110_MG | ecosystem: Environmental > Aquatic > Freshwater > Lake | place...
GCTCTTGTGGAAGGGACAGTCGCAAACGCACGCAGCGGATCATTCGCCCAGACCGAATCTGATGCGAAGTTCCAATCAATGATGACGTCCGTCGTTGTTGAAGCTAGGAGATGAAATCGTTCGTCGCTTTGCTCGAGTTGGCGCTTGTGTCTCAGTTCGCGTCGCCAGTATGCTCCTCCCAAAAACGCAATGGTGCCGGCCAGGATGGCGATAGGGAATACTACTTCGATGCGCATGAAGAGCGGCGGATCGATGATGATCGCCGGCGCCGTGAGTGGACTCTGGAGCACTCCGAAGAAGCCGCGGGTCTGGACCTCAACTTTGTGTTCCCCCGGTTTCAGATTCGCGAAATCGATTTCCGTCTGTCCTTGCCATTCTGACCACACTCCTCCATCAAGCCGGTACCGATAGAGAAAGTCTCCCAGGTCCACATGGCCAAAGAAGGGATAAGTTTTCCAATGCAGGAACGCAGTTTTGCCGCGAATGGATGGCTCTTCAAATCGAATTCTGGGGGGTTGTATCGGCTGGGTGCGGCGGAGGATGCTGACGCCCGAACCGCGAGTACCGACATAGATTTTGTCCTGGAGGGGCAGGATGTCCCAGAGGCTCAGCGAGCTGAGGCCGTTCCTGAGAGTGAAGTTTGTCCAAATATCCTCTTGGAAACACGACATTCCACCCTTCGTTGCAATCCAAAGCGCGCCTTTGGCGTCAACCTGAAGATCCCAGATATTGTTGTTCACCAAGCCATCGTCGGTCGTGAAAAATCTGAGGTTGTCAGAGCTGTCGACGGTTCCGAGCCCTGAGATCTCGTTCGAGAACCAAAGGGTGCCGACAGAATCGACTGCCAGCGCATAAATGCGGTCTGTTGTGTTCTGGAAAGCCTTCTTCCCGGTCCAGTGCGTCCATTTGTTGTTCTTCCACCGGCTGAGGCCCTTGTAGGTGCCGAACCAGATTGCTCCATCAGGAGCTTCGGCGAAACAGTATACGCGACCGCTGATGAGACCCTTATGGCCAGTCGTGTCCTGCGGAATGTTGGTGAATGTTCCATTTTCAAGGACGAATGCGCCGGGTTGTTGCGGGTCGTCGTAGAGTCTCGCCAGACCGAGGAACCAGAGCCGACCGGTTCGATCCAAACGAATCTTGTGAACACGCACCGCGCGAAGTCCCTCCGGGAAACCATAATGCTTCCATGCTCTGCCATCCCATCTGTAAGATCCTTCGAAATCCGCGCCGCTGCCGATCCACACATGCCCTTTTCGGTCTTCGGTAATGGCGGTCACGGTGTTGAGAGTAGTACCGAGAACTTTTGCGATGTGATCGACACGGCCGTTGGGTCTGTGAATATCGATGCCCGCAAGCGTTCCCACCCAGATGCTTCCATCTCTGGTCTTGCAGATTGAATGAGCGTGATTGCGGAGATCTCCGAATGGATATTTCCAGTACTCCCAGTAGTCCAGGATCGATTGCAGAAGGTACAGGCCATCGTCTGTGCCGACCCAGAGTTTTCCGTCCGATCGAAACTTGATGACGCGAGTGGTGGCAAACGCGCGTGGCGGTGCGTTCTCGGAGGACCACTGCCCGTTCTTTCGAATTCTCACATCGCCGCTCTGATACACGACAATGACTGTTCCGTCGGGTCCCATGTCCATCGTCTGTGGAAACCGCGCCCGCTCCGTGCGACTTTTCGACGCCTTGCCGAATCCTCGCCACTCCCAGATCCCGGTGAAAGGACTTGGCATATCGACTGCAGCAAATCCATTGCCCGACTTGTCTTCGATGATAGCAGTGACATAACACGTGGAAAGGGGAGTTGGGAGCACCGGGCTCCACGACGTCCCATTGCCTCGGTAGAGACCTTGTATGGTGTTGAGCCAGATCGTCCCCGAGGAGGTCCTCCAGAGGTTCTTGCCCAATCCTGATGCTAACGGGATCTGCGGTGTGGCAATCTGAACTGGTCTCCCGTGCTCGAAGCGGAAGAGCGCCTGGCCGATGAGAGCGTAGATATCACTCTGAGCAGCCACGACGACGGACTGAATGACGGGACGCGTGGAGTCGATATCGAGCAACGGCGTGAAGCCGTTTGCGTTTCCTCTGTAGAGCGCCTTGTTTGTCAGGACGAGTACGGAATCATAGCCAAACGATTCGATCAAGAGGATCGGGTCGGCGGGGATGCCAATCGAGGGATTCACCGCATGCCATTCGTAGCCGTCAAAAGTTGCCAGACCTTTCCGCGTCCCGGCCCAGATCTCTTGTGAGGGAGTCTCGGCTATGGTGAGAACCTCGTTCGATGGAAGGCCAGTCTCTACCGTGTAGCGTGTTGGTTGCCAGGGCTGGAAGTAGGATGGAGCCTGCGCGAGACTTGATGCGGTGGGCAGCAACAACGTCAGACAAAAAACCAGGACATGCCACTGCCACAACGAAATGTGGTGATGGTTTCTCATGGTGCGACTGTAACGATTGTCTGGATGGTGGACGCCTGGGGGATGTGTGTCAGATTTCGAAGGCAAGCTTACTAAACTTCTGGGAGAACAGCAAATGGCTGGAGGTGCGGCTGGTTGGTTCTTCTGTCCGAGGAAAGAAATCGGGGTTCAGAACGCTTAGTGCTGACTTCCAAACCGTTTCCGTCTGTTTCGGAGGTAGTCAACGAAAATGAACTCGCCGAGCCTGTTGAGGTCTGAATAGTACGCGCGGCCCTGGTTCGAACGTGTGAACTCCTCAACAAAGTTGATGAGGTAGGGGTCGCGGGCGACCATGAATGTGCTCACGACGATCTTCTCTCTGCGGCACTGAACAGCTTCATCGAGAGTCTTGTTGACGATACGCGGATCGAGGCCGAAGGAGTTTTTGTAGAGCCTCCCTGCGTCATCGAAAACGGCCGAGGGCTTTCCATCGGTGACCATGAAGATTTGTTTGTTCACGGAGCCGCACCGCCGGAGCAGGCTCCGTGCCAGCTGGAGGCCCGCACGCGTGTTTGTGTGGTAGGGTCCGACGTTCAGGAAGGGAAGTTCCGAGAGGCTCACCGTCTTTGCCTCATCTCCGAACACGACGAGGGCAAGGTAGTCTTTTGGAAACCGCGTGCTGATCAGTTCTGACAACGCGAGGGCCACTTGTTTTGCCGGAGTGATCCGATCCTCTCCGTAGAGAATCATGCTGTGGCTGATATCGAGCATCAGCACCGTCGCGCAGGAGGTCGCGTATTCCGTCTCATAGACCTCAAGATCTTCTTCCTGCAACTGAAACCGGTCGATCCCGTCGCGTTTCAGAGCATTCGTCACTGTGGATGTCACGTCAATGTTCGTGGGCTGATCACCGAACGACCACTTTTTCGTCTCGCTCAGCCGGTCTGTGCCTCTTCCGCTGAAGGGCGTCTCGTGTGATCCCTCGGGCGCTTTCTTCAGTGATGTGAAAATGTGCCGTAGTGCATCCTGCCTGATTCGCTGCACTCCTTTTTGAGTTACCACATACTTGTCTTTCGCATCTTCGATGAGGCCGTGTTCTTTCAACTTCGCCACGAGATCGTCGAAGGAAAGATTCCTATCGAAAAGTCCGTATTGCTCCGCCAGTTTCTGAATCCACTCCAGTGCTTCGTCAACATCACCGCTCGATCGGACGAGGAGATAGCTGAACAACGCCATGAGCGACTGCAGCCGCTGCTCATCGGTCATCGAGCCGGGTTTCCACTGGCTGTAACGAAAACGCATGACGATTGCGGATTGATGATGGTTGATTGCGGATTGTGTTCAGGATTGGTGCGTGCGGCACTCCATGGTATCCGGTCCGCATCCCGCGCCTTCCCCAATCCGCAGTTCTCAGTACTCTTCTTCGATGTTCCCGACTTTGCGTGAGAAGATGCTTCCGACGAGATCCTTGTACGCTGTCATCCGATCGACTTCGTCTTTTGCGAGGCGGGAAGACTGATGCAGCGCATCCAGCACAAATTCCATCGCCGTGGCCAGTTCGTACCTTTCCTGTTCGGAGATCTTCAGGTGCTTTTTTGTCAGTTCCCTGAGACCCGGTACCTTGTCGAGCTCCCCGAGGTAGCGATCGAATGGCATGTCGTCGCCAATCTCGATCCTGTTCCCGGCCTCGAACCATGAGACAATCGCTCCATACTCGGGATCTTGATGTGCGCGGGATTCCTGATGATGCTTCGGACGCCGTTGGAGAGGATCGGGAAAGTACTGACTGAACACCGCGCGCACTGCTTTTCCAACTAGCGCCTTGCTTACTTTTACGGTTCCTTCCTGCTCTCCCTCGAAGACCAGTTCAACCTTCCCGGTCATGCCCGGAAGTGCGTGTGCGAGGTCGCAGATTCTGGGTGTGATGGTCTTCTCTCCGTGGAGAATTGCCCTTCGCTCTGCATTACTCAGAAGGTTCTCCATGGCAGAGATTGTGAAGCGCGCGCTCACGCCGGATTTCTGATCGATGAACTCACTCTTCCGTGCCTCAAACGCGGCCTGCTCGATGATCTCTCGAACGTACTGCGGGATTCTAACGTCGCGTCCGTCTCTCCGGACCCAGGCTTCCTGCTCCGTGATCTGAATGGCCTCATCGATGGTGCGAGGGTAATGAGTGAGAATCTGAGAGTCGATGCGGTCTTTCAGTGGAGTGATCAGATTGCCGCGGTTTGTGTAATCTTCCGGGTTGGCGGTGAACACGATTGCGAGGTCGAGCGGAATCCGCACGTTGAATCCGCGGATCTGGATGTCCTTCTCCTCCATGATATTAAAGAGGCCAACCTGGATTCGCGGCTGGAGATCCGGGAGCTCATTGATCGCAAAAATGCCGCGGTTCGTCCGAGGAATGATACCGTAATGAATCGCCCCCTCATGCGAATAGTGGAGGCGTTGTGTTGCGGCTTTGATCGGGTCAATGTCTCCGATGAGATCGGCAATGGTGACGTCCGGTGTCGCCAGTTTCTCCCCGAACCGTTGCTCGCGGTGGAGCCAGTCGATCTCGACGTCATCTCCGTGCTCCCGCACAAGATCGGTGCATCGCTTGCACACGGGCCGAAACGGATTGTCATTAATCTCGCATCCCTTGATGAACGGGATTCTTTCATCGAGGAGCGAGGGGAGCTGTCGAACGATGCGCGACTTGGCCTGTCCCCGTAATCCAAGGAGAAGGATGTCGTGTCGCGCGAGAATGGCGTTTACGAGTGCTGGAACAACAGTATCCTGATATCCGATGATGCCGGGAAAGAGCGTCTCGCGCCGCTCCAGTTTCCGAATGAGATTCGCTCGAAGTTCGTCTTTGACCGGCCGGACGATGATGCCGCTCTCTCTCAACTCTCTGATGGTTCTGGGCTGTTTCATGCGCATCCTTCTGCCATGACCTTCACTGCGTTGTTTCTCCCTCATTTATGTAGTATTTTTGAAATGATGGAGCCGATATTACATAAAACACTCGTCATCCGATTTAGTTCCATCGGAGATATTGTACTCACCTCACCTCTTCTACGGGTTCTTCGCGCGAAATTCCCTCAAAGCCAGATCGACTTTGTTACCAGGCGAGAGTATGCGGAGCTTGTCCGGTCCAACCAGAATCTCAACCGGACGTTCGAGTTTGATGCCACGACAGGATTTGAAGGACTGCGGAAGCTCAAGAAAACTCTAAAGGAAGAACGCTACGATCTGCTTGTTGATCTGCACGACAGCTTGCGGAGCAAGTACCTGCGCAGTATCCGAGGTCCTCGTCGCGTTGTGGTCGACAAGAGAATCCTCGAGCGCTCGTTGTTTGTCAAGCTGAAGAAGAATGTGTACAAAGGAATTGTTCCCGTGTCAGATCGGTACATCGAAACGCTCGGTGAATTCGGGATTGTCAATGACGGGAAAGGACTCGAGCTGCATATCCCTGATGAGATTCTCTTCGATGTCTCGGGCAAGATTGCACCCTTGAAGCTGAACCGATTCGAGAAGGTGGTAGGTCTCTGTCCCGGCGCGCGTCACTTCACAAAACGCTGGCCTGCAGATCGGTTCGCACGGGTTGGAGCGGCGCTGGCGCAAAAAATGGACGCGAAAGTTCTGCTCTTTGGGGGTAAAGCGGATGAACCGCTCTGCAACCAGATCATGTGGGAAGTGAATAATGACGCTGGATCAGATCGGGCGACGAGTCTTGCCGGTCAGCTCGGACTCCTCGAAACCGCCGCGGCGATGCAGTTCTGCGATGTCATGATCACCAACGACACGGGGCTGATGCACATTGCCCGGGCCATGCATAAGAAGATCGTCGCGCTGTTCGGTTCAACGGTGAAGGAGTTCGGATTTGCACCGGACGAACCGTCGGCTGTTCTGATTGAACGAAGCGGTCTCGCCTGTCGGCCATGCTCCCACATCGGCCGCAGCAAATGTCCCGAGCAGCATTTTCGTTGCATGTCCGAAATTCAGGCTGACGAGGTGTTCTTACGTGCAAAAGGACTGCTCGAGCGATCGATGGAGTAACAAGTGATGCGGAGGGACAGCGCGGGTTGAAATTGAGCTCAATTTGTCGTACGTATTGAGAGACAGAAGTTCGAACACAATTGGAGAGAGAAATGAAGGATTGGCGGAAGAGCGTAAAGGATGCAATCGCCCTCGTGTTGTTTCTCGGCTTCTTTGCACTGAGCGTAGTTTTGAATCTCAGTTGCAGCGCCGAGGACGACAACCCGGCTGCAAGTCCGGAATGCGGAAGCGGACGTGTTACGTGGAATGACAAAGCCCAGGTGTGTGTCGATATGGCCGACAACAAAGTGGTGCCGAGTAAGTGCTGCGGCCGGTAGAAATCCCCGGCCGCTGCGCCTCACCTAATACCGCTCTACAGTAATCTGGGAGACCCCGGCCTCCACAACCACTGAGATCTTCTTCTTTGCAGTCTCGAAGTTCGGTGTCTGATACCGATTCGATCTAACCTTCTCAAATCCCCGGATGCGCTTGCCCGAGAGAGCCGTCTGCAGTCTGACCTCGCATCCCGCCGATTCCGGCACGTCGATTCTTGTGGATGATGCTCCGGTCTTTACACGCACCGTTGTCTCTTCTGACCGGTCTCCGAGTTTCACCTTCGTGGATGAAGCCCCGGCGTCGATTCGGAGTTCCTCCACTTTATACGGGCTCAGGTCAAAGTCCACCGACGCCGCGCCTATCTCGACGTAAATACTCCAAACAGGATCTGCGTTCAGCTGGATGTCGGCACGGTTTCGCATCTTTCCAAAGTTCCAGCCCCTCGATGGACCGCGGTATTCGAGTGTGACATCTGTTTCGTTGTCCGACTGATAGTGACGAAGGTTGTACTTACCAAAGCTCACCTCAGTTTCTGCCTTCACAAGCATTGAGGTTGTATCCTGCAGAAGGAATCTGCCCGCTCCAGACTGAAGGCGGAACGTGGCCCGCTCCGTCTTCGGCGCCATGGGCTCTTCAAACGTCTGCATCGTAGCATCACCTGTGGCGACATCAAAATCTCCGGGGATCCATTCCGTCGCCACGAGAGCCACGACCATGAATGCGAGCAGGAGAATCATCAGGAGCACAGCATACCAGGGCGGACTCTGTTTCCCAATGATGATGGACAAACCCCAAAAGATGAGTATCAGTGGCCAGAGTCGCCAGACGGTTCCCCAGTCAAGACAGACGTAGCCGAGGTTGTTCAGAATGAACAGACCACCGATGAGAACGAAGAGAACGCCCCAAAACAGCGTACTCAGTTTCATGATTGCCTCCGCTTATGAGTTGCCAGGTCGGACCGCCTTGTACAGGAGTCCCGCGCCGATGGCGACAAGAATCAATGGCCACCAATCCTCGAAATGAAAATCGGGGAGGAAATTGTTGGCGAGGAAGAGAAGCCCGAGAACGAGCAGGACCATTCCACCCACGACGCTGCCCCGCTTCTCATCTTTTTTCGGTGGTTGCGGGGGAGGTGCAGGAGGAGGGGCTCCCTGGGGCTGAGGATTCGTTGGAGTGCTCATAGTGTTTTCCCTTGGTTGTTCAGGTATGATAATCCAGGCGATTACGTATGCCAGAATGCCGCTGCCGCCCGCGAAGACCGCAACGACGAAGAGAATGCGGATAAGAACGGGGTCAATATCAAAGTATTCGGCAAGTCCGCCTGCAACGCCGCCAATGACACGGTGAGTAGTGGATCGATAGAGTCGTTTCATGGCCAATCTCCCTTCTTGGCCAGATTACGGGTTTCCGGGCCCAAATGTTGCAACGCGATCCTATTTTCCCTCTTTAAGGAATCCGCCTCCTGTCATGGCGAGGTCGAGGACGCTTTGATGATGAATGCCTGTTGTCCCAGGCACCGGTGATTCAAGCCCCTCGAGTATGCATTTCGAAAAGGCTTCGACCTCCAAGGTTACGAGATTTGGGACTTCAATGGTGCGTGCCTCTTGCTGCATTGATCCGTCGTTCCCGCGCCGGGAGATCAAAACAGTTGTGTTCCTCGAGCTCTGTGTAAAATCCTGCACCAGCACGGCCGCTTCCGTGCCGATGAGCTCCAGCACGCTCAACCGCCCGGGGGCTTGAAAGGAAACGGAGATTGAAGCAACGGTACCTCGTGAGAATTCCAGCGCCATGACCGCAGAGTGCTCTGTTGCCTTCTCAGTGGGAGATGGAGAGAGCTGACTGCGGACTCCGATGACTCGGTCGTCAAGCACATAGTACAGCGTATCGAGGCAATGCACTCCGATATCGAACACTGGCCCGCCTCCTGCAACGGCCCTGTTGTAGAACCAGGTGCGTTGCGTCTGGCGCGTATCGATGAAGAAGTCCGCTCTCGCGTTAACGATGCGACCGAGCGCGCCTGTCCGGACAAGTTCCCTGATGGCGCCCACGGCAGGAGAAAACCGCACAACCTGGCCCACCATGAGTTTGACGCCATGAGCGTTGCACGCGTCGACCATTCGACGGCATTCGGCAACGTTCATTGCCATTGGTTTTTCAACAAGCACATGTTTGCCTGCTTCTGCAGCCGTGATTGTCTCTGCGCAGTGGGCCGAGTTTGCAGATGCGATGAAAACGGCATCGACATCGGCGCAGCGTGCGAGTTCTGCGGCGGACGTGAACGCGTGCGGGATCCCAGCCCGTAAGGCCCGATCGAGCGCCTCCGTCATCGACCGCTTCTGGAGCGCGACAAGCGTTGAGTTCGATGTTGCCAGAATCGCGGGAGCGATCGCTTTTTCGGCGAACAGACCGTACCCGATGATGCCATACCGTATCTTCTTCAATGTGCGCCGTGTGATTTGTTTAGCGTATGGATTCGTTCAGGAGCGCGAATCGATATCCCTTTTTGGTCAGAACGTCGATCAGCTGATCGAGTTTGAAGTAGAATTTGTCCTTCCTCCGCGGATCGGTTCCGATGTGGGTCAGCAGGAGAAACCCGTTCAATCCGTTCGGACGTCCGGCCTCGTATCTCAGAATGCGTGCAAAGATGGTGTCGGAGCTCAGGTACTGTTTGCCGAGCTCGGGATGGGTCCAGTCTGCGTTCGAGTAAGTTCCGGGAGTGAAATTCACGAGTGTGAACCCAAGCTCGCGGGTCCAGGCGCTGATCGAATCATTGTACCATTCGTACGGGGGCATGAAGTAAGGCGCCTCATGCCGGGAGATGCCGAACGGGGTCATCGCTTCGTAGTTGTCGAGCAGGTCTTTCCTGAATTCTTCTTTTGTGACGAGAAGTGAATCCCGTTTCTCCCACGTACAATAGAGAAGGTGCTTGTCTGAATGGGCGCCAAGGTAGTGACCGTCGGTTTTGAGCGACCGGATGAGGTCTGAAAAGTGTGGATTCCGGTAGAAGTCACCTGTGAAGAAGAAGGATGCTCTTATGGAGTGCTTTACCAGCGTCGATCGGATAGAGTATCCGCCGTCGGCGAATTCATGACCCGTGAAAACGAGGTGGACCGTTCTTTTCGCGGGATCAGTTCGGATCACGCCGCCGGCGTCGATCAGGAGGTTGCTCTTGGGGCGTTCCTGTGCAAGTAGACTGAAAGCAAGAGACAACTGCAAAAGCATGATCAGAGTCTTTCCGGGCATTTTTCTTTTTGGTGAGTTTTCGGTCACGCGAAGAATATAGCGGAATCGACAGCAAACTTCAAAAATGAGGTTGGCCAAAGCTATTCCGCGAATTTCAAAGCAAGTATGTTGATATGGAGCATCACCGCTCGTTTTGTCCTGACAGCGATTCTGGAGTGTTGATTTCGATGCAATTCCCAAAAACAGTGAATTCCCGCAATCTGCATGTTTTGTCAATTAAGGAAATTTCATCACCGATTCTTCGAGTGACACACAAACTTGAGCTGTTTTGGGCGTGACCAGCCGACACGAAAATGATCCCGCGATCTGCGCCGAACAAACCCTCAATCCTGACAATCATCCGCTGTCTGTACCTTGACATACTCAGCAAGTTTTTCAATATTCGAATGTCTTCTCGTCATATCCGTGCACACGCACTACTCTCTTAGCATTTGTACCCTCTCGACAGGAATTTCCTGTTCTTTCCAGACTACGAATCTGTCATTCTAGAAAAGTCTCGGAGATTGCCGCTATGAAGTCCAACCGAATTATCCCTTTTTCTTTCTTGTTCCTGGCGGCTTCGGTTGCCTGGTCACAAACCGGCAAGATTACCGGCAAGGTCGTCGACGGACGGACCAACGAAGCGATGATTGGCACCAACGTCGTTGTTGAAGGAACCTCGTACGGTGCGGCGAGCGGCATCGACGGGTTCTTCACAATTCTGAGTCTGCCCCCCGGCTCGTATCGAGTCAAGGCCTCGATGGTCGGCTACACGCCTTCGACGCAGACCGACGTGCGGGTCAACATCAACCAGACGACCCAGCTCGAATTCCGACTGACCGAGCAAGAGATCACAACACAGGAAGTCGTGATTGTCGCCTCCCGCCCGGTTGTCGAAAAGGACGTCGCAGCAAGCCGGGCGAATATCACCGCGCGGGAGGTGGAGAACCTCCCAATCTCACAGGTGTCAAGCGTGATCGGCCTGGAGGCGGGTGTGCAAGGTCTGACCATCCGCGGCGGCAGTTCCGATCAGACTGCGTTTGTGGCGAACGGTTTCGTCTTGCGCGATGAGCGGAACAACCAGCCCTATACGGCGGTAAGTCTCCTTGCGGTGCAAGAAGTGCAAATCCAGACAGGCGGTTTCAGTGCGGAGTTCGGCAATATCCGTTCAGGCGTCATCAACGTCGTGACAAAAGAAGGGAGCCCGAAGCGGTACAACTTCGGCATGCAGGCGAGGATCAGCCCGCCCACAAGGAAGTACTTTGGCATGGCGCCGAATGATCAAAACTCGTACTGGGTCAGACCGTTCCTCGATGATGCCGTTGCATGGACAGGCACGACGAATGGTGCCTGGGATCCGTGGATGCAGCAACAGTATGCCCCCTTCGTCGGCTGGAACTCGGTTTCGAAATCCCTCCTCTCAGATACCGACCCGAACAACGACCTCACTCCATTCGCGGCCCAGCAAGTCTGGAAGTTCCAGCACAGAAAAGACTTCAATATCACGAAGCCCGACTTCGATCTCGATCTCGGATTCGGTGGCCCTGTGCCGGGAGGAGAAGCTCTCGGCGATCTGAGGTTTTACGCTTCGTTCCGAAGCACCTACAATATGTATGCGGTGCCTCTGTCCCGGGACTACTATAGTGACTATAGCGGATCTATCAAGGTGACGTCGGACATCTCGAAGACAATGAAACTGTTTGTCGAGGGGATGGTGGGCCGAAATGAGGCAGTCGACAATCAACAGACGGGCGTGTACGGCAGCTTCGGGAGTGCGGCGAGTTTGGGAGCCTCCATGAACCGGGTGAGCTATATCGACACGAGGCTCTTTACGACGGACTACTGGGGGCCGAATAGCGTCAATCGGCAGAACATCGGCATCAAACTCACTCATGTCCTGAGTCCCACGACATTCTATGAGGTGCTTGCCCAGAGGTTCTCTTCCCAATACAGCACCAATCCCGGTAGAATGCGTGATACTTCCAGAGTTTACAAGTTCGGGAATAGTTACTACCTCGATGAAGCCCCGTTCGGGTTCTACCCGAACCCCGGCACGTGGTCTCTCTCGGGAATCGACGGGATGCGCATGGCAGTCGGTATGAGTAATGCGCGCGACAGCAGTAAAGTCGCCTCGTACCTGCTGAAGTTTGACATCGTGAGTCAGATCGATCGCTACAATGAATTGAAAGGTTGGGTGGAGTTCGCCTACACCGACAATGCGGTCAACTATGGCTCCGTGGATCTTGTTCTTCCCTCCGGACGGTCAACGTCGAAATGGCAAACCTACCCGACAAGGTTCGAAGCGTACATCAAAGACAAACTGGAGTTCGAGGGGATGGTCGTTGATGCGGGTGTCCGTTTTGCGATGTCGCATGCAGGCGGAGAATGGTTCGTCTACGATCCTTACACGAGATACTTCCGGGGCTCGATTTCGTATGGCATCGATACGCTGCTTCAAAAAGAGCCGACGAAGTATATCACCACCGTGATGCCCAGGCTGAACGTTGCGTTCCCGATTACGGACAACGCGAAACTCTACTTCAACTACGGCCACTTCCGTGCCATGCCGACGCCCGAGAACCTGTACCTCATCCGGCACGAGACTGCGACATCGGATATCGTGAGGCTGGCAAATCCCAATCTGCCTCTCGAGAAGACAGTGGCATACGAGCTGGGATACGAGCATAATCTTCTTGATATGTTCCTGCTGCGCGTGGCGGCGTATTATAAGGACATCAGCAACGAGCGGTATTTGGTGAACTACATTGGGTACAATAGCGTCCCGAACTATACGGTCTCCACAGCCAACGCGTACCAGGATGTGCGCGGCTTTGAGATCACGTTGCGGAAGAATCGCGGAGAGTGGCTGCAGGGATTTGTCAACTACACGTACATGGTGAGTACGAGCGGCAATTTCGGATGGGCACGTTACTATCAGAATCCGGTCGATCAGCGTAACTATGAACGGACGAATCCGGTTCAGAGCAAACCAATCCCCCAACCATATGCTCGAGCAAATATCGATTTCGTCACGCCGGTTGACTTCGGTCCCGAAGTTGCCGGGATTCGTCCTCTGTCCGATTGGCGCCTCAACGTGCTTGCATCGTGGAGCGCGGGCTTCTATTTCACGTGGGTCGGCGGCGGATCTTTCCCCGGCGTTTCCTACAATGCTCAGTGGCGCGATCAATACGGAATGGATATCCGGCTGAGCAAGAACCTCCAATTGTTTGACCGGGTGAACATGATGTTCTTCATGGACATCAATAACGTCCTCAACCTGCGGCACCTCACGACCTACGGCTTCGTCGATGGAACCGACTACGAGCGGTACCTCAAGTCGCTCCATCTGCCGGAATCGTTCAACGATTACTACGGACAAATCCCAGGCGATGATCGGCCGGGTGACTATAGAAAGTCAGGCGTTGACTATCAGCCAATGGTCTTTGCGAGGAATTTGACAGAGGTCGGAACGAAGTACTCGAAGCCGATTTACTACGAGCATGCCACCCGAAGTTACTATCGGTGGATCAACAATGCCTGGCAGAAGGCGGACCAGGGCGAAGTCGACCGGGTGCTTGACGACAAGGCATATATCCATATGCCGACGCAAGACTGGTGGAATTTCCTGAATCCTCGAGACGTCTACTTTGGCGTAAGGCTTTCCGTCGATCTCTACTAGGGCCCGCAACTGAAGTGTGTTGACATTTTTGAAGTGTGTATCAGTCTAAAGAGGAACCTATGACCAAGCTACTTACACTGAAAGCGATGTGTTTCTTCCTCCTCGTTTCGGGATTCTTGGTTGTCTCGAGCGACAGGGCACAGGCCCAGGGTCAGACGAAGTGGATTCAGATCGGGTCGATGCACAACTGGTACTCCGAGAAGGGGGGGGAGATCGAAGAGGGAAACGTACGCGAGCAGCAGTACGGGCTTCGCTGGCCAGCGCTGGTGAATCGTGCGGACGCTCAAGCAGCGAAGGGATTCTGGATCGGTGCGACTAATTTCACCGATGCGACGAATGTCGCCTGGAATCCCAAGGTTGTTGCGGTTGGTCCGCGCTGGAAGGGAGACAACGAATTCTTCCCCAAGAGGTTTGACGTCTACGCCAGGTTTGATCCGCCGCGGGTCTTTGTTGACGGAAATCCTTCATTTGCCAATCCGGAAGAAATCACAGCGGTGACAGACACGATCAAGGCAGATCGCCTGATCGTGAACAGGGTGAACACCGGGCTGGGCATCACATTGGAGCGGAAGATCCATGCTTTCAGCCAGCAACACCACGACAACTACCACATCATGGAATTCACCTTCACCAATACCGGCAATCCGGACATCGGTCTGGCAGCGAAAACTCTGACCGGTGTGATGTTCCACTGGCAGTTCAGATATGCTCCCGGAGGACCCGGTCCAGGATACGAAGTGAACAACTCGGCTCGGTGGGGTATCAGCGCGATGAACGATGCACGCGGATTCCCGCCAGATGTCAACAACCCGCTTATCCCGGCCTCTGAGAACGACGTGAAGTGTATGTACGCCTGGCTGGGACTGCATACGTCAGCGAACAAGCCGCCCGCCGGCAGCTCGCCGAACGCAGCGACGTTCGACAACATCGGGGCTCCGATCTGGAACTCGACTGGAATTTCAGGCGTGTCGACGTACATACAGGCGGCGGACACGAACTGGCGCCTCGGCGCAGCGCAGTTTGCCGGGAACGCTCCTCTCTATGCAGATAAGTCTCCCACTGACCGGACAGCTTCCACGGATCAGCCCTCCACGACGAGTTTTCTCGGATCAGATGAGCCGATCACTCAGAACAATGCGAACACACAATATAGTCAAGCGGCGATGACTGCGATGTATCAGAAGATGACGGAGGGTCACACGCCGCGTCATGCGTGGCTGGTTGACGGTGCGGGCAAATTCTCCGAGCAAACAGTCCAGGGGAACATCGGTGTTGGAGCGCCAGGCGGATGGTCGCATGGAATGGGATTCGGTCCCTATACGCTTGCGCCCGGACAGAGTGTGAAAGTCGTGTGGGCAGAGGGTGTGAGCGGATTAACATTCGACGAAGCCGTCAGGATCGGGCTCCAGTATAAACGCGGAACCATAACAACGAAGCAGAAGAATGATTCAGTTCTGTCCGGGCGCCTCCGGTTACAGGAAACGATGCGGCGTGCGTCGGCGAACTTCAAATCCGGATATGCAATTCCCCAGCCCCCGTTTCCCCCGGCGACCTTCAATGTTCGTGGCGGCGGTGACAGGATTGCCCTCACCTGGGAACCGAATCCAAAAGAATCTTCAAACGGGTTTGTCGGGTACAGGGTTTACCGCGCAACCGGCCGGGCTGATAGCACCTACCGGCTTGCGTACCAGTGCGGTGGTTCTCGGCCAGCCGATCCCAATGTGGGCTATGATGCCGCCAAGACGTATGCATTCAACGATGTCACGGCCGTCCGCGGGATCTCATACTATTACTACATCGTGTCCTTTGGGAACTCGATTCCCGCCGACCCGGCGACGCGTACGCCTGCTGGAGAGCTTGAGAGCAATCTCTTCTGGACGAAGACCTACGATCCAGCGTACCTGAAGCGGCCCGCTGGTACAAGTGCCAGTCAGATTCGGATCGCGCCGAACCCATTCATTATCTCGTCGAATGAAAACGCGCTTCGGTTCCCGAACGAGGCGGACAAGATCGCGTTCTTTAATATCCCCGGGAATTGCGTTATCAGCATCTACACGGAACTTGGTGAGCTCATCAAGCGCATTGAGCACAACGATGGAACGGGCGACGCATACTGGAACTCGATTACATCGTCCAACCAGGTTATCGTCAGCGGTATCTATATTGTCGTCATCGAAAACAAAGACACTGGTGAGAAGACGATCAAGAAGCTTGTGGTCGTCCGCTGATTTATCCACCACACAACCAATAGGCGATTCTCATGCGTAAGAGCATACACATTACTTCCGTCTTCATCCTCCTTGCGGCGATGGTCGCATCCGTTCCGTTCTCTGTGACGGCTCAGGACCGTGGTAATGCGAAGCTAGCCCAGACGGGGCTGAAGTTTCTGAGCATCGGAGTCAGTGCCCGGCAGGCAGCGTTGGCTGACGCATTCACCGCTGCCGATGGCAACTCAGTCTCGCAGTTCTATAATCCAGCCGGGATGGCCCGGCTCGAAGGGTTCACAGATGTTTCCCTCGGCTCTGTGAACTGGATCGCTGACATCAAGCACCATCATGCAAGTCTGGCGCTGAATGCGGGCAACATCGGGGTTTTCGGCCTCGCGTTTCAGTACGCCGACTATGGCAAGATCGAGGCGACGATTCTGGCGAACAACAGCCAGGGATTCCTCGATGTCGGAGAAATCAAACCGAACGCGTACGCCATCGGGTTGGGATATGCGAGAGCTCTCACTGACAAGTTCTCGATCGGCGGGAATGTGAAGTATGTCCGCCAGGACCTTGGCGTCGGAGCGACGCAGGCATCGTACATCGGCGCAGCGGGAGGTGTGACAGGTGCGACCGTGACCGCCGAGAACAAGAATGCCCTTGACGTCATCGCGTTCGATTTTGGATTGATCTACCGAACGGGATACAAGAGCCTGACACTTGGAATGGCCGTTCGAAATTTCGCCCGCGAAGTGAAGTATCAGAAAGAGAGTTTCCAGCTGCCGCTCGCGTTCAGGCTTGGTGTCTCAATGAACGTATTGGATTTCACGGGATTCGAACCGGGCAAGCACTCCCTGCTCATGACGGTCGATGCCGAGCATCCCCGTGACTTCCCGGAGCAGGTGAAAGTTGGCCTCGAGTATGTGTTTATGGAGATGATCGCAGCGCGAGTCGGCTACGTCGGCCCGGCCGATGAGCACAATCTCTCCTACGGTCTCGGCTTGCAGTACAAGCAGTTCAGCCTTGACTACGCGCTCACACCGTTTGGAGTGTTCAGCGAAGTCCAGCGGTTTTCTGTGAGGTTTGGATTCTGAGGGAGGGGGAGAAGCGGTTAGCTGGTTAATTGGTTAGTTGGTTAGTTGGTTGATTGGTTCATTCACGGTTCATAAGCGCGGAGCTCCATCGGGTATGATTCGGCAATCGAAAATTGAAAATCGAAAATCAGACTTGGGTATACCAATGCGCACCATGGCAAGCAAGTTCTTCGC
>Ga0233422_10000620_pt1 | contig 17112 bp, 16 predicted proteins | sample Watercolumn_Mata_2_FD_182724 | JGI IMG/M metagenome (GOLD analysis project Ga0233422, IMG submission 182724) | Freshwater microbial communities from Lake Matano, South Sulawesi, Indonesia - Watercolumn_Matano_2014_110_MG | ecosystem: Environmental > Aquatic > Freshwater > Lake | place...
TGCTGCGGCGCTGAGAAAGAACTGGGCTGACCTGGAGGCAGAGGCCGGCGGTGCGGCCGATGATCAACCGGCAGCGGAGGCGCAGCGCGGCGGTGCGGCAGAGGACGACGCGCTGAGCGAGGCGGAGCGGAGCCACGGTAGGGTGCGGCAGCTTTTGCAGCTGGCGTTGAACCCTGGGCGGGCAGGGGCTGGCGCCGTGGAGTACGGTTGGGTGTGCGATGTGTTCGACACCTGGTTCGTGTACAACGTTGAGCCAGATGGGGGGACCTATAAGCGTCCCTACGTGATCGCGGACAACGACACGGTGACGATGGGAGAACCGGAGAAGGTGTTGCCTACGACCGTGTACGTGCCGGTGAGCGAGGCGGTGGCGCTGGCCGAGCGCCAGATGGACAAGAACGTTGGCGGCGGGGTGGATCGGGACAAGATCCCCGATGAGGACTTCGCCGGCAAGAACCGTTCGTTCCCGATCGTGCGGCCGGGGGACGTGGCGGACGCGGCGGCCAGCATCGGTCGCGCGGGGCCAGACAACTACTCGACCGATGAGCTGAAGCGACGGATCATCGCGATTGCGAAGCGGAAGGGGAAGGCGTTCGTGGCGCAGTTGCCGGAGAAGTGGCAAGAGGAGATGCAGGAGTCGGGGGACAGGGATCAGCCTGTCCCCTGGCTTCGCCAGGACAGGCTGGCGAAGCCAGGGGAGTCAGAGTTGACCGGGGAGGTCGTGCCCCTCGTCGAGCGGGCGGTGCGGCGGGATGGGACGGCGCGGGTCAAATTGATTACGCCAGGCTGGGGAGCGAGCGGGTATTATCCGGCCGAGGTGCTGCAGCGGGATGGGCCGCAGGTGTTCAAGGCGGGGATGCACATGTATGTGGATCACCCGACGCCGACCCAGGAGGCGGAGCGGCCGGAGCGGAGCCTGCGGGAGATGGCGGCGGTGCTGGTGAGCGACGCGCGGTGGGAGGAATCCCAGACGGGCGGACCTGGATTATACGCCGATGCGAAGGTGTTCAGCGACTTTCGGCCGGTGCTGGAGGAGCTGGCGCCACACATCGGGGCGAGCATTGTGGCCGGCGGGCAGGTGCGGATGGGGGAGGCGGAAGGCCGGCAGGGGCCGATCGTGGAGAAGATCGTGAAGGGGCGCAGCGTGGACTTTGTGACGCAGCCGGGGGCCGGCGGGCGGGTGATGGAGTTGTACGAGGCGGCGCGGCAGGAGGCAGGAGTCAGGAGTCAGGAGTCAGCCTGTCCTGGCGAAGCCAGGGGAGGCAGGAGTCAGGAGGGAGCGATGGACGAAAAGGAACTGAAGGAGCTCCGGGACGAGAAGGCGCGCCTGGCACAGGAGGCGGCCAGGTTGCGGGAGGCGCTGCTGTTGCGTGAGGCGCGCGACGTAGCGGCGGACGAGCTGGCGAAGATCGAGATGCCGGCGCCGACGCGGGAGCGCCTGGTGGCGGCGGCGGTAGGCAAACCGATCGTGAAGGACGGACAGTTGGATCGAGACGCCTACGTCCGCCAGGTGCAGGAGGCGGCGGCAGCGGAGCTGGAGTATCTGGCCAGGGCGACGGGCAGCGGCCGGATCGTCGGCATGGGCGGCAACGGCGGCGGGCAGGAGAACGTGGACGTGGCCGCGGTGGAGAAGCAGATGGCGGATGCGTTTCAGCGGATCGGACTGAAGGAGAGCACGGCGGGACGGGCGGCCAAAGGACGACCGTGACACGGTGACAAGATGACAGGGAGGCAAGGAGATGGCAACGAATTCGATCTATGCGCCGGGGTACAAGTTGGCGGTGGCGTGCAGCTCGCCGACGACGCCGGCCAGCGGCGATCCGGTGCGCTACGGCTATCTGACGGGCGTGGCGCTGACGGATGAGGGGGAGGGCGGCAACGCGGCGACGAACACTACGGTGGATTTCGGGCCGGCGGTGTGGGACCTGAGCGTGGCAGCCGTGGACGACAGCGGGAACTCGGCGGTGGCTGTGGGCGATGCGCTGTTCTACGTGGATGCCGATACGCCGAAGATCAGCAAGAAGGTGAGCGGCTACTTCTTTGGCATCGCGCTGGAGGCGATCAGCTCGGGTGCGACCGATACGATCAACGTGCTGCACATGCCAGCGCCTGGGTCCGGCGCGCTGGCGACGGGCGGGGTGACGACCACGAAGATCGCCAGCGCCGCAGTGACGGCGGCCAAGCTGAGCACGACGTTGAAGACGGGGTTCATTCCGGTGGCGCTGGTGGAGGTGCGCGAGACGGCCTCGAACGCGATCCCGAACGCGGCGGCGAACGGCGGCCTGCTGGCCAGCGACACGACGCCGGCGCTGAACCTGAAAAACGGGGATACGGACTCGGCGCTGATGTTGACCTGGGCGGCGGGCAACAGCGACCCGATCACGTTCCAGGTGGCGCTGCCGCCCGATTTGGACGAGGCGTCGGCGGTGGAGGTGCACTTCCGGGCGGCGATGGCGGGCGCGACGAATACGCCGGTGATCAGCGCGGACAGCTTCTTCGACGAGGGGGACACGAAGGTCGAAGATGATTCGGCCGCGGTGACCGGCACAACCTTTGCGGAGTACACGATCAGCATCGCGGCGGCGGACGTGCCGGCTGCACAGACGCTGAGCGTGGAGCTGACGCCGGGAGCGCACACGACGGATGCGCTCTATCTGACGGCGATCTGGGTGGAGTACACGCGCGCGTAGTGTTTGCGCGCAAACGTCCTCGACAGGTCGAGGACTCCGACAAGAGTGTAAGGGGAGGGTCAAGAGATGGCAGAGTTCTTGGAGTTGATCGAGAGCATCCGGGCGGAAGAGGCGACGATCGACCGGCTGTTCGGGGGCGATGGGATGGGGGTGCGGTCGCGCGCGCGGTCGCCGCAATACCTGAAGAGGCTGGCGGACGCGGCGACCTTCATGGCGGACGTGTATGACGGACGGCGGCCGATGTACCATCTGCAGGAGGCGATGACGACGAGCGACTTTCCGTATCTGTTCAGCGACATCCTGGATCGGCAACTGCTGGCGAACTACCAGGAGGCGCCGTATTCCTGGAAGGCGTACTGCAAACGGGCGGTGGTACGCGACTTCCGCCAGGTGAAGCGCAAGTATCTGAGCGGCGGCGAGGGGACGCTGGAGCAGGTGACGGAGAGCCATGAGTACCAGCGCGCTGCCCTGAGCGATGGCGAGTACGCGTATCAGGTGAAGAAGTACGGCCGGCAGATCGCGCTGAGCTGGGAGACGCTGATCAACGACGACCTGGATGCGTTTCGCACGCTGCCGGAACGGTTGGGAAAGGCGGCACGGCGCACGGAGGAGAAATTTGCCACGGAGCTATTCGTGGGTACGACCGGCCCGCACGCCAGCCTGTACACCAGCGGCAACGCGAACATCGTGACGAGCAATCCGGCGCTGAGCGTGGCCGCGTTGCAGACAGCGATGGGGATCCTGTTGACGCAGACCGATAGCGACGGCGAGCCGATCATGGTGGAGGCGATGACCCTGGCGGTGCCGCCGCAGCTTCAGGTGACGGCGTTCAACATTCTCAACGCGGTGCAGATCTGGGCCAAGACCTCGGGCGGCGGGGCGAGCGCACAGGAGATCGTGGTCGGCAACTGGATCAAGAATGCGGGGATCGTGCAGGCGGTGACGAACTTCTATATCCCGCAGGTGGCCAGCAGCTCGAACGGCGCCACGTCCTGGTTCCTGTTCGCAGACCCGAATAATGGTCGGCCAGCGCTGGAACTGGGCTTCCTGCGCGGGCACGAGGACCCGGAGGTCTTCATCAAGGCGCCGAACGCGGTGCGGGCTGGCGGCGGGGCGGCCGATCCGCTGGCGGGCGACTTCGACACCGACAGTGTGGAGTATAAGGTGCGCCACGTGTTCGGCGGGGCGCGGATGGATCCGAAGATGACGTGCGCAAGCAACGGGTCGGGCAGCTAATCCTTCGACTGCGCTCCGCTCAGGATGCAGGAGTCAGGGGTCAGGGCGGCTAAGCCGTCATGTCATTAGGAGTCGAGGGCGATGTTCACGTATGACCCGACGACGAACGCCGGGCGAGTCAGGCTGTTGATTCCTGACCGCTCGGCGACGGAGTACGTGTTCGAGGATGACGAGATCGCGGCGCTGCTGGCGGCCGAGGGTGAGAACGTCAAGCGCGCCGCGGCGTTGGGTCTGGAGACGATCGCCAGCGACCAGGCGTTGACGCTGAAGGTGATCCGGCTGTTGGATCTGCAAACGGATGGCGCGAAAGTGAGCGAGGCGCTGTTGGCGCGGGCAGAGCGGCTGCGCAGCCAGGCGGACGCGGAGGAGGCGGCCGAGGATGGCGGCGCGTTCGACTGGGCGGAGATGACGCCGACGACCTTTGCGGCGCGGGAGCGACTGATCGCACAGGCGCTGCGCGGGGTGTTGTAGTGGGCGAGGATGCAGCCAGGCCGACGACGCCGGAGCCAGGCGACGTAGGGGCGTTCCCCGCCTCGCCGCAGACGCCTGGGCAGGCAGAGAGCCGGAGCGCGTACGCGCGTTGGAAGACAATGACGCGGCCGGCCCCCGATCCGGCAAAGTCCGACGAGCCATTCTGTAGCTGGTGGGACGAGTACCAACAGTTGCGGGCCGAGGGCTGGACGTGGCGGGTGGCGGCGTACATCGCGTGGGCGGCCAGTCCGGCTGATCGGCGGTGGCCGGCGCGCTTGAGCGACCTGGCGACGCAGGTGTTGGGGCTGCACAACGACCGGACGATCCGCAAGTGGCGCGAGCGGCGACCGAAGATTGATGAGCGGGTCGCCACGTTGCAGGTGGAGCCGCTGCTGCGCCACCGGCGCGATGTGATCGAGGCGTTGGTGGCTGTGGCGAAGACGCCTGATCCCGACGCGCATCGGGATCGCCGGATGTTCCTGGAGATGACGGGGGACTACAATCCAAAGGGGCTGCAGGTGAGCGCGAGCGCGGAGGCGAGTGTGGTGCAGTATGACCTCGGCGAACTCACGGACGAAGAGCTTGACGAGCTGGATCGCCTCGGCCGACGGCTGGCAGGCGGTGCAGGCGGAGCGGGCGCGGCGCCGGCTGATTGACTTTTGCACGTTTACATTCCCACAATATCGCCCAGGGCGCGTCCATCGGTTCGTGGCGGCCAAGCTGGAAGCGGTAGAGCGGGGGGAGATCGAGCGACTGATGATCTTCCTGCCGCCGCGCACGGGGAAGACGGAGCTGCTGATCCGGTTCATGGCGTGGGTCTTGGGTCGGCATCCCGATTGGCCGCTGCTCTATGCCAGCTACGGCGCCGATCTCAGTTGGGAAAAGAGCGCAGAGGCGCGCAGTGTTCTCGCGAGTGAGGAGTTCAGCCGGGTGTTCGGCCGGTTGGCGACGGTGGATGATCCGGTGGAGCTGGCGCGGGATAGCCGAAGCATGGAACGCTGGCGGATCGCCGGGCATCGGGGCGGCCTCCAGGCCCAGGGAGTGGGGGGGCCGCTGACGGGGAAGGGCGGGCAGTTGGTGATCGTGGACGATCCCGTCAAGAATCGGCAGGAGGCGGACAGCGCGACGCTGCGTAAGCGGACGTGGGACTGGTACACCTCGACACTGCGCACCCGGTTGGAGCCAGCGGGGCGGATCGTGCTGTGCATGACCAGGTGGCACGAGGACGACCTGGCGGGGCGGCTGTTGCAGCGGGCGCGGGAGGAACCAGCTGCCGATCAGTGGCAGGTGGTGAGTCTGCCAGCTATCGCATTGGCGAAGCCAGGGGAGGCAGAAGACCCGTTAGGGCGGCAGCCTGGGGAGGCGTTGGATCCAGCACGCTATCCAGTGGGCGCGTTGTTGCAGATCAAGGCGAGCATCGGCAGCCGGGATTGGACGGCGCTGTACGACCAGGAGCCACGACCCGACGAGGGCAATATCTTCAAGCGCGACTGGTTCCGGTACGTGGACGCCTGGCCGGTATGCCAGTACGAGACGGTGGCGTGGGATACGGCGCTCGAGAAGGGCCGGGAGAACGACTTTTCGTCGGCGTGGCGGGTGGGGCAGGGGCTGGACGGCCATTTCTATGCTCAGTTGTTGATCCATGCCCACCTGGGGTTCCCTGAGTTGGTGCGAGCGGCGCGGGAGCAGGTCCGGCGTTTTCCCGACGCGGACCACGTGGTCGAGGCGAAGGTAAGCGGAATTTCGCTGCGGCAGCAATTGCAGGCGGAGGGGATTCCGTTGATCGGGATCGAGCCGCAAGGTGACAAAGTGGCACGGGCGCACACGGTCACGCGCTTCTTCGAGGCGGGGATGGTGCATTTCGTGCTGGGACCCGGGCTGGACGAGGCGGAGACGGAGCTGTTGGCGTTCCCGAACGGGGCCTTCGATGACCAGGTGGACAGTCTGGTGTACGGGCTGCTGCGGGCGAGCGCGCTGCCAACGTCGTCGGAGGGGATCGCGATCTATGAGGGGCGGGTGCGCATCTCGCCGGTGTAGGTTGGCTAATGGTGCGTTAGGAGACGAGACGAGTGGTGATTTCGGCACGGATGTTGGCTGCCTTGAGGGTGTTCTATCCGAGCGTTTGCACGATCCAGACGGCGACGTTGGCCCAGGATAGCTACGGCGAGCCGACGCCGATCTGGAGCGACCTGGCGGATCATGCCGAACTGATGTGCCGGTTGTCGCCGGCGGGCGAGCGGGAGACGCGGCGGCTGGGGCTGGTGGTGGAGGAGACGACGCACGTGGCGGCGCTGGCGGGTTATTATCCGACCGTCACGCCGGCGATGCGGGCGGTGGTGGACGGGATGGTTTACGACATTACCGGGGTGCGGAGCGACGGGCAGGGTATGACGACCTGGCTGGGAATGAAGCGGGTGACGGCGACCAATGGCTGATCAAGCGCGCGTGGAGGTGATTGGGGACCGGGAGTTGGCGGCGAAGCTGGCGGCGCTGAGCGATGCGGCGGCCGGCGCGAAACTGGAAGCGGCGGTACGCGCTGGGGCGCTGCTGGTGCAGAATGCGGCGAAGGAGAAGGCGCCATACCGAACTGGGACGCTGCGCCGCTCGATTCATACGGAGATCATAGAGCAGCGGCGAAACTACGCCGAGGCGACGGTAGGGACTGACCTGGTGTATGCGGCGCAGGTGGAGTTCGGCGGGACGATCACGCCGAAGAAGGCGAAGATGCTGCATTGGGTGGATCGGGAGACGGGCCAGGATGTGTTTGCCCATGCGGTGACGCAGGTCGCCAGGCCCTATTTGCGGCCGGCGTTCGACGAGAATGCGGATGCCGCGGTGCAGGAGATGGGTGATGCGCTGCGGGAGGCGGTGGAGGGCGTGACAGGGTGACAAGGTGACAGGGTGACGGGGTGACAGGGTGACAAGGTGACGGAGGAATGATCGAGGACTTGTTGGAGTATCTACTGAATTTGCCGGCGCTGCAGGCGCTGGTGGGTTCGCGCATCTATCCGTTGATGCTGCCGCAGCGGGCGACGCTGCCGGCGATCCGGTATCAGCGGATCAGCACGCTGCCAGAGGCGGCGCATGATGGGCCGGGGCCGCGGGAGAGCCGATGGCAGTTTTCGGTGCACGCGGGGAGTTACGCGAGTGCGGATGGGGCAGCCAGGGCGCTGCGGGCGGCGCTGGATTGCCGGCGGTTCGGGCCGCAGCGGACGACCTTCCTGGCGAACGACCTGGACGATTACGACGCGGAGACAGAGCAGTTCATCCGACACGTGGACGTGATGGTGTGGGAGGCGACAGGTGACAGCGGATGAGAGCGCGGACAAGCGGGTGACGGCAAACACTGAGCTGGTCGAGCCACCGCGGGCGCCGTTCAGGGTGACGGCATGGAACGGTCGGCCGCTGTGGGAGTGTGCGCGGTGCGCCTTCGACACGCTGGAGGGGGAGGCGGCGATGCTGGCGCACATCGCGGAGCGACACGAGGCGCCGCCAGCGCCGCCAGCGCCCAGGTTGGTGCAGGCGTATGACCGGTGGGGGAATCCAGTCTAGTAGACAAGGGAACAAGGAAACACGGAGGCGAGGGCGATGGCGAGGACAACGTTGACGAAGATGACGGCGGTGGGGCCGTACGCGAGTTACGCGACGGCGAATTGCGCGGACTTGACGATGGCGGCGGCGGATGCGAGCAACCTGAATCAGTTCGTGGCGAATGGAAAGGATCTGGTGATCGCGCACAACACCGGTGCGAGCGCGTACACGATCACGATCACGAGCGCGGCGGACCCCTATGGCCGCATGGGGGACATTGCCACGTACAGCCTGGGCGCGGGGGAGTATGCGGTGTTCGGGCCGCTCGAGCTGGCTGGCTGGGTGCAGACGGATGGGAAGGTGTATCTGCAGGCGAGCAACGCGGCGGTGAAGTTTGGGGTGGTGGATCTGAGCAATTTCTGAACCGGTAGATTGGCAGACCGGTAGATTGGTAAATTGGGAGAGGAGGCTGGGAGATGACGAGCGCGATTTCGAGTTTCGGGACGTTGTTGAAGATCGGCGACGGGGGGTCGCCGACGGAGACCTTCACGACGATCGCGGAGGTGCAGGACATCAGCGGGCCGGATCTGAAGCTGAACACGGAGGAGGCGACCAGCCACTCGAGCACCGGCGGCTGGAAGGAGAGCGTGGCGACGATCCTGGAGGCGGGCGACGTGACGTTCGAGATCGGGTTCGTGCCGACGCACGCGACGCACAGCTACAGCGCGGGTCTGATCAAGGACATGGTGAACCGGACGAAGCGCAACTTCAAGCTGGTCTTTCCCGACACTGGGGCGACGACCTGGACGTTCAGCGCGTTCGTGACGAAGTTCCAGCCGAAGGCGAAGGTGAAGGGGAAGCTGGAGGCGAGTGTGGGGTTGGAGATCACCGGGCAGCCGACGCTGGCATAGGCCAGGAGTCAGGAGTCAGGGGTCAGGAATCAGCGGTCAGGAAGGCTCGGGGCAGGCCCTTCGATTGCGCTGCGCTCCGCTCAGGGTGCAGGGGGCAGGGATCAGGGCGGCTAAGACGTTGTTAGCGGAACTGGAGGAACGGATGGCGGAGAAGCAGGTGTTGACGCGCGCGGCGATTCTGGCGGCGGTGGACATCCAGACCGAGGAAGTGTACGTGCCGGAGTGGGGCGGGACGGTGTGGGTGCGCGGGCTGACCGGCGCGGAGCGAGACGAGTTCGAGAAGGGGATCCTCATCGAGCGCAAGCGGGGGTTCAGCGTGGAGCTGGCAAACTTCCGGGCGAAGCTGGCGGCAATGAGCATGGTGGATGCGCAGGGTCAGCGCCTTTTTAGCGAGGCGGACGTGGCGGCGCTGGGGAAGAAGTCGGCGGCGGCGCTGGGGCGGGTGTACGATGCGGCGGCCAGGCTGGCGGGGCTGAGCGCGGAGGACGTGGAGGAGCTGACAAAAAACTAAGGGAGCGCCCCGAGCGGCGCTTTTATTTGCGGCTGGCGTTGGCGTTGGGGTGGCCCAGCGTGGCGTGGGGGCTGGCGCGGATCAGCAGCAGGGAGCTGGTGGAGTGGATGGCATTCGACGCGGTGGAGCCGCTGGGCGAGTCGCGGGCCGACCTGCGGATGGGGATCGTGGCGGCCACCGTGGCCAACGTCAACCGGGCCTCGAATCAGCCGGCCGTCGCGCCGGCTGATTTTGTACCCGGGTATTGGGATGAGGAGCCTGACGAAGAGGACGCGCCGGCGGATTGGCAGGGCATGTTGGCGACGGTCGAGGCGCTGAACGCGGCGTTCGGCGGCGCGGACGCGCGAGCGGCGCAGCAGGATGGGAGCGATGGCGACACTGGCAACGCTGTTGGTGAAGTTGGGGCTTGACGCGGGCGGGTTCAAGAAGGGCGCCGATGAGGCTGCCCGGGCGGCCGGCGGGCTGAATGGCGTGCTGGGCACGATCGGCAAGGTGTTGCCCTTCGCAGCGGCGGCGGGGGCGGTCGCGGGCCTCGGCAAGGTGGCCTTCGACGCCGGGCAGACGATGGACGAGGCGTTCGATACCATCGTGACGAAGACGGGCGCGACCGGGGCCGCGCTGGAGCAGCTCAAGGCCGACACGCAGGGGGTCTTCACCAGCATTCCGACGGATGCGACGCGGGCGGCCAGTGCGCTGAGCGAGCTGCACACGCGGCTGGGCATCACCGGGCAGGCGTTGACCGACCTGGGCAAGCCGTTGTTGGAGGTGAGCCGGCTGACCGGAGGGGATGCGACGACGAATGCGCAGCTCTTCACGCGGGTGATGGGGGATTGGAGCGTGCCGGTGGCAGAGGGCGCGGGCACGCTGGATAAGCTGTTCAAGATGCAGCAGACGACCGGCGCCAGCATGGAGGGCCTGATGCAGAAGGTGGTGCAGTTCGGCAGCCCCATGCGGCTGATGGGGTTCTCGTTGGACGAGGCGATTGCGCTCTTCGGGAAGTGGGAGAAAGAAGGGGTGAACGCCGAGCTGGTGATGGGCAGCCTGCGCATCGCGGCGGGGAAATTTGCCAACGAGAGCAGCGAGGCGGCAGAGGCGCTGGGCAAAAAGCGCGCGGCGTTGAGTGCGGCTCGTGAGCATTTGACTCGCCTGCAACAGCAGCTCCAGGTGGCGACGTTGCGCCAGGGTGAATTCGGGGCCAAGACGAAAGAGAGCGCACGAGTGGCGGCAGCGATGCAGATCGCCAGGCTGAACGATGACATCGCCGCGACGCAGAACAGTATCGCGGGCCTGACGACCGACATCGGTCAGTTGAACACGGCGCAGCAGGCGGCGGCAGCAGGCGGCGGCAAAAGCCTGCGCGACAACCTGCTGGAGACCTTCGACGCGATCAAGAACAATACTGACGCCAGCCAGGCCCTGGCATTGGGGATGGACGTGTTCGGAGCGCGGGCCGGGCCAGACATGGTGGCGGCGATCCGCGAAGGGCGGTTTGCGATTGACGACCTGGTGGCCGCGTTGGGGGACGCTGATGGGGCGATCATGCAGACGGCTGAAAAGACGATGGATTTTCCCGAAAAGCTCGATATTCTGCGCAACAAGCTCACGACCTGGCTGGCGCCGGTGGGTCTGCAGATGATGGATGCGATTACGCAGGCGGTGGATTGGATCATGCCGCGGCTCGACCAGGTGGTGGGGTGGGTGCAGGCGAATTGGCCGCGCATCAGCGCGATCGCCATGCAGGTGTTCGGGGCGGTGCAGAACGTCATCAGTCAGGTGGTGGGGTGGGTGCAGGCGAATTGGCCGCGCATCAGCGCGATCGCCATGCAGGTGTTCGGGGCGGTGCAAGGGGTTATCGGCCAGGCGATGGCGTCTATTCAGGGTCTTTTCCAGGGCCAGGGCGGCGGCATCGGCGGGACGTGGGCCGACACCTGGACGCGCATTCAGACCGTGGTGATGACGGCGCTGCCGCCGGTGCTGAGCATCATCCGGTCGGTGCTGACGGCGATCGGTACGTTCCTGGCGAATCACGGCGCGGAGATCCAGGCATTCATCGGCGGCGCGTGGCAGACGATCAGCCAGATCGTGAACGTGGCAGTGCAGATCATCGCGGCGACGGTGATTCCGGCGCTGCGCATGGTGGCGGCATTCCTGGCCGAACACGGTGCAGAGATTCAGGCATTCCTGGGGAATACCTGGACGTTCATCTCGACGCTGATCGAGACGGCGCTGAATACAATCCTCGGCGTGCTGCGGGTGGCGTTGGCGTTGTTCAAGGGGGATTGGGCCGGAGCCTGGTTGGCGCTGCAAGAGACGGCGCGCGGGTTGTGGGACGGGATCAAGACGATCATTCTGACCGCGCTGGCGCAACTCAATCTGTTGACCGGCGGCAAGCTGGATGAGCTGCAAGGGTGGTTCGTGGAGAAGTGGAACGACATCACGGCGTTTCTGAGGGGGATTGACCTGGCGGAGATCGGCCGGGGGATGATCCAGGGGATGGTGAACGGGATCAAGAGCATGGCCGGCGCGCTGGTCGCGGCGGCGCGAGACACGGTGAACGATGCGATCAATGCGGCGAAAAACCTGCTGGGGATCAAATCGCCGAGTGTGGTCTTCATGGGGATCGGGCAGGCGATGATGTTGGGGGCGCAGACGGGCGTGGAGCGGGCGGCCGGCGGGGTGGTCGCGGCGCTGCAGGCGGCGCTCCAGCCGGGGGACGTGTTGGCGCGGTGGCAGGAGGCGCTCGAGACGGCGGCGGGCCAGCTGTGGCAGCCGACGGTGGAGGTTTCGTGGGGCGGGTTGACGCCGGTGCGCGTGGCGGCCGGAGGTGGGACGGCGCAACGACCAGCGGTGTTCGTGAGCGGGGATTCGTATTCGATCGTGATCAACGATCAGGCGGCGGCGGCATTGACGCTGGCGATGATTGACGAGCGGCGCAACCGCCGGCTGAATCAGTTCATGGGAGCGTGACGCATGGCGGCGGTGTTGCGACTGGCAAACGTGGGGCAGACAACGACGGTAGACCTGTTGGGCAGCGCGCTGAAACTGCGTGCAGGGCGCTGGGGGACGCGCACCCCGGCGCAGGAGAGTCAGTGGCAGTATGCGCCGTTCGGCGCGGCGGCCAGTTTTCAGCGTTACAGCCCGATCGTGGAGACGTTCGAGCTGACCGGGCAGGGGAGCGGGGCGACGCTGCTGGCGGCGGTGGGGGCGTTGGAGGCGTTCCAGGAGAAGGCGCGCAGATGGCATAATGATCCATTAGCAGACGAGAGCGTGTGGCTCGAGTGGCACGCGGCCGGCGAGAACACGAAGCGCAGCCTGGTCTATGACTTGGGGGTCCAGTATCCGGCGAGCCTGGGGATGGCGCCATTGATGCCCTTTGGGGCGTTGGCCGCGCAGTTGACGATCACGCGGCATCCGCTGTGGGAGAACGTGGACACGGATACCTATACGACGCCGACACTGAGTTGCTTGGGGGGGCAGTGGGCGTTGACGCCAGGTGCAGCGTGCACGGCGCCGGCGCGCATCCGAAAATTGATTCTGAATGGCGTGTCGGGGTCGGGACCGTTGTATCGCGTCTGGGTTGGCATCCGGCCGGTTTACGCGGGATTCACGAATTTCCTGAGCACATGGGAGTGCGAGGATAGCGATGCGCTTTTGGGTACGGACGCAGACCGGCAGACGGGGGGCGGGGCGTCGGGCGGGGGGTGGGTGCGGGTGACGTTCGCTACCGCGGCGGGGAGCGTGAAGCGGCTGACGATCAAGGTGGCCGACGTGACGAGCAACTATCAGGACCAGCTTGGTCACTATCAGCTGCTCTGCCGGTGCAAGGTGGACAGCGGCACGGCCGTGGCGCTCGATATTCGACAAGGGTCAGCGGGAATGGCGGACGCGGATCACGTGGTCAACGAGCCGGCCTACATCACGAACACCAGTTGGCAACTGATCGAGCTGGGGAGGGTCCAGATTCCGCCATCGGGCTGGCGGGCGGCGCACGGCAACAACGACATCGTAAAGTCTACGCAGTTTCAACTGTGGGCAGAGCGGCTGAGCGGGACAGGGTATCTGCACCTGGATTGTCTGGTGTTCATTCCCGCGACTCATTTCGTGAAGGTGGAGGGCGCGGCGATCCAGTACCAGGCCGGCTCGCCAGCCCCCTTTACCTATCCCGCGGAGATCATCACTGACGAGAATGACACACGCACGGCGCTGGCCTATCTGGCGGCCACCTCGCCAGCGGCGGTGTTGCAGCCGGTGGATCAGGAATGGTATCTGCCGACTGATGGAGGTCTATTGGTGCTGGCGGCCGAACGACAGGCGGAACACGTGTTGGCTGAGTACGTGTATCCAGTGATGTACACACACCCGCGCTGGCTGAGTTTCCGGGGGGCCTGATGGGGAACTATGCACTACGGCTTTTCTCGCCGCTAAAACAAGGCTGCGGTTTCGTGGCCGACATCAGCCGCGTGGCGAAGGACTGGAAACGGACGATCCGGCTGCAAGGCGGATTCTGGCAGGGTGGTTTTCGGGTCGAGGGAACGCTGGCCGAGCTGCAGGAATGGTTCTTCAACTGGCTGGGCTACCACGTAGAGGAACGCGCTGGGGGCGTGGTCACGTGGGAGGGGATGATTTACGAGATGGAGTTGGCAGCGTTCGGCGTGCGCCGGCGGCGGAGCCTGGAGCTGATGCGGAATTATGTGCGAGGGGTGTATCAGCGCTACGATGGCCGGCAGATGCCCACGCCCGCGGCGTCGAATGCCAACAGCATCAATCGCTATGGCCGGAAGGAAGATGTCATCAGCGTGCAGGGGAATGAGGCCACGGCGCTCCAGCAGCGTGATACGGTGTTGAGCGAAGCGGCCTGGCCCCGCCCCCAACCGGTGAGCGCGGTGCGCGGCGGCGGCGCGGCGACGCTGGACGTGCAGGTATGCGGGTATGTGTTTACAGCCAACTGGCGTTACGTGTCGGGCAATTACTGGGACGGGACGCAGATGGTGAACGTGAGCGACTGGATCGCGGAGATTGCGGCGGCCGACTGCGCGGAGTTCCTGACGATTACGACCGGGCTGATTCGAGCGAATACCTTGCAGGTGAACAAGTTCATCCAGGGGTCAACGAACTTGCAGGGGGCAGCGGTACGGGCGTGGGACTTTCTGCAGGAGTTGACGGCGTTGGGCGACGCCAACAGCCAACCCTGGAGGTTGTGGGTGGACGTGGAGCGGCGGCTGCACTACGACCACGTTGCCATGACGCCGCGTTACTTTTTGCGTGGCGGGCAAATCTATACTGCGGCTGGTGGCCAGACGAGCGTCGAGCCGTGCGCGGTGCGACCGGGAGTCGTGCGGGATTTGCAGTACCTGACTGGTCGCGATGAGCCTGGGTCGCTGTTGGCGGATACACGCGATATGCTGGTCGAGGAAGTGGAGGTGGCGGCAAACGGGCAGGTATCGCTGCGGACGGCGCTGTTCGGGGAGGCGGAGGCGCTGGCGGAGCAGGCGGAGCGAAAGGCTGAAGAGCGCGCCTGGCTGGATGATTATTGGCGGCGGGCGAACGAGCTTGATCGGGAACGGCGGCGGCGCGAGTGGGAGGCACAGAATCCGGGCGTGCCCTTCCCAGGATGAGATGACGATGACGACGTTGGGACGAGGAAACATCGAACGGGATATGCGGCGACTGCTGCCGCTGTTGACACTGCCGTGGGCCAACGTGGGCGAGACAGGGGATCTGTCATTGACGCCAGCGGGCAACCTGGTGCTGGCGCCGATGGGAAGCAAGGTGCTGCCGCCAGAAGACGCCGCGGTCAGCCTGGGCGCGGAGGATCATCCGTTCAATGCGCTGCATGCGACCGATCTCTTCGTCAACACGTTGATCAGCGGCGGGAGCCAGGTGGCGATGGATGGCCGGTTAGTGGTGGCGGAGAGCACGACGCTGGCGGCCAACGTGGGCACGGGGGACGCATCCATCCAGGTGCAGGCGGCGATCCTGGCAGTCAATGATGTCGTTTGCTTGAACGCGCATGGCAACGAGGAGTGGCTGCTGGTCACATCGGGGCCGACAGGCGGAGGGCCGTATACCTACGGAGTCACACGCAATCTGGACGGCAGCGGCGCTAACAATTGGTTAGCGGGCGACGTGGTGTTGAACACCGGCCAGGCGGGGGATGGGTTCATCGAGCTGTTTCAGACGGTAAGCCTGCGCGGGACGGATTACGGGCCGGCGGTGATGGTGTGGGGCCGCAACTCGACGACGTGGAACGACATCGGCGCCAGGGTCAGGCTGGGGAATCTGAAGGGGCAACGCGGGTATAGCTCGAGCACGTGGGGGATGTGGGCGGGGCGCTATGCCAGCGGCCACACCTGGCTTGGTATAGACGACGTCAACGGCATTCGCATCATGAACTATGCCACGCAGATCGGACGCTGGTATGCCAACGGCGACATCCTGATTGGTCGTGACGATGCGGCGACAGGCGGCAACGTGTTGATCGCCAACGGCGGCAGCCTGGATCTGCGCAAGTACACGACTTCGTTCTTGCATCTGGATGCTGCCGGTTGGTTGACGGTTGGCGAGGTGTGGCAAAACCGTAGCCACGTATTCATTGACAGCAGTCGGGTCAGTCTGAGAGTCTACACTGACACCTGGCTCGATCTGACATCCAGCGGCACGCTGACGGTCGGCAAGGTCGGCGCGGGCCTCAAGAACGTCTACATCACGGCCAACGGCTTGTACCTGCGGGACAACACCACAACCCGTTTGGAGATCAGCGATACTACGAGCGCGAAGGTGGTGATCGGCGCCGCCGGCCAGTTCCAAAGCAAGTTCTATAGCGATCTGATCGAGCTGACCAATGCCAGCGGGCAAAGCTACCTGGAAATGGGTGCGATGTACCTGCGGGTGGGGCGCTATGCCAGCGGGTACAGCAATGTCTACGTAGATGAGACCGGCATCTATCTGCGGGACTATACTACCAACCGCATCACGCTCTCCACGGCGGGGGCGATCACGATTGGCGAGACGGGCGCCGGCAAATCGTACGTCACGATCAGCAGCGGCACGATCGGGTTCGTCTACGCCGGCAGCGGCCGCTTGAGCCTGGATAGCTCTGGCGATCTCTGGTTGTATGGCCGGTTGGGCATCTCCACCAACGGGTTCATCGCCAGCGGTGCGACGGCGATTCTGACCGGCGACGGCTATTGGCTGGACTACAATGCCGGCACGCCGCGCTTTCGGGTCGGGACGGTAAGCGGCGGCGCGCTGAGTAAGGGGCTGCTGTGGGACGGCAGCCAATTGCTGCTCAAAACAGGGGCCGGCAAAATCGTGCTGAATGATACGGGTCTACGCTTGGAACAGGGCGCCAGCGGCTCAAGCTTGATTGGCTGGCAGAACACCAGTGGCGCCATGGGCGCCTATATCTGGGGTCTGGTAGACACCGCGGTACAATCTGTGGTGGGACTTGCCGCAACCAAGACAGGTGTCGCTAATCCTCCCGATTGCACATTGCAGCTGGTAGTTGATATTGCAACCAGTAACACTTTTGCTGTGCTCTACAAAGGGTCCATTGGCGGGGCATTCAAGGGCTTGAGCATCAATACGGGCCTCGAGCCGACATCCATGCTCGACGTGGCTGGCAGCGTCGAGATTGGCGCCAGTGACGCTTATTTCTTGGGCGATCCAACCACTAACGGCACGTGGCGCTGGATTCGGGACGGTAACGATTTCAAGGCGCAGCGCCGCGAGAGCGGCAGTTGGGTGACGAAGCAGACCATCG
>Ga0233422_10000622_pt1 | contig 17103 bp, 17 predicted proteins | sample Watercolumn_Mata_2_FD_182724 | JGI IMG/M metagenome (GOLD analysis project Ga0233422, IMG submission 182724) | Freshwater microbial communities from Lake Matano, South Sulawesi, Indonesia - Watercolumn_Matano_2014_110_MG | ecosystem: Environmental > Aquatic > Freshwater > Lake | place...
ATGTCAAGCTGGTTCTTTGAGTAAATATTTGTGTTTTTCCCGCTCCCAGATTTTAAGCGAATAAAGATCGGGGTGTCTGATTTTACTTAAATCAAGCAAGTTCAACCTAATCAGTGCTATTGTATCGGAAAGACTGGCGCTTCCGAAGTAGAGGAGATTTTCCAGTAGGGTCCCCTTTAATTTCTCGGATAAAATAAATTGTTCCGCGTATACCGTGTCTTTACTGTTGCTAAGAAAACGACTCTTAGAATCCAAGTTTATTCCTGTTCCGAATAATCTTTCCGAGCGGTTAATGGCTGTATCGAGATCATCTTTAATTTCTCTGCGAAAAGTTGCAACATCTATCTCTCCATCTTTAAGTAATTCTTTTTTGTGTGCCATTTGGCTATCATAAAAGGTCTTGATGCACTCGAGATAGTTTCCTCCCTCCAGTTTTTTCTTCATAGCCCGGATGTAATGAGGATAGGGGATAGTTCGATATCCAAAAGCGTTTTGGCTCACTTTATCTTGAATTAGCATCGCGCCTCCGTCGGCGAGAACATCTGCCCGACTATCGCTTTCAATTTTTTTGTAATATTCAAGAGGTACAGCTTCTTTGTTTACGGACTGCAAGGCATGTCCTTCGATTTCATGGGATAGCGTCGCAATTGTTGAAGCGATGCTGTAATATTCTTTTGCGGGATCAAGCACCGTGCCCCATTTTCCAATGAAGGCCATATATTGCCGATTTGGTCGTGGAACAAATTGATATTTGCCATCCGGTGCACGCCCTTCTCTTGAAGGATCAAAATTTTCGGCCGGGTCGTGACTAAGAATATTATAATAGTCAAGAAGTTCGTCTCCGTATAGCTTTCTTTGCGAGAAAGCAATATCCTTGCGAAACAATTTTTTGGGATCGAATCCTTTTTCCCTAACGTTTTTTTCTCTGTTTCGTTTTTCAGCTTCTCCTAGCGAGGCAAGATCATCCGCGTGAGTCAGTATTTCTTGATAAATTTGATCTCTCCAGCCCCACTCGTTGTATTCTTCTGTTGCCCCAGAGACTAATTTATCAAGGCGGGATCTATTTTTGTCAGGCTCTAGTAGTCCAGAAAAAGAATTAATCAATTGTTTTTCTTCTGGCATCAGGCTGTCGATTCCAACAATATCGCTTCTTGCTCTAGTGACAAGGGCGCATGGAAAAAGATTTGATATCAGAATATTAATTCTGCGCTGATAGATTCCCAAGACTTCGTTTTTTGCTAACCCAAGATTATTGGCTTGGCCGGCCGCAGATTTTTTAAGATCCTTTGAAATATTTTTGAATTTTTGTTTCATTTTCCTGAGACTGGTTATTTTTTCAGCGGCTTTTTGATAATCAATAAGCAGCGTCATTCTTTCGGGAACAGCCATATTCTCGATATGCAGTTCGCCGTTTGAGTCAATCGATTCCAAGAGCAGTTTATGGAGTATATCATGCTTGTATTTTTGGCTATCCCCCGATAAAAGAGTTCTTTTTTTATCTGGCAGTTGCGTAAGCAAGGAACTGTTTTCGGCGAAAATCTTTTTTATTTCTGCCACAATTTTTCCTTTAACGTCCAAACCGGTTTCCGATTCAAGAAGGTACTGGCCTTCTCTGGTTGTAAAATAGTCCAGGTAGAAATCGATTGAATTAACAGGTATTTTGTAAACCTTTTCGAAATCGTCGCAAAGTTCTTTTTCGAAGACCAGGAGCTCTGCCATTTCGTTTTCCTTGAGTTCTATTTTCGGTAATTCGCCACTTTGGAGTTTTTCTATCGTTTCTATGGCTTTGTCAGTATCTGAAAAAGCCCTCTCGGGGTAGAGCGATTGTTTTTCCTTAGAGTTTTTTTTGAGAGCAATTTGCTCCATAGCCTATCTCGCCGATTTTAAGGGTGTTAAAAATTCAGATTGCGGTAATTTATTAGATTAAAGTTTGCTATCGCTTTTTTAAATTCTATACTTTTTAGAGCTTTTAATTCAGCTTCTCTCTGCTTGTTGTAACTCGCGATTGCTTTCGGATCGAAATATCCTGGATGGCAAAGCAGTTCGATAGTGTTGCCTTTTGCGTTTTTTAAATCCTTGAATAATTTGTTTTTTCTAGCTGGATGCCAGCTAATGAACTGATTAGGAGTTTTTATTCCCAATTTACTCATGGCTTTTCGGTCAGCTGGGCAAGTCGAACGAACCGGAAGCTTATATTTCTTAGCAATTTTCAAAACTTTGGGGAAGTTGCTGTGCAGGAGATGAAAATATTTGTGGCTGTCGAGGTGCGAGGGCAACTGGCCAAATAGTTTTTTGAATTTTCTGATCTGGCTATCAATGTCTTGAGTCGATGATTCAAAAGGAAGATCCAAATGGAGGCCGATGGAGATATTTTTGTATTTCAATAAATTCCTTGGCTTTGCGAATTTTTTACTTACCATAACGGTCGTGCTGGTTACAATTCCTTTTTCAATCAATTCTAAAATTCCTTTATTGAATTGTTTTGACAAGCTGTAATCGTCAGCGTTTATTATTAATCTGCGCTTCATAAATTATTTTCTTCTTAGCAAATTAACTATTTCCCCGGCCACATTAACTTCCGGATGGACCTTTTCAAACCCCTCAAAGCACGGGAAGAGGTTAATTTCGATGACGAGGTATCTGTTCCTAATCTTGAAAACATCCACACCTGCGAGATCCAACTTCAGGGCTCGGCAGGCCTTTTCGGCGAAGCGTTCCATTTTCGGATCTTCATATTTCTCAATCGAACCGCCCAAAGCAAAATTGTTTTTCCATTTTCCGGGGGCAGCTTTCCTTTTCATTATGCCTAGCGATTTTCCTCCCAGGACCAGTACGCGGTAGTCCCCGTCATTCTTAATATAAGGCTGATATATTAAGTTTAGGCCTCGTTTATTTTTAAGAAACGTTCTAAGCCCTTTCTGATTTTTGATCTCAAAAACTTCAAGTCCAAGTCCTCCAGTGCTTTTTTTTACGATTATAGGGTAGCAAAGGTTAAATTGGGCAAGGACCTTTTGAGTTTTTTCAATTTCGTTGTCGCTGATATGAATAGTATTGATCGAAGGAATAGCTTTCATATTGAATATGTACGACTGACTGAACTTGTTATAGTAGGGATATTTTAAAATTGTTTTTCCGTTAATGACGAGACAATTTTTTTCTTGAAGGGTGCTTACAATCAGGTAAAGTTCGTTCGATAAGTTAATTGATGCAATAATCTTTCTTTTTGATCCAATTGCTTTTTTTTGGACAAGATTATATCCCGGCGAATCAATAAAGGCCGCCGAGTAATCCCCAAGATTAATTTTTTTGTTCCCTGCCCAGAGGGCGGCCGATTTAAATACCAAATCACTCCATTTTAGAAAATCAAAATCAACTTTTCTGATCTCCTCGATGATCCTTTGCAAGGTATGAGTTTTTTTGCTGACCCCTATTAGCAGTAATTTTTTCATAAGCCAAGTTCTTTTCTAAATATTTCAAGGAGCTTCTTGTACATTCTTATCATTGAAGGTTTTTCCGCCGGCGTAAAAAAAAGTCCGGGCATCGAGTTCAGCTCCACTATCCAGGGCTTTTTATTTTCATCAAACATAAAATCCATGCTGAAAATGCGGGGATTAAAAGTTTCGAAGATTTTATTGGCGTGTTTTATCATAGGCGGCAAAGATTTGGGAAGCCTATTTTTTGGAACGATTGTGAGCGTTCCTCCCTGCGCGAGATTGGCAAGATAACTACCCCTTTTCGGTTCTCGGATATAAGAATAGATTAATTTGTCGTTTATAAAAACCAATCGCAGGTCATGAATTCCTTTACTGAATGCCGGTACGCCGCGGGAAGAATCTATAAATTCTTGAGCTAGGTAGGGTCCTTTAATTTTCGCGCTTTTGGCGACATCTTCCTTTTTTAAAATTTGGATGCCTTTCCCGCCGCTCTCGGTTAGAGGTTTCAAAACAACCCTACTAGATTTAATTTTGGGCAACATGCAACGAAGTGTCTTTGTATCCTCGATGAGCCAGCTTTTTTTACTCCATTTCTCAAACAGCAAGCTAGTGGTGAGTTTGTCGTCTATAAGTTTTGTAAACTCAAGATTGTTAATGAAGGGATATTTTTCTCTCATAAGCTCCTTTCTATAATAAGCCTCTGCCGTTGCTTTTGTTTTGTCAAAGATTATATCCGGTTTTATATTATAAACTCTTTTCCAATTGGCATTTTTGCCCTCAAAAATCCAAGAATACTTGAAAATATGTTTTTTATAATCGTACCATTCATAAGAGGAGCGATACATTCGGACGCCGGATTTTTTGCAGAGATCGTAGAAATATTCGTAGGAATACTGATAATCTTTATTGTCAAATGGACGGCTTTCCCGCCATTTATGTTTTCCAAAAAGCAATAATACCTTCTTCATTATTTCACTTCAATTAAAAATTTTCTAAGGTCTTTTCGCCCGATTATCATCGGGAATTTCAAATTTTTTCTATCTATTAAATTTATTTTCGAAATTACTTTTTCGTTGTCCATTTCAAATTCCATTTTCACTACCGGACGGATAGAACTTCCGCTGGCTGAGAAGATGACAGCGACATCTTCAAGGTCTGGCATTTGTTCTTTATATTTTTCCAAAAAATCTTTTTTGATTTGGGATTCATTTTCCGGGGCAAGTTTGTATTCTGAAAGATCAATGCTCAAAAACTTTTCGATAACTCCTCCGTAACCTAGTTGCTTCGCGGTTCCGGTGTCCAGCGAAGATGACTGCGCTCCCGTGTCAATCTTCGCTTCCACCTCTATTTCCTTCCCGTCTTTTCCGATTAGCTTCACCTTTTCGACCGTGCCGATGATTTTCTTTCCCGAGATGCCCTCGATTTCTTCCTCGACTTCTCCCCCAAAAAGATTCATTCCCACCGCCACGCCTTTTTCGGCGGTTTTGATTTTGAGTCCCTCCACCCGGCGCAATCTACCCAGGAGCCCATCCAGATTGGCAATTTGGACGGAGAGCCCCGGGCGGGCGTTGAGTTCCAAAAAGACGGGTCCGCGGTCGCGGTCAATGGCCACGTCAGCTCCCAGAAAGCCAAGGCCCGAAATAATTTGCGCCCGAACGGCCAAAGTCAAAATATCTTTCCAATAAGGAATCTTTATTCCCGAGAGTAAAAGTCTTGTTCCGGGAAGATATTCAATCAACTTGTTTTTCCCCTGGACGGCAGTGGTCGTGACACCGGTGGTTAGATCTATGCCCACCCCGATGGCGCCTTGCTGGAGATTGGCTTTTCCGTCCGATTCGCGCGTAGGAAGCCGCAGCATCGCCATCACCGGCGTTTTGTTGTAAACAATCACTCGAATGTCGGGGATTCCCTTGAAAGAATAGGGCTTGAAGACTTTGAGAAGTTTGAGTCTTTCTTCAAAAAAAGCGATGTCGGGGACACCAGCCAGGGAAAAACTTCCATCAAGGATGTTATTGATGTGAGTTTCTATATCTTCAATTGTAATCGGCGACCCATCTGCCTTGATCCAGGTATTTTCCCCGCCTCGCATCGGCTCGCCGCTGCCCGCTTCGCCAGCCTCGCCGTCCGCTCCGCCGAATCGAGGCGAGCGAGTCGAGGCGGGTGGGGATTTCTTTTTGCCATAAACTGCCAAAATTCCCTCGCCTCCGAATCCGCGATTAGGTTTCAGGACCCAGGAATCCGGAAGAGAACCCCAGTCAAAATTTTCCAGTTCCTCGAGATTTCTTATCTTGGCGATGAGCTCCGGGACAGGAAGCTCGGCTTTCCCCAAAACCCGCTTGCTGAAAAGCTTATCATCGGCAAGACGTCTGGCTCGGCGCAAATTGTTGGGACGAATAAACTGAAGATTGCGGGCGTTCATTCCTAAAATTTTCCGGCTGTTTTTGAAAAACGCGGTCATCTGGGTTTTATAACTTGGCGAAATCGAAAGTACTCCGAAAGGCGCAGTCCGGTCCATTTGCCGAGAAAGACGTTTATTGGAATGGTGAATAAGCTGATCCAGGGATATTGCAGGATAGCGTTGATGAGGAAGTGCCAGCTGGCGATATAGTAGCCGATGACGGAAATAAAAAGCGTTTCGAGAGCGAGAATCACCGCCGCCCGGCCGCCCTTTTCAATTTGAACGGCGACAAATTTCTCAACCAGGGTGATCATAATAAGAATCGGGAAAATGCTGACGCTTGCCAGCCCTGTCCGATTCCAGGTTCCGCCAACGAAAAGAAGAAGCAGAATTGAAAAGCCGACAATGGTGATCATTATGGCGACGCGAGGGAGATAAAGCAGGCGAGCCCGTTTTAGGATAAAGCGAGTGAGTGTCCCGACGGCGATTACGGTGACAAAAATAGTGATTCCGTATTTGATCTGGTTGGTGGCCAGAAAAGCGAAGGTGATTATGGCCGGAGTATAAATTCCAAAAGCCTTTATCCCGATCACTTGGCGGAAAAAAGCAATGACGGTGACAATGATCGGCAATATCAGAACCAGCACAAGCGTATCAAGCGGAATGCCGCTGGCCAGTGCCAGAGTTATAAATTGATTCATAAAATAGGCTTAAAAATAAAGCAAATCTGATTAAAAAATACCGCTTTTTGGCGGCTTTGTCAATAAAAACTACTCACTAATTTGAGCGAATTAGCTCGCATTCGCTTGTGATTAGCTCTTTAATTCGCGAGTTCTTCTTGAATTGAGATGACAGATAGCTATCGCCACGGCATCGGCCGCGTCGTCAGGCCTGGGAATCCGCTTCAATTTCAAAATATTTTTGACCATAATCTGAATCTGCCTTTTATCCGCCCGCCCATATCCGGTGAGAGCTTGCTTCACTTGGAGGGGAGTATAGTTATGAATCGGCAATTTGTTTTTCTTGAGTTCATATAAGATCACTCCCCGGGCCTGGGCGACGGCAATGGCAGTTTTCAAATTTTTGAAAAAGAAAATATCCTCGACGGCCACTTCACCGGGCTTGTATTTTTTGAGCAATATTTTTATATCACGCCCAATCTCAACCAGCCGCTCCGCGTCGGACTTAATTTTGCTTGTGTTGATGCACCCGCAAGCCACCAGTTGCTGATTTTTGCTCTTCTCTTCAACCACCGCCCAGCCGGTTGCGGCTGTGCCGGGATCGATACCAAGAATACGCATATATAGCAAATTAATATTAATCATAAAAAGTCATTGTTTCAAGGGGAAAATAGAATCCTTGACAAAAAGCATAGAATATTATAATATATTAAGCTTTCAATAAAGAGACAACATCTTTTTCGAAAGTTACATCAAGAACCTTAAAAAGGAGAGCTGGGAATGATCAAGCCAATTTATACGATGCATGCGGCTGAGGTGGGGCCACGGCTTTATAGCGCGGTGAAAGAGGCAGTACAAGTTTTTTTGACCGAAACAGAATTTCAAAATGACATCGAAGTCTACGACTTTGGTGCTTGGCGGGATCCAGGTTACATTCTAAACGGAGTATACCAGAAGTACAAAAGTATTGACTGGTATCTTCTTGCCACGAAGCATTTTAGCGAGCGCGAGGACCAATTTGACGCAGGTATACTTCTGAATCTTTGTCTGGTCGAACCTTGGCAGATCGATCACCCGCACTACGAGGCGATTGTCGTAGCGGACGATTTGTACCACGGGCAAACGAATTTCATCGTTGGTCTTTCAGGGCTAGGGCTGGGCATGGTGGTTTCAGCTTACCGTTTTATGGGCCTTTCCGAAAAAGAGCGGATTGAGTGCCTGAAGACGGTCGCGCTTCATGAGTTGGGCCATGTCTTCGGCGCTGTTCGTCCTGGGAAGACGCAAAATGTCGAGGAAAGCCTTGGTTCCCATTGCACAAATGTGTGCGTGATGAGGCAAGGACTGGTTGTTCCCGGCGATTGGCTTAAAATCACGGCAGACCGGCTTCGTACCGGTCGGGCGTTTTGTGAAGAGTGCCTTCGAAGCATGCGCGAAGGTCTCAAAATCTGATTTCACCCCGGACGGTTCTGCGGAACCGCTCCGGGTTTTTTATAGATTCATTTGCTTTCTTTAGGGCGATATTTTAGACTAAAAATAGCAGCTAACTGTAATTTTATGAGTTTGGAAAGGAGAAAAGAGGAAATGTCGGATCAATTTCCGGAGCTTGACGAGTTGTTCGGCGAGAGTTTTAATCCAAAGAAGACGATTCGTCTCGAAAAAGATGTTGATCAAGATAATAAAGAACGTGAATTAGGGAATTATAAAGCAATATGGACAGAGCTTCGGAATCCTGAAACGAAAGGAGTTGTTGAAGCAAAGATATACATTCCCAGAGGCGAGAAAGTCGATAAAGTTTTAATAGTCGGCCCAGGCTACAGGGGTGATTTTGTTTTGCAGGAAGCTGACTATGCGGACGATTTTGCAAAAGACGGAAGAGCTCTAATTGTTTACAGGTATAACGGGCTTAAAATAAACGAGAAAACACAAAATGAATTACATTGTCCACAAAGGGCAGAAATAAAAAGCGACAAGGATTATCTAGGGGAACGAGAATTTAATTTTGAGGAATGCAATCGGCAAGTGAAAACAATTCTGAAAGCTTTGAGTGATAAAGTGAACGAATTAGATAAAATAGATTTTGTAGCACATTCGTTGGCCGCGCGAAATGTTTTGCTCACAGTTAGTGATTTATTCAAGAGCTTGGATGAATCCGGAAGTGCGAAAGGAACTGTTCAAAAAGTTGTCACAAAAATAGACAATATTGTCCTTCTGGGAGCTTGGCTTGAGACACGAAAGGATAAAATCTGGTTTTGGGAACAGTATCTCCCCAATGAGCAGGAAAGAGAATATCTGGAAGGTTTTGATGTAAAGAGATTTTTCGGTGAGGCAGAGAAGTCAAGCGAAAAACTAGAAAATATGACTGCAGAAAGCTTTCCGGAAAAAACGAGAATAATCGGCATACAATCGGTTGGTGATCAACATGTTGATCTGGAAGGTGAGTACATGAAATTTTTTGATCAGCTAAAAAACGCGAAAGAAAGAGGAACAGTTATCCTTAAAGATTTGAAAGATCAGTTGCCAACGGAGATCGGAGGGCGCGAAACGGAGATGCATGATTATGCGCATGTTTTAGTAAGAAAATGGATTAAACAAATCATCAGGTGAAAATATGGCCCTCAAACTTCTCTTTGAACGTGACAATATGTACATTTATCCCTGGTATATTTCAGACTTAACGATCACCAAGGATATTGGAAAGATTTCGAAAATCACTGTTAAAAAGGCCGTGATTTGTTTCAAAAAGGATCGTCTGCATATGTATTATGACCGCCAATCTGCAAACGCAGTCGGAGAAGTGTTCTTAAAAAAACTCTTGAGTAGCAAAAAATTTTTTTACGAAGCAATTGAAAATATCTATCATTACAGCAACGAGCTAATGAGATTTTGCAAGAAAATAAAAGACATACCAGATACTGGAAAGTTAAGTGACAAACAGTTACTTCAAATATATCTCGAATATATGAGGAGATTGCGGATTCTACGGGTGTGGGGATGGATACCATCATCTATGGATGGGATGGAAAAAGCGTATTTAAGCGATTATCTCATGGGGGAATTTAGAAAATATTTGAGGAGAATTGAAAAGGAGAAAAAATTCAATGATTATTATGCGACTTTGAGTTCAAGTGAAAAGAAAAGCGAAGTTCAGGAGGAGGAATTGGCGCGGCTTAATCTCTTGATGAAGATACAAAGAGATAAAAAGGCGAGGCAGATATTTGTAGACATAAGAAAAGGGAATGTTGTGAATTTCGAAATCAAATATCGGAAGACTTCACAGTTTATCCAGCAACATCTCAGAGATTTTGGCTGGCTAACTTATGCTTATGCCGGTCCGGCGATGACGATTGATTATCTTTTCAAATCCCTTGCTGAAAATATCAAGACAGGAAATATTTCAACCCAAAAGAAAAAAATCACCAATCATTATAAAAATATTAAGAAAGAAAAACAGAGAATTATAAAAAAAATAAAGTTGCCGGAAAATTTGAAGTATGCGTTTCAGGTTTCGGCGGAAATGATGTTTATTAAGGATTACAGAAAAGGAATTTATCAGAAATCCTATGTGGCGATGGACAAAATAATCGAGGAAATCGCGAAGAGACTCGAGCTTACGGCGAAAGAAGTAAAATATCTTGTCCTCGAGGAGATTAGAGATGCTCTGCAAAATAAGAGAATTAAGAGATATAAGAAAATTTCCAAAGAGAGAACGAAACTTTGTTGTTATATTGCGACAAACGGGAAAATAAAAGTATACGAAGGGAAAAAAGCCAGAGAAATCATAACTAAGCTTAAAAAAGAAAGCGATCGTGAACTTGAGAAAGAAAAAACCGCTGAACTCAAGGGCATGATGGCGTATAAAGGAAAGGTTTGGGGAACTGCAAAAATTGTTCTTATTGTGAAAGATGTTCCAAAGGTAAAGCCTGGAGATATTCTTGTTTCGTCTGCCACAAATCCGGATCTTATCATGGCCATGAAACGTGCAGCAGCGATTGTGACAGACACGGGTGGAATAATTTCGCACGCAGCGATTGTCTCGCGTGAACTAAAAAAGCCTTGCGTTGTGGGTACAAAGATCGCGACTAAAATTCTGAAAGACGGGGACTTGGTTGAAGTAGACGCCAATAATGGAATTATCAAAATATTAAAGGAATGAATTATGAAGATCAAGGAACTTCCGAAAAAATATAATAAAATTTGGGAGAAGACATTACCAATTTTGAGAAAAGGTCGGCCTGGTGATGATGTACATTCAAGAGAGGCAGTGCAACTCGTGCTTAATTACAAAGGTAACGTAGAATTTGATCCGGATGTGGTCATACCTGTTGCCATGATGCATGACATAGGTCATGTTGCTATTCTTTCTGAACATTTCAAATATGTTACGGGTCCAGAAAAGATCACAAATGCAAAGCTTGTACATATGCTGGCAGGCGCAAAAATTGCAAAAGATATTTTGGATTCAGTTGGATATGACAAGAAAAAAACGGCGGAGATTGTTGATATTATTAGAATGCACGATTATGACCAGCTGAAGGGCGTTGATTGGAGAAAGGAGTATGACACGGTAAACAAGAAATTCTTTCACGACATGGACGCGCTGGATCGTTACACGGAGGAAAGAATAAATAATATGTCTTTTGTTTATAAGGACAGAAAAGTTCTACTCGATCTCCTAGAAAAAATGATAGGTAATCTTTTTTACGATGAATTTCGAAAAATCGCGGAAGGGGGAATGAAAAAATTGAAAGAGGGGAAATAAAAAATTTCTCTTAATTCTTTATAATTAATACCTAAGTGTATACACGTTTCCGCGATCGTGGATTTGCGTATACAAATAAAAAACATGGAGAAAGGAATTGAAAAAATAGGAGAACAAAAAGAAAGTGCGGACATCCGGGTCGTGAGCCGGTTTCGACGACATGCTGATCCGGCAAAAGACGAAGCGACGGGTAGAAGCTTGGACCGTCTCAAAGACACGGGAATAGAACAGGCGGAGCTCATTGGGTGTGAAAGCAAAAGATCGGGACGGGATGAAAAAATCAAAAAAGCGTTTCATAGTCCCAAAGAAAGAGCGTGGGAGACTCTGATGTATATGCTTAGTGGTGCGGGAAAAGAGAATATGAAAGTGTACCAGAGAGCAGAGCTTGATACTATGGAAATCACTCCAAATGTGAACGCAAATATGCAATGGAAGGACAAAGAGGCAGGTGTGAAAAGGAATTTTGATGAAATGATTGATTTTATATTGAACCATCCGGAAGAGCAAGATGAGATAGAAAAACTTGCGGAAAAAATGTCACACCGGGTCAATGTTGCAGCTAACATGTCCAAATATCTCCAGGTTGGCGATGATGTGGAAACAGAAAGTGTCACGCACGGCCCCGTGCAAGAAGCTTTTCTTAAAAAAGTTTTGGTCCAAAGAGACGGAAAACGCGGTTTTGACAGTGTCTTGGAAATTGGCGGGGCTTTCAAGCCGGGCGAGGGGTTTGAAATTGAGACAGTTCAAAAAGCTGACGGAACGACGGAAAAGAAATTGGTGATATATCGTCTCGATGAAAAAGGTGTCAAAGAAATCAATCGGACGGAACACAATGTCGACTGGGACGAAGTGGCGAGGCTCGGAGAAATTTATAGGCAGAAAAAAGTTACGGAACAGAAAGAGAGGATGAAAGAAAGGCGAATACTAATGTAATATTTTTCGCAGATCATTATTATGATAAAAATCATCCACTTCAATGGATGATTTTTATCATCAGATATTAAATACCATCTTCTATTCCTACCAGTCATTAGGTGATCCTTTGTCTTTATGGAAAAAACCAAGCGTGCTAAGATCTTCTGAAGTAAGACCTCCTTTCTGTTCGATGATTTTCTGCGCTTGTGCAGTCGCTTCTTGGAATTTTTGCTTAGCCTCGTCAGAACTTAAATCTTTAATTGGCCAAGCTTTTAGCAAATAATCTTTTAACTGTTCAATGTTTGTGACTTCAAATTGTGTTTCTGGCTTTGGATCCTTCTCCAACATAATTTTGAAAGTAAATAATTAGCAGTCCTGTGAATAGAATAACACAATTTTAAAAATGAAAAAAGCCCAATCAGTAGATTGGGCTTTAGCAGACCCAAGCTGGTTCAGCCTTTCAGTGGGGCTAAAATCCTCGGGGGATGTGGGTGCTGGCCACGATACTGGCGCGGAGGTCATCGTCCACGAAATCGGTGATGTGGATCTCGTAGAGGACAATGTCAGCTTCCTGGAGAGCAGGCATGGTGTCCATATCAAGGCAAGCCAGCTCGGAAAGGGGACCATGGCAGCCGACTAAGATATTAACTTCGGCATTGCCGGTGCGCTGCAGGGTTTCGGTGGCGACTTTCAGGATTTCAGCGGTGATCCGTGGCCGGATATGACTCACGTAGACTGGAGCCGCTTGGGCCCACATGGCTACGGTTGCGGGCTTGTCGCCGGCCAATTCCTTGACTGCCGCAGAGATTTCTTTCCACCGGTCGATGTCTGGAGCGCCGATAAAGTCGAATCCCTCGCGGGTTTCGATGCCCAGGCCGCGGTTGGTGCCTTCGAGGACGCCGACGGCGTAGACCACGGTTTGCAGAGTACGATACTTTTTGCTGGCGTAGAGGCTGTGAAATTCAATGCCAGCCAAATTGGTGATGACGCTGTCGACAACTTGCTGTATGCCTAGGGGAGAGAGTTTATCGCCGTCTTTGTCGCCATGTCTCTGAATATAAACCCTTGCTACCTTTTTCATTACGGACCTCCTATTTTCTGCGGTATTTTTGCCTAAAATTGGTTAACCCATAACTGCGCAGAAATAAACGTTTCCTGTTCAGATAGGGTTAACCAAGCGTATCCCCACCTTACACAAAGAACAACAGATTACTATATCTCCTTTCCACCCAAAAGTCAAGTCTTGGACGTTTCCGTGAAACATTTGTAAAAACTCTTGTAAAAGAGGCATTTTTGGGCTATGTTTTTAGTAACAAACGGTGGATGTTTCTTATCGACATGGGAAAAGATAACTTGGTTAAAAAGAGCAACAGAATCTTTAGATCCGACAAAATTTCCGGATTCGAAGGGAATCTTCTTTTTTCTTCGATAATTCTTGAAGTGATCAAGCAGGCCAATCAGCGGAATCGCTATAAATTTCCATTTTACGGCCTGTCTTTGAATTTGAAGAGAGAAAAAGGCGATGAGTGGATTCGGGAAAAGGAATATAGAAAAGTTTGTGACAAGATTATCGCTGATTATGGCAGAAACGGAAAAAAATATTTTAAAAAGGTTAAAAGAACTGCCATTTGCGAGACGGCTTTTTTTCATAAATATACCTTGAAGTTGATTCACGAAATTCCAAAAATGCCAGAACGAAGACTTATCAGTGAATACAAACAATTTTGCAAAACATACGCTTCATACTATGGACTTGGAGCAATTACATTCTTGTTCGAGCATATTCTTTCAGAGAGACTGACATCTCCACTGCTTGCACGTTACGATAATGCCACAGAAATAATATCCCAACTTTTAGAATCAAGCTACAAAAGTTTCATGGCAAAAAGTGACGAATTGCTCCTAAAAATCAAGAGAGAAAAAAACAAAGCCAAGAGATACATATTAATAAAGAAATATCAACAGGATTTTTTCTTCATGAAAACTAATTACCGAATTGCTCCAATTCTCACTCCGAATGTAATTTTAAAGATGGCAGGGAAAATTGGGAGAGGCCGCATTGAAAAGGACGGCTCAATAAAGAGAATAAATCTAAAAAATATTAGGCTGACGGAGGAAGAAAAGAATATTATAGAGCTTCTTAAAATAGCTGAGGTTGTAAGAGATCAAAGAAAACAGCTCAATCTAACCGGAAGCCACGTTCTTGGAAGATTTTTAGACGAAATCGTAAGGCGATGCAGAATAAAGAAGGATATTGCTTCCAGAGTTTTTTGGTACGAGTATGAGAATTTGATTAAAAATAAAACAAAAATTGTCCCTAGACTTTTGAAAAGAAGAAAGGTATCAATTGTTCTCGAAAAAAATAAAACATTTTATTTCGGTCGAGTCGCAATTGTTGAAAATGTTCGATTAAAAGCGGTAAAAGAAATTAAAGGAACGCCTGCTTCGAAAGGAGTGGTCACAGGCAGATCAAGAATCGTGTTGAGTTCCAAGAATTTTGGAAGTTTCAAAACTGGCGAAATTCTTATTGCTGAAATGACGCGGCCTGATTTTCTGCCGATTATGAAAAAGGCCAGTGCAATAATCACGGATGAGGGCGGCCTAACTTGCCACGCAGCAATCGTCGCGCGCGAACTAGGAATTCCTTGTATAGTCGGGACAAAAATTGCAACGAGGATAATCAAAAATGGGCAAAAAATTGAAGTCAATGGAAATAAAGGGATAATCAAGCTATAGGCCATGAACCGCGAAACAAAGTGGATAAAATACATCCGTGGGCCAATTTATCTTCAAAGAGTTTTGCCTTGTCTCAAGGGCGATTTTGAGCTTTATCCAAAATTTTTTCGGGTTCCGCTCACGAGGCAGGTCTATTACGGGAATGAAAAGGTCTTGGAATGGTATCTTGAGAAAAAGTGGGCTTTTCAGCTGGGACGGGTTTTGATCGATGATTTTACCTCAAATAATAAATACGCAAAGAAGTTTAGAAAAGAATGGAACAAGTTTTACAATCGCGCCAAAAGTGTTAGCGGAAGGATTATTTGGAAAATGGACATGAAAAGACTAAAGGATAACCAGCTCAAGAAGTTCTATCTTGATTGGTTCTCCGCTTCGGAACATTTCAATGCCTATTCCAATGCGACAATTGACGCGGTTGACGAAGTTTTACAGGAAGACATCAGAGCGGAGCTCAAAAAAATTGTGAAAGATAAAATTTTATTTGAGGAAGCCTGGCGAATTATCACAACGCCAACAGAGCCGACATATATTCAAAAAAGAGATCTGGGAGCACTCGAAATTGCGAGAAGAATGAAATCGGCCGGCGGAAAGAAAATAAACTGGAAAAAATACGAAAAGGAAATCAGCAGTTTGGTGAAAAGATATTGGTGGACGACTTTGGGCTGGATGGCGGACAAAAAGTATCTTAAGCCGGAAGCAAGAAAAGAAATTACAAGATTTTTGAGAGATAATAAACTTGATGAAAAGTACTGGCAATTCAAAAATTTTTCGAAAGTAACGGAAGAAGCCAAGAAAAAAGAATTGGCCAAAATCAACGCGACGGAAAGGTTGCGAAAAATATTGAAAGTTTTTGAGGAAGTGGCTATTTTCAAGGATCAGCGCAAAGAAGGCCAAGTTCATCTGGTGGCGGCCAACAAAAAACTGATCGAAGAAATCGCGAGAAGAAAAAAAGAATTGAAATATCGCGATCTGGTTTGGCTCACGGACACAGAACTCGTTAAGTATTTGGAGGGGAAAAGAAGTCTTAAGAAAGTATCCGATGCGCGAAAGGAACATACTATTGTTGTGGTTTTGAAAAATAACATAATAATCAAGGAGGGCGCAGATGCCCGGGAATTAAGAAATAAGATTTTTCCTAAAGAAAATAAAAAAGCTGTCAGAGCTTTTGGGGGCCTTCCAGCCTCGAGAGGTTATACGAAAGGCAAGGTGTTTATCTCTCTATCGCCCGATCACGCAAACAAAAATGTCAAAAAAGGAGAAATTCTCGTGACCCCGCAGACTACTCCTGATTTCGTTCCGGCGATGCGAAGAGCCGGCGCCGTTATCACCGATGAGGGAGGCGCGACATCTCATGCGGCGATAATTTCTAGGGAACTGAACATCCCTTGCATTGTTGGGGCGAAGATTGCAACCCAAGTTCTCAAAACTGGAGATAAAATTGAAGTTGACGCGACGAAGGGTGTCGTAAAAATTATCAAATGAAAAATGAAATTATCCTTAATTAAGAAAAAACTGGCCGGGATCAATTGGTATAAGCAGGGCGTGGAGGCCAAATGTAGCTGTATCAGCTATCCTTGGATTGCCATGAATGAACTCACTATTTTCGGCCGGCGCATTCCAGTTGTCTATGACACAATTATTTGCCATGCCAGGCATAACGATATGAGCTGGTATTGGTCGCGAAACTCTCTGCTCAAGGTGGCTGATTATTTTTACGAAAGACATCGAAAAGACTCTGACTTTGTGCATAAGTTGCTGAAAAAATGGAGAAGCGGATCAGTGAAAAAACTACTCCACAAAATCAACAGCGTTGAGGAAATGAACCTAGAGAGTTTGTCCCGGAAAGATTTTCTCGAAGAATTTAATTTGTTCTCCCAAGCTTATATGCGCTTCTGGCGAGAATGCGCGCTTCACGATGCCTTTGATATCGGCGGAGAGATTATTCTCGAAAATGAGATTAGGAAAGAGAAAGTCAGGATTTCGAAAGGAGAGGTAGATATTTTAATTGCTATGACAGAACTATCTTGGCCTCAAAAGGAGAAAAAAGATTTTTTGAGGCTGGTAGATTTGGCGAGAAAACATAAAAACTGGAGAAAAGAGGAATTAGTCCAAAATGAAATTCAAAAACATGCTGAAAAGTATTATTGGATTTTGAATTTCATTTTGGACTAATTCCTCTTT
>Ga0233422_10000624_pt1 | contig 17082 bp, 13 predicted proteins | sample Watercolumn_Mata_2_FD_182724 | JGI IMG/M metagenome (GOLD analysis project Ga0233422, IMG submission 182724) | Freshwater microbial communities from Lake Matano, South Sulawesi, Indonesia - Watercolumn_Matano_2014_110_MG | ecosystem: Environmental > Aquatic > Freshwater > Lake | place...
AAAGCGCGCCTTATGTCTCTGCCATAACCAAGATGGTTGATTTTATCGGGAGATTAAGGGGGAAAGGCATTAATCTGGAGTATCTAAATATCGGAGGCGGATTAGGTATTATTTACAACCGCGAAACTCCGCAGTCCGCGCAGACCTTTGCTTCCAAGATTCTGCTTCTCTTAGAAAAAACCGGGCTTAAAATAATATTAGAGCCGGGAAGGTTTATCGCTGGCCAAGCCGGTATTTTAGTCACAAAAGTTCTATATATCAAGTCCACGTCTAAAAAGAAATTTATCATAGTAGATGCGGGTATGAATGACTTAATCAGACCAGCCCTCTATGACGCTTATCACAATATCTTTGCGCTACGTAAAAGTAGCAAAATGGAGAAAGCAGATGTAGTTGGTCCTATCTGCGAAAGCGCGGATTTCTTTGCCAGAGAAAGAAAATTGCCGCGGGTTAAGGAAGGCGATTTCCTGGCGATAATGAGCGCCGGCGCATATGGCTTTAGCATGGCTTCCAATTATAACTCACGCCTTAGGGCAGAAGAGGTTATGGTTGTAAAAGACAGGGTTTTTGTAATCAGAAAAAGGGAGAGCCGCGAAGACCTGGTGCGTAATGAAATAATCCCGCCGTTTCTTTTGGGGTTGTAGAATGCAAAGAATAAATTTTACCAAGATGGTTGCCTCCGGAAATGATTTCGTAGTTCTCGGGTTCTCGGGTTCTCGGGTTCTCGGGTTAAAGAGGCTTGCGCAAAATATCTGCGATAGGAAATACGGAGTAGGCGCAGACGGGTTATTGATTCTGGGGAAATCAAAGGTTGCGGATATCAAGATGTGCATATTTAACGCGGATGGCTCTGAAGCACAGATGTGCGGTAACGGCGCAAGGTGCGTTGCCCTTTGGGCAAAGTCAAAAGGCAAAAGTCAAAAGGCAAAAGTCAGGATTGAGACTAAAGCGGGAATTATTGAGTCGCAGGTTAAAGGAGATAATATAAAAATAAGATTAACCGCCCCTGCCGATATAAAATTGAACATGCCTATAAAGATAAATAATAAAACTCTGCATGTAAATTTTATCAATACCGGAGTTCCCCATGCTGTAATATTTGTGGAAGGACTGGATAAAATTGACGTTGTGAATTTAGGAAACCGGATTCGTTATCATAAAAGCTTTGCGCCTTATGGGACAAACGCGGATTTTGTTGAGGTATTAAACAATAATACCATCAAGGTAAGAACTTATGAAAGAGGAGTAGAGGATGAGACGCTTGCCTGCGGAACCGGAGCAGTTGCCTCAGCTTTAATTACAGGTTGCAAGCTGGGAATCGCGGATCGCGGGAAGATAAATGTGCATACGCAGGGAGGAGAAGTATTAAAAGTATATTTTGAGAAAATAGGTAGTAAATTTCATAATGTGTGGTTAGAAGGAAAGGCAAATATAGTTTGCAAAGGAGAATATTATGTTTAAAGGCTCAATGGTAGCCATAGTTACGCCATTTAAAGATGGCAGGGTTGACGAAAAGAAATTAAGGGAATTAATTGAGTTTCAGATTAAAAATGGCACTTCGGGAATTGTGCCCTGCGGCACAACGGGTGAATCTGCAACCCTGTCTTTTGACGAACATGACCGCGTTATTGAAATTACGATTGAACAGGTCAAGAAAAGAATACCGGTTATCGCAGGCACGGGCTCTAATTCCACTGAAGAGGCAATAATGCTTACTAGGCATGCAGCTAAAGCGGGGGCGGACGCATCTTTACAGGTTTCTCCTTATTATAACCGGCCTACGCAAAAAGGTCTGTATGAGCATTTCAAGGCAATAGCAAATTCGGTAGAAATCCCGATTATTCTTTACAACATTGCCTCGCGCACAGGGGTAAATATAGAGCCAGAGACAATCGCAAGATTAGCCCGCGATTGCAGGAATATTGTGGGCGTAAAAGAGGCGTCGGGAAATCTGGAGCAGATGTCGCGCATCAGGCAGTTGTGTCCCCAAAATTTTGCTCTGATATCCGGAGATGACAGTCTTACTTTACCCGTACTGGGCATTGGGGGCACGGGTATTATTTCGGTAGTGGCAAATATCGTTCCGAGAGACGTAGCGGATTTAGTGGCTGAATTTGAAAGAGGCAATATTAAGAAAACACAGGAGATTCATTATAAATTATTACCTTTAATTAAGGCGATGTTTATTGAAACAAACCCTATCCCGGTTAAAACTACAATGGGGTTATTGGGGATGTGCGAGCCGGATTTAAGGCTTCCTATGTGCGCGATGGCGGCTGAGAATTTGGAGAAGTTAAAAAAGGCTTTAGAAGATTACGGTCTTTTAAAATAAGGAGAGATTCTTATGATTAAATTATGAATCGCCGGCGCATCCGGCAGGATGGGCAGGCGCATATTTGAATTAGCCTCCCATGACAGGGAATTTGAATTAAGCCTTGCCTTGGAGAAAAAAGGCACTCCCATGATCGGCAAGGACTTGGGCAAGCTTAAGATATCCTCAAGCCCCGACGGCGTATTCCTTATTGATGTGCTTGTGGACTTTACCACGCCGGAAGCAACTGAGTCGAATTTAGATTATGTAGCCAAATATAAAAAGGCGCTTGTCTTAGGGACAACCGGCTTAAATGATAGCCAATTAAAAAAAGTAGAAGATGTATCCAAAATTGTTCCGATAGTTTTTTCTCCCAATATGTCCGTAGGCGTGAATGTCTTGTTTGCGATATTGCCGGAGATAGCCAAGAGATTAGGCCCGGATTATAATATCGAGATAATAGAGGCGCATCATAAAGCAAAGAAAGACGCCCCCTCAGGCACTGCCAAGAAGTTCGGCCAGATCCTGGCAGAGGCAACCAAAAAGGAAATGCCCATTCACTCTATCCGCTTAGGAGATATTGTCGGTGACCATACGGTTATATTTTGCGGTAATTCAGAGCGCATTGAAATAAAACATCAGGCCCATTCCAGGGATTTATTTGCAGTGGGAGCCTTAAAAGCCGCAAAATGGGTTTTTGGCAAGCCGGCAGGATTATATTCAATGCTGGATGTACTAAAATGATATTTAAATTATCAAAAAAATTACAGAGTTTACCTCCCTACTTGTTCGTAGAGATTGATAAGGCAAAAAGGAGAGCGGCCGCCGAAGGCAGGGATATCATTGATTTAGGGATAGGGGATCCGGACACCCCTACGCCAAGACATATTATTGAGGCATTGTATCAGGCGGCGCTTGACCCTGCCAATCACCGCTATGCCCTTGACCAGGGTATGCCGGCATTGCGCGCTACAATTGAAGGCTGGTATAAAAGGCGCTTCAACGTCAATCTTAACCCAGACACGGAAATCCTGCCTTTAATCGGCTCAAAAGAAGGTATTGCGCATTTTCCATTGGGCTTTTTGAACGCAGGGGATTATTCACTAGTGCCTGACCCCTGCTATCCTCCCTATAAAGGAGGAACGATTTTGGCCGGAGGTAAACCCTTTCTTATGCCTTTATGCGCAGCAAACGGATTTTTACCCAATTTAAAAAAGATACCTGCGAATATCCGCAGGAGCGCTAAGTTGTTGTATATCAATTATCCCAACAACCCCACCGGCGCAACTGCGGAAAATAGATTTTACCGCGATGTCGTTGAGTTTGCCGTCAGGAATAAAATCATCGTCATTTCAGATTTAGCCTATTCTGAAATTGCCTATGACGGATACAGGCCGCGCAGTTTCCTGGAAACCCAGGGCGCAAAAGACGTAGGGATAGAATTCCATTCGTTATCCAAGACATATAATATGACCGGTTGGCGCATAGGCTGGGCGTGCGGGAACGCAAAACTGATATCCGCATTAGCAAAGGTTAAATCGAACATAGATTCCGGCATATTTTCCGCGGTTCAGTTAGCGGGCATTGCTGCATTAGAAGGGCCACAGGAGCATATCGGGAATATGCGCAACCTCTATCGGGAAAGGCGCGATGCCTTAATCCGTGGTTTAAATTCCCAGGGTTGGCAGGTAACCCCCCCAAAAGCCACTTTTTATGTATGGTTAAAGGTATTCAATAGAATGGACTCCATAAAATTTTCTAAATTATTATTAGAGAAGGCAAATATCGTGGTTACCCCCGGAGTTGGTTTTGGCAGGCACGGCGAAGGTTACATACGCATAGCCCTTACTGTATCCAGAGAGAGGATAGAGGAGGCCGTCGGGCGCCTGAAGAAGATATTTTAATGGTCACATGCTATTTAGGCATCGGTTCTAATTTGGGTGATAGACAAAAAAATATAAGATTAGCCGTTAAAAAAATCAATGCCTTAAAAGGCGCCAGGGTTATTAAGCTATCCAAAATCATCGAGACTGAGCCTGTCGGTGGGCCGAGAGGGCAAAACAAATTCTTAAACGCCGCTTTAAAAATAAGCACAAATCTTTCCCCTCTTCTGCTTCTTAAAAACCTGAAAAGAATCGAAAAGAAATTGGGGCGGGTAAAAACCGTCCGTTATGGCCCAAGGATAATTGACCTGGACATTTTATTTTACGGAAATAGGATTGTGAACAGAAAAGACCTGAAGATTCCCCATCCGCGGCTATTTGAGCGCGAATTCGTAATAAAGCCTTTGCTGGAAATAATATGAAAATACTCCGTAAAACAAGCCAGATGTTCGCTTTCTCCCGGCAGGTTAAATGTAAAGGCAGGACCCTGGGATTCGTACCCACCATGGGCGCTTTACATGAAGGCCACCTGAGCCTTATCCGCCGGGCAGCCAGAGAGAATGATGCGGTAGTAGTCAGCATATTTGTTAATCCTATACAATTTGGGCCAAAGGAGGACTTTAAAAAATATCCGAGGACATTTTCACATGATGCCAGACTCTGCAAGAGAGAAGGCGTAAGCGCTATATTTTATCCGGCCATAAAAGAATTGTATCCTGCTGGATACAAGACATATGTGACAGTGGAGGATTTGAGCATCCGTTTATGCGGCGCATCACGGCCAGGGCATTTTAAGGGCGTGGCCACAGTGGTAACAAAACTGTTTAATATAGTTAATCCTGATACTGCCTACTTTGGCCAGAAAGATGCCCAGCAGGCAGTAATCATAAAGAAGATGGTCCTTGATTTGAATATGCCGGTTAAGATAAAGGTTATGCCGACCCTGCGCGATAAGGACGGCCTGGCGTTAAGTTCAAGGAACGTTTATTTGAATAAAGAAGAAAGGGAGGACGCCCTGGTTTTATCACAGGCGCTAAACCTGGCTAAAGGCTTGATTAAGGCAGGGGCAAGGGATTCATCCAGGATTATTAATAGCCTAAGGCAGCTTATACAGCGCAAAAAGTCCGCTCAAATTGATTACATATCTATTGTAGATTCTTTTAATCTCAGGCCCATTAAAAGAATAACCAATGGCTGTATTATTGCCTTAGCTGTCCGGATAGGAAAAACCAGGCTGATAGATAACATAATAATATCTAAAACAAATGCAGGAATTGAAAATTAATCTGAATCTTATAACTTGCCTGTTTTTCTTTTTGGTTGCTTTTCTTATTTATTTCAACTCCTTAAATAATTCTTTCATATTAGACGATAATTTCCTTATCGCTAAGAATGCGTATATTAAGAATATCTCTTTGATACCGCATCTTTTTAAGACAGATATTTTTTATTTCAGGTCCCGCGACCTCTCGGCTGCAAACCTCTATTACCGGCCATTACAGGAGTTAAGTTACGCTACCGATTATTACTTCTGGAGATTAAATCCTTTGGGTTACCGGTTGACTAATATTCTCTTGCACAGCCTAAACAGTTTCGTTTTATTTTTGCTCATAGGTTTGATATTTAAGGATAAACTTTTGGCGTTATTAAGCGCTATACTTTTCTGCATCCATCCTATACAGGTTTCCCTGGTTGCCTATATTACGGGGAGGGGCCAGCTTTTAGAAACATTCTTTATGCTGCTATCTTTATTCTGCGCCGCCAGTTATTTTATACATCAAAAGAGGCATTATTATATATTATCGTTATTATTATTCGTATGCGCTTTGTTTTCGCGGGAAGGGGCGCTCTTGTTGCCTATTCTGGTTATAATATGCGCGCTATTCTTGAATATTGATAAGAGAAGAGCGATAGTCTATTCGCTACCCTATGTCTTGATAGGAATATCGTATCTTGTATTGCGTTCCCGGTTTATGCCCTGCAGTAAATGCGCTTTTTTAAACACATTATCTCTGAAAAATATATACGGATTCTTTTGGCTTACTCAGGAATATCTGGCGCAGCTCATTTTACCCGCGGGGCTACGCACATTATTCGTTGGCAACGCTATATTGATGGGGAAAGTTTTGCTGTTTTTATCTTTTGCGACGACACTTTATTGCTTAATTAAGGCCGCGGTTTTTAGAAAGAAGGTATTCGCATTCGGCATTTTGTTATATTTTATAGGCCTGATACCTGCTGCCAATCTCATTGACCATATCGGTTATTTTGGCACTATACTCTGCGAGCATTATCTTTATCTTGCCTCTGCGGGGTTATTTATCATCGCCGCATATTTACTTATCCGCTTAAGTCATCATCTTAATAAGGCCGCTAAAGCATGCATTGCCGCATGTTTTTTGTTTTATATCTGCCTTACAATCATTAATAATACCAATTATAAGGATGAAATAACATTTTATAACCACATATTAAATGTAGATAAAGAGCATTCTTTTGTCAGGGTTAATTTGGGAAATGCTTATTACACCAATAAAATGTACGACAAGGCAATAGAGCAGGCTAAGCTTACCTTAGCCTTAGAGCCGGATTCCTGGGACGCCTATTTGCTTTTAGAAAATGTTTTTAAAGCAAAAGGCGATATCACGAGAGCCATTGGGTTTTACAGGAAGACAATAGCATTTAATCCCGTAAGCGTGGAAGGTTATCTGGCTTTGGGCATAACCCTGGCAGAATCCGATTATAACAAAGAGGCAGAAACTGTTTTAAGAGAGGCCTTGATTAGATTTCCGGATTCCGTTGACATTATGAGAAATCTGGGCGCATTATATGGAAATACGGGAAAGTTAGAAGAGGCCGTCAAGATATGGCAGCAGGCCCTTGTTTTAAGCCCCGAAGATAGAATCCTTAAGAATAATATACGCCTGGCAAAGGAATTATTAAAAAAGAAAGCATCAAAATGAAAAAGTTAAGAATAGGCATTGTAGGCTGTGGTGCAATCGGCACTTCTTTAGCAAAGGCAATAACGAAGGATTTTTCAGGGCAGGCGGATTTAGTTGCCCTTTACGACACCGATGTCTTAAAGGCTAGAAGATTATCCGGGATGCTCTCTAAGAATAAAGGTTTGGCGGTTAATAACCTTGAGCAATTAATTAATAGAGTTAAACTTGTAATTGAGTCTGCATCTGCTGCCGTCTCTTGGGATATTGCAAAAAATGCCTTGGTTAAGGGCCGCGATGTTATGCTCATGAGCGTCGGGGGCGTAGTCAGCCGCCTTGATAAATTACGCGAGCTGGCAAAGAGAAGACACTGCAGGGTTTATATACCCAGCGGCGCCATTTCCGGCATTGATGCTTTAAAGGCGGCTAAATTAGGAAGAATCAGAAAAGTCACTCTTACTACGCGCAAAAATCCGATTTCTTTTAAAGGAGTCAAGTATATCGAGAAGAAAAGAATCAGACTGGATAAGATAAAGAAAGACGAAGTATTATTTTCAGGCACAGCCAAAGAGGCGGTAAGATATTTTCCCCAGAATATAAATGTTGCCGCTGTATTAAGCCTGGGCGGCATCGGGGAAAATAAAACTAAAGTTGAAATTATTGCGTCTCCCAAAACAAACAAAAATATCCATGAAATATATATAGAATCAAAGGCAGCAAGGATATTGACACGCACAGAAAATATCGTGCATCCTGATAATCCCAAGACAAGTTACCTGGCGGTCTTATCGGCAATTGCGACTTTAAAACAGATTCTGGAGCCGGTTAAAATCGGCACGTAATTAAAATAACAAATGAGAGGGGGTGAATAAAGATATGGCACAGAAATTAGTGAAGCTGGGAATCAAGCGCCAAAAAGGTTACCTCTATTACATTGATAAAAAAGGCGATGTCTCCTGCGCCAAGATGGCCAGGGGCAAGAAAAAAGGAGGTAGCCCCAAAAAGGTGGCAAAATGCGGTATCAAGAGAAAAGAGGGGTACCTCTATTTCGTTGATAAAAAAGGCGATGTCTCCTGCGCCAAGATGAAAAGAGGCGGAAAGAAGAAAAAGAGATAAACGCGGTTACCCGCACCTTTGGATTACTGCACAGGTGCGGGTGTTTTTATAAAAATTAACGGTGAATATTTATAAATTTTCTAAATTGAAGCTTTTTTTATTCCTGTTTTTTATATCCCTGATTCTCTATGCTAATTCTTTAAGCGGAGATTTTATTTTAGACGATAAACTGATAATCGTTGATAATGGACTTATCAAGCATATCCGCACCATCCCGATGCTCTTTATTACGCAGGCGTTTGAGCAGCCCGGTAATTTGAATCTTTATGAGGGGGCTTACAGGTACTACCGGCCCCTGATGACTTTATCATTTGCGATGGATTACAGCATATGGAAATTGAACACCGCAGGCTACCACTTAACCAATATCGCCGTACATTCCCTGAATGCTTTTCTGGTCTATTGTCTTATATACGGATTATTTATTAATTTCCCCCTTGCCTTGCTAAGCAGCATCCTGTTTTGTGTTCACCCCATACATAGCCAGTCGGTAAGTTATATAACCAATCGTAGCGAGTTATTAGTGAGTTTATTTACCCTGATGCCCCTCGTTTTTTATATCCGGTATGCAAAGTCAAGGAGCATAGCGTTATTTTTTATTTCGGTATTTAGTTTTATGTGCGCCCTGCTTTCGAGGGAAGCGGGGTTCTTAATATTTGTGCCGGTCTTTATAACCCTTATCGGGATAAAATCAAGAATTCCCAGGCAGGATATATTCTTACATGCAGGGACTTTTACCGCTATCCTGGCTATTTACATAATTTCGCGGCTTACAATCCTTGTGCCTTTGCAGATACTCCCCGATAGCGCATTCTCTTTTTTTGCAGATATTTTAAATTTTTTGCGCGTTTTAATGGGATATTCCAGACTGCTGATACTCCCCTTTAACCTTCATATCTTAAGGACTATCGCGCCCATTGCTTCTTTCAGGCTCCCGGAGATTGTTACACCCCTTATTTTCTTAATTTTCTTAGTAATCGCATTAATTGTATTAATAAAGCAAAGAAAATTTATTTTACTGTTCGGCGTATCCTGGTTCATTTTGACGCTTCTTTATCTTATAAGATTTATGTATAAAGTATCAGGCTTGATTAGCATGGAAGAACAATGGGTATATTTGGCCTCTATAGGCTTTTTTGTACTTTTGGCCACCCTCATTTTAAGCATTAAAAGACAGAGATTAATTATAGCCTTAAGCTCTTTTATTATAGCCATATACGGTATTTTAACCTTCTTGAATAATTCCCACTGGAAAGATGAAATAAATTTCTATCGTTATAATCTAAGATTTCTTAAGCCCGGAGCAGATTTTGTCCTGCGCTTCAATCTCGCAAACGCTTTATATAAGAAACAACTTTATAGCGAGGCCGTAAAGGAACTTAATTCTATGTTATCAGTAAATCCGGATAACTGGATGGCATACATTTTCCTCGGAGATATTTTACGGGAGACAAAAAATTACGCAGAAGCAAAAGCAGCGTATCAGAACGCCGTAAAAATAGACTATTTCTGCTGGCAGGCAAATCGTAAGCTAAAGTCCCTTGCGCAAGAAAGGGGTGAGGTTTATAAGGAAGAAATTGAGCCGGCATTATCACCCCTTGAATCCAGGATTATTTCATATATCAGGATGGGGGATTTTGGCGAGGCGCTGGGAACTTTAGAGAAGGCATTGGCCGCGTCACCCACGCCCGGACTTTATATACTTACCGGGATAACCTTTGCCAAGATGGGAGCGTATAACCAGGCAATCGAGGCATTAAACTATGCGCTAAAATTAGATAACCAGAATATCGCAGCATTAAGCAATCTAGCGGTCGTTTATGAACGGCTTAGGCAGTTTAAAAAAGCGGATGAGGCCAGACAAACGCTCAAACAGGTAATTGAATTAAAAAAGTAATTTTGGCTCTCTAAGATGAAGTGATGAATAAAACATTTATAGCGGTATTATGCGTATTGTGTCTTGTGATTTATTCCAACAGCCTGACAAACGGCTTTGTCTACGATGACGAAGCATTAATCGTTAACAATCCCGTTATAAAATATCCAAAATTTCTGCCGCTTATTTTTAAAAGATGCTTATACGATTATCCCGGCATCGGCAAAGTTATAATGTTTGATAAGATGTACCGGCCTTTGCAAGTTTTAAGTTACGCCGTCGATTATAGAATATGGAAATTGAATCCTTCGGGCTTTCGCCTGACTAATATCCTGCTTCACTTATTCAACAGCATTCTAATTTATTATTTATTACTTATTATTGCTGACAGCACAGCGGCTAAGATTGTGAGCGTTTTATTTTTAGTTCATCCGGCCCACACTTCGGTTGTTACGTATATTGCCGGCAGGGCAGATTTATTAGCCTCATTCTTCATGCTTTTAAGCCTAATCGGCTTCCTGCAATTTATTAGGCTGAAATCAAAAATATATTATATTGCGAGTTTGCTATCTGCGCTATTGGCGCTTTATTCCCGGGAAAATGCGCTGCTCTCGTTTATATTTATCGCATTGATTTTATTTTACCTGAAGGCAAAACCAAAATATTATTTCTATGTCATACCTTTTATATTGCTGGATTTATTTTATATTTTATCAAGATTTTCTATCTTAGGTTATCACGCCTTTGTTTTACATCCCCCTTTAATATCTTTACCTTTACGCGTAGTAAATTTCTTGAACATAATCCCAAGATATCTGTTGCTCCTTCTATTCCCGTTAGATTTGCACTTATTTAGAACTACGCCTTTTATCGGTGGCCTAGCCGATATAAAGACATTTTTTGCAGTATTATTTATTTTATTCTACATAGCCCTGCCCATAAGATATAGGCAGAATAGATTCTTAGCATTCGGTATGCTATGGTTTTTACTCGGCATAATACCGGTCTTTTTTTCTCTGGATGGCTACCGGATGTTAAAGGAAGCAGTGATGGCGGAGAGCTGGCTTTATTTTTCTTCCATAGGATTTTTTATTTTTGTTTTTGCGGGCGCTCAAAACATATTAAAGAAAGTCAACAAGGCATTGTTCATTTCTTTTATTGTTTTTTATGCTTTTTTGACTGTGCTAAATAATCTTTATTGGAAGGATAACATAGTTCTTTATAAACATATATCAAAACATATTCCGGAAGAGAGGAATCCGGCGTGGAAGAACCTGATAAATGCATACTTTAAAGCCGGATTGTATGAAGATGCCCTTGACGAAATTAAAAATTTTTCGTCCTGTTACCCAGATAGCGTTGAATCTTATATCCTTTGGGGCAACTATTATTTTCTTACAGGAAACCTACAGAAGGCAGTGGATAATTACAAGCTGGCCTTAAGCAAAGACAGGAATAATTTCGCCGTATATTCTAATCTAAGCCTGTTTTATAAAGAGTTAAATCAATTAGACAAGGCTATAGATTCAGGCTTAGCCTGTTTTAGAATAAACCCGGGCCTTGTGGAGAATCTGGTCAGGCTCGGAGACTTATACAGCAAAAAAAGGCAATTTAGCGAAGCCGATAAATATTATTATATGGCTTTAGATATTGAACCGGATAACCAGTCAATCAAAGAAAAAATAAAGTATGCAAAGTGATGTTAGTATTCACGGGGCAAATAAAGCAGAAAATTTTGTTATTGTATTAATATTAGCTTCTATTGCGCTTTTTATTAAACTTATTCTTTCTTACAATGTTTATGGTACAAATGATGTGAGTTATTATAGCGCATTTTCTGAGATTATACAAAAATTCGGTACATTTAAAATCTATTCACTCGTGCCGATATATAATCATCCACCCTTAATGTCAGGGATTCTGAAACTAATAAAGCTAGTTGAGACAAAGAGCCATTTTAATTTTCCATTTTTATTTAGATTACTGCCCATTTTTGCAGATTATGCGAGTATTTTTATAATTTGGAAGTTACTGAAGAAATATAAAATAAAAAATAAGGTTTTAATTTGTCTGGTTTGTATTATAAACCCTATAAACTTCCTTGTTTCTGGATTCCATGGCAATACCGATCCAGTATTTATTTTCTTTATTCTGCTTACTATTTATTTTGCTGAAAATGACAACTTTATTTTTTCGGGTTTAATCTATGGAGTAAGTATGTGTGTAAAAATAGTCCCGATTATTTTAGCACCAGCCTTGTTCTTTTACTTAAGAGATAGCAGAAAGAGAATAACTTTCTTTTTGTCTTCTTTGGTCTTGCCTAGCATTGTTTTTCTACCTTATTTACTCAAAGATTTTTATCCGGTTACAAAAAACATTTTTCTATATAGCAGCCTTAAAGGGATATGGGGATTAGGGCATGTTCTTGTTTCTATTGTTGCGAATGAAAATATCAACATTAATATTAGGAATTTTACATACACAGTATTTAAATTTCATATAGCTTATGGGATAATAATATTTTTTATGCTCAGCATACTTCTATCAAAGTTTTTTATAAGCAATAAAAAAGTAAATTTGGTTGAAGTAACCTTCTTAGTTTTTTGTCTTTTTTTAGTGATTACGCCTGGTTTTGGTGTACAGTATTTATCGTGGTTGCCTTTATTTGCAGTAATAGTATCACCCAAATTAGGGATGATTTATATGTTACTTGGGGGGTTCTTTCTATATAGGGTTTATGCTTATTGGAGTGGCGGCTTGCCTCTTTATTATGCAGATTCGGATAGCATCGGACAGTGGATTGGCTTTGAAAAAACATTAGATATTATTCTGTGGTTACTTATTATTCTAATGCTAACGAAGTTTCTTTTAGAGAAGGCTGCTCCCGTTGTATTAGGGGATTGAATATAAAAATGCAAAATGATTTTATAGTTATTCATGGGGCTAAAGAGCACAACCTAAAGAATATAAGCCTTAATTTGCCGCGTAATAAGCTTATCGTGGTGACCGGCCTGTCCGGCTCGGGAAAATCGAGCCTCGCATTTGATACCATCTATGCCGAGGGGCAGCGCAGGTTTGTGGAGAGCCTCTCCAGCTATGCCCGCCAGTTTTTAGAGCAGCTGCAAAAGCCGGACGTAGAGTATATTGAGGGGTTGTCGCCAACAATTGCTATTGAACAAAGGAGAGCCGGAGGGAACCCCCGCTCCACAGTAGCGACCCAGACAGAGATTTATGACTATTTAAGGCTGCTCTTTGCCCGCATTGGAAAGGTTTATTGCCATCAATGCGGCGAGCCTATAGAAAAACAGAGCTCCCAGGAGATAATAGAAAAGATTATGCATTTACCGGCTGGCACAGATATACAGATATTAGCTCCGGTTGTACGGGGAAGAAAAGGGGAATATAAAGATATATTCAGCCAAATCCAGAAGTCAGGGTTTGTGCGTTGCCGCGTTGACGGTAAGATTTACGAGTTACCTGTAAAATTAAAGCTCGCCAAATATAAGCCCCACAATATTGAAGTGGTTGTGGACAGATTGGCTGTCAGGCCGGAAATAAAAAAGAGGCTGACTGATTCAGTTGAGACAACGCTTAAAATAGGCAAGGGTATTATCATTGTATCTTCTAAAAATAAAGACCTTATTTTTAGCGAGCAATATGCCTGCACAAAGTGCGGTATCAGTTACGCTGAAGTTGAGCCGCGCGTTTTTTCTTTTAATTCCCCTTACGGCGCCTGCCCGGAATGCAATGGCTTAGGCACAAAGCTTGAGTTTGACTCCGATTTAGTTATTCCGGACAAAGATAAATCTATAAATGAAGGGGCAATAGAACCCTGGAGAAGAGGCGGCAGGGGCTACATCCTTTATTATCGCTGGCTCATCCGGGAACTCTCTTATGAAATGGGATTTGGCCTGGATGTGCCGTTTAAGAAATTGAGCAAATCTGTACAGAGAGCGATATTTTACGGGAGCAATGAAGTTGTAGGCGGAAAACCTTTTGAAGGCGTCATACCCAACTTAGAAAGGCTCTTCCGCCAAACAGAAAGTGACAACCTGAAAGAAGAGATTTCCAGGTTTATGTCGAGCCTCCCTTGCCCCCTGTGCAAGGGCGCAAGGCTAAAAAAAGAAAGCTTATCCGTAAGAATTAACAATAAAAATATATGGCAGGTAACGCTTATGTCCATAAAAGAAGCGCATGATTTTCTTACGAAATTAGATTTAAACGAAAGAGAAAAACTCATTGCCTGGCAGGCGCTAAAAGGGATAATCCAGAAACTTCGGTTCTGTATTAATGTGGGATTGAATTACTTAACTTTGGATAGGAAGAGTTCCACTCTTTCCGGGGGAGAAGCCCAGAGGCTGCGTTTAGCCACCCAGGTGGGCTCAGGCCTTGTAGGGGTATTGTACGTTCTGGATGAACCGAGCATCGGTTTACACAAGAGGGATATTGATAAATTACTTTCTACCCTCAAAGCCTTAAGGGATTTGGGCAACACCTTAATCGTAGTCGAACACGACGAGTCCACAATCCTGGCTGCTGATTATATTGTAGATTTAGGGCCTGGCGCTGGCAGGCACGGAGGAAAAGTAATTTTTTCTGGGCAAAAGGAAGAACTCTTAAAGAATCCTGATTCCCTCACTGCCAAATATTTAAGGTACGAACTAAAAATAGGCATACCTGTCAAAAGAAGGCCCTGGCAGGATAAAAAATTCTTAGAGATAAAGGGAGCCAGGGAGCATAACCTAAAGGCCATAGACGTAAAATTGCCTTTAGGCACATTTATCTGTATTACGGGCGTATCGGGTTCGGGTAAATCTACATTGGTCGATGAGATATTGTTTAGGGCCCTTGCGCAAATATTGTATAAGTCGAAAGAAAAGCCCGGGCTTTACGAAAAGCTCGTCGGTGCAGAATTTATCGATAAGGTTATTGTGGTTGACCAGTCGCCCATAGGAAGGACTCCCCGTTCAAATCCGGCTACGTATACCGGTGTTTTTAGCCATATCAGAGACATATTCAGCAGGCTTCCCGAGGCAAAAGCCCGGGGGTACAGACCCGGCAGATTTTCTTTCAATGTCAAAGGCGGACGCTGCGAGGCTTGCCAGGGAGATGGCATAAAAAAGATAGAGATGCACTTTCTTCCGGACGTATATGTGAAATGCGACGTGTGCAGAGGCACAAGATTTAACGAAGCTACCCTGGAAGTAAAATATAAAGGCAAATCCATCGCCCAGGTTTTAGATATGACCGTGGAAGAGGCGCAGGAGTTATTCGCCAATATTCCCAAAATAAAGGGCATACTTACTTACCTTTATGATGTGGGCTTGAACTATATACAACTCGGCCAATCCGCCACTACGCTATCAGGCGGAGAGGCGCAGCGCGTCAAACTCTCATCCGAGCTCAGCAAGCGTTCAACGGGCAATACCTTGTATATCCTGGATGAACCTACCACAGGTTTGCATTTTGCTGATGCAGAGAGGCTCGTTTCGGTCCTGCAAAGACTGGTTGATAAAGGTAATACCGTTATCGTGATTGAGCACAATTTAGAGGTGATAAAATGCGCAGACTATATTATTGACTTAGGTCCGGAAGGCGGAGATAAGGGCGGGGAGCTTGTCGCAAAGGGTGCTCCAGAAGAATTGATTAGTAATAAAAAATCATATACGGCGCAATTCTTAAGAAAGATATTGAACAATAAATAAAGAAGTGATATAGTTTATTACAAATGAGAAAATCTATAATAATCTTTTTATTTTTAGCCTTTATTACGAGTTACCTGCCTGCCCGGCAGGCAGGCGAGTTACGAGTTACGAGTTACGAATCCTTTGCTCAAGATACATCTAAAGAGGAAGAGGCGCTGTTTGTGGCAAAGAAGGCATTTGAGGACGGGTTTTACGAGGTAAGCCTCGGCTTATTAGAGCGCTTCTTAAAGAACTATCCCGACTCATCCAAGCAATCTGAGGCGAATTTATTGATAGGCAGGTGTTACTTACAGCAAAGCAGGTTTCTGGAGGCCCTTAAGAAATTCGAAGAGCTGTTAAACCAGCCGCGAGATTCAAATATCAAAGACGCGGTTATTTACTGGATTGCGGAGGTGCATTTTAAGGGAAATAGTTTTAACACGGCTGCAGGTTATTACAGGATGATAATCGACGGCTTCCCGAAATCCGCATATCTTGCCGCTGCCTTATATTCGCTGGGCTGGTGTTTATTCCAGGAGCAAGAGTTTGAAGAGGCGCTCAGGGTTTTTAAAATCGTAGAAGAGAAATATCCAAAAGAGCCGCAGGCAAAAGACGTTCCTTTTAAAATAATTGAATGCCTTTACAATCTAAAAGATTACTCCGGCATTAAAGAAAAAGTTAAAACCTACCTTAAGATATATTCCAGGGAGCCCACCCGCCTATCTTATCTTTATTTTTATATGGCGGAAGCCGACTACTACCTGAATAATTTTAATGAGGCAATTGACGAATATTCCAGGGTCCTCAAGAATAACCCCGACGATAAGGTACAGGCATTATCCAGACTGGGCCAGGCTTGGTCGTATCTAAAATTAAAGCAATACAAGGATGGCGAGGCAGCATTCTCAGAGATTAAAACAGATAGTTTGGAAAAAAGGAGCCTGGATGTCCTATTGTTAGGCAAAGCGATATTAATGGCGGAAACTAACAGGGTTAATGAGGCACAAAGAATATATGGCGAGTTATTAAACACAACCTCTGACCCGCTCGTTTTAATCCAGGCCTATCTTGGCAAAGGCGATTGCCTTTATAACCTCGCTGATTACGCAGAGGCCATAAATGTGTATAAAGAGGCCCTCGGTAAAGCCGGGGCTGAATCCGTCCCCCAGGGGTTAGTGGATAAACTGCATTACAACCTGAGCTGGGCATACTTAAAACAGGGAGAATTTAAAGAAGCGATAAAAGAGTTTCAAAAGATTGTAAAGGAGAGCGC
>Ga0233422_10000626_pt1 | contig 17069 bp, 16 predicted proteins | sample Watercolumn_Mata_2_FD_182724 | JGI IMG/M metagenome (GOLD analysis project Ga0233422, IMG submission 182724) | Freshwater microbial communities from Lake Matano, South Sulawesi, Indonesia - Watercolumn_Matano_2014_110_MG | ecosystem: Environmental > Aquatic > Freshwater > Lake | place...
CTTAATCTGGCTTGTGTTGAAACAGAAACTTGATACACTGAAACGTAATATTATTCGTCTCAATCATGATTGCGGTAACCATGTTTGACACCGCCTATTTCGGTAACACTTTTAAATGGGCTATTACACACCTTTTGTTCTGACTCTTCTAAAGACAATAAGAAGCGGTTTTTTTGCTTTTTTCTTTTATAAAAAATAGTTTATAAATTATTTTGATTTTTTATTTTGTTATCTCTATATATATCAGCACGTGTATATATGCGATCCTCTATATCTGCAAATATGGTGTTTGCATCAGGAAAAGAAATAAAGAGTGGATCACAAAAGAAAATTTCACGGACAATAGAATAATATTGAATCATATCATTCATCGGATTAATATCTTTTATATTGATAAATGCATGCTCAGATAATAAATCTATATATCTTTTGCGATACATCTCATGAAGCACACCTCCGTGTTCTTGGGCAAAGAGACGAAGCGCATCAAGTTCCAAGAAAGAGCGGTCAGTCTGTTTCACATCTGATATGTGTGAGAATACGTTACTAAGGCGAATATCCAAAGCGTTTGGATCCATCTCTTGAAACAATTGAAAAAATTTTCTTACAACTTTTTCACGTTGTTTCTTATTTGTTTGATGAGTTTCATTCGGGTATTCGGTGTTGTGTGTTTGATGTTTTTTTTCGATTCCCATATCAGCATATAATACCTTTTAGAAATTATTTTGTGTATATTGACTCTTTTTTTGTCAAATTGTTTTATTAAGATCCTATCTCAAAAGGTGATATACTGTATACATGAAAACAACAAAAAAATGAGTGGTCCGCAAGGACTATCTCATACCGGATGTGCTATGGGAAGAAATCGCTTCGTTCATACCCACAGTACAGACCGAAGAAACATCCGCTCGGACGCCATCAATAGAGAGTTTCCGATCGAAATGCCATGGATGCCATCCTCTTCGTCCTGAAGACAGGTTGCCAGTGGAACGCCCTCAACAAGACAGGCATCTGTTCTTCAAATTCGGCCCATCGGAGATTTCAGGAATGGGTGAAAAAGGGGTGTTCAAGAAGATATGGCAGCACACGCTCGAACAATACGACGAGATGAAGGGTATCGACTGGAGTTTCTGCAGTACCGACGGAGCGATGACGAAAGCGCCGCTCGGTGGGGAAAAAAATCGGAAAGAATCCCACCAATAAAAGAAAAATCGGTACGAAACGAAGCCTCGTGACCGATCGGAATGGCATCCCACTTTCCTGTCCGGTAATCAGAGCAAACCGGAATGATTTCAAGATATTGAGAGAAATACTGCTCATGCTCGGCAAGAAGTCTGCCGCTCCGCGGAGTATGTGCCTTGACAAGGGGTATAATTTCGAGGAGGTGCGGCGAATGTTGAAAGAATTGAAATGGACCCCGCACATACGGACCCGCGGCGAGGAAAAATTTGAGAAGAAAGAAAAAAGAGGTTCGTCAAAACAATGGGTGGTGGAGCGGACACACTTGTGGATGAATCGCTTCCGAGGAATGTTGATACGATGGAGCAAGAAGGCGGAGCATTACCAGGCATAAGTGTATCTTGTCTGTACCTACATCACGGCAGCGCAAAGTGGTCTATTGGGATAGGCTCTTAATCTGCTTGTGTTGAAATAGAAACTTGATACACTGAAACGTGATATTATTCGTCTCAATCACAATTGCGGTAACCATGTTTGACACCACCTATTTTGGTAACACTTTTAAATGGGCTATTACGCTTACTAACCTCCTAACCTACTGATATACTAAAGGCATGAACGTTACTCATATTGTTGGTATTGACGAGGCGGGGCGGGGTTCTCTTGCCGGTCCTGTGTGTGTTGGAGTTGTCGCGGTGTCTGTAGAGAAAGAAAAGATTGTGCGAACGATGTTCCGTCAGTTAGAGGGACGAGATTCAAAAAAATGGTCGGAACCAAAACGCGAAAAATGGTTTGATAAAATTCAGGATATACAATACCGGCGGACGATTTGTTACAGTTCGGCGCTTGTCGGTTCACGGGCTGTGGACGAGAGGGGAATCGTACATTCCATTGATACGGCGCTCGCGCGCGCACTCCGCAAGATAGGTATTGATCCGGCACAGTGTGATGTTCGTCTTGATGGAGGACTGTACGCGCCATGCACGTATCCGCATCAAGAGACGATTGTCAAAGGAGATGAGAAAGACATCATTATCGGTATGGCATCAATTGTAGCGAAGGTGACCCGTGATCGCAAGATGCGTCGTTTGGCGGTGAAGTATCCCTTGTATGATTTTGATATACACAAAGGATATGGGACGGAGAAACACTATGGAGCAATCGGGAAGAACGGCTTGTGTCTTGAACACAGGCGGACGTTTTTAATGAAGTGATGATGTTTTAAAGACGTTCTGGAATTTTTTATACATGATTGCATCATATGATATACTGTGCGTATGGATATTGAACATCTTACTAAAACACAAATCGTACTTCTTGTACTCCTTGTGAGTTTTGTGACGTCTATGGCGACTGGTATTGTGACTGTTTCGCTTATGGATCAAGCACCGGAGGGGGTTACTTATACTATCAATCGTTTTATTGAACAAAGTGCTGAAGCGGTGACCGGTGTGGTTACGCAACAACAGCCGGAGGCACCTGAGACAACGGTTTCTTCTACAAAGACCGTTGCGGATGTGGTGAAGGAGGTTGAACCATCGTTGGTGCGTATATACACATCGGTTGATGGTTCCGGAGAAATGGATGTCGTACCCAAATCGTCATATGTCGGTCTTGGTGTCATTGCTCTTGATGGTCGTACCATCGTCTCTGTCGCAAGCGATATTGTGCTCAATGAAACATATGATATTCGTTTCTCTGACGGCATATCCATCCCTGCGCGCGTTATTGTTGTGGATAAGAATACACACATGTCTCTTTTTTCTCCGATTCTTCCTGATGGGTACACACTTCCCGCGCCCAGTCGTGCCGTGACTTCAAAAAATCTCCGTCTTGGACAAGCGCTTATGGTGCTTGGTGGCGATGAGTCAACAGAACTCATAACCGGACTCCTTACATCGGTTCCTGATTCGGGAACCTTGCAGACAAATATTCTCGCGAATCGCAGTTTTCTTGGAGGACTTATCGTCACATCTTCGGGTGCAAGCCCGGGCATTGCTGCAGTGTCTGATGCGGGAGAGATATCCGTTATTCCCTACGTTGCGTTCGCGGGTATCGTACCTGCCGTGACAAGTGCTGAGTAAAACAAACTACATACAGGAAGTTGACGTATATCTAAAAGTGTGCTAATTTGAATATCTATGATGCCTCCTATGAACAATTTCACCACCAAAGCGAAGGAAGCGATTCGCCGTGCGCATGAGCTTGCTATTGAGCGTGGACAAAATCATATATCTGCGACACATCTTTTGACAGCGCTGATGCTTCAAGAAGAATCGATGGTTATCGCGGCGCTTGATCGTCTTGATATTGATACGATTCTCTTAACTGATTCACTTCTTGAGGCGATTGAAACGGATGATGGGTCCAATATTTTGTCGCCGTCATACCAGATTTATTTGACACCGGACCTCGCACAGGTGTTGGAAGGGTCAGTACGTATTGCGCAAACACTCAAAGATGAGTTTGTTTCTACTGAACATCTTTTTCTGGCTATTCTTGATGTGCCGGGGCAGGCACGAGAGATTGTTGCTCGTTTTCGTATTGATAGAAATCAAGTATTTAAGATTGTGGAGGAATTGCGCAATGAACATGTTACTGATGCCACACCAGCAAAAAAACCACGCGCGCTTTTTAAGTATGCGCGTAATTTGACGGCGCTCGCATCAGAAGACAAACTTGATCCGGTTATTGGGCGTGATAATGAAATCCGCCGTATTATGGAAATTCTTTCACGTCGTACAAAAAATAATCCAATTTTAATTGGTGAACCTGGAGTGGGAAAGACCGCCATTGCGGAAGGTCTTGCGGTACGTATCGCCAAAGGAGATGCACCGGATTCACTCAAAGATAAAGAAATCGTATCGCTTGATATCGGACTTCTCATCGCGGGGACAAAATTTCGTGGTGAATTTGAAGAGCGTTTTAAAAACGTTATGAAAGAAGTAGAACGTTCTGATGGAAAAATCATCCTTTTTATTGACGAGTTGCATACTATTGTTGGTGCTGGTGGTGCCGAGGGATCACTTGATGCATCCAACATGTTGAAACCTGCGCTCGCGCGCGGTGAACTTCGTGCAATTGGGGCAACAACGCTTAAAGAATATCAAAAGTATATTGAAAAAGACGCAGCGCTCGCGCGTCGCTTCCAACCTGTCTTCATTGATGAGCCATCGGCTGAAGATGCCGTGGCAATTATGCGCGGTCTCAAAGAAAAATACGAGTTGTATCATGGTGTGCGTATTACTGATGATGCTATCGTATCGGCAGTCAATCTTTCAAGTCGTTACATTACAGGGCGTTATTTGCCGGATAAAGCCGTTGATCTTATTGACGAGGCCGCATCATCTATGCGTATTTCATTGGAGAGTATGCCGCCCGCTCTTGAAGAAACCCACCGTGCTATTATGCGTTTGGAAGTGGAGAAAGAAGCACTTAAAAAAGACGCTACATCGGGAGCAAATACTGAAACGGCACGGAAGGCGAAAGCACGTGTTACCGCTATTGAGAAGGAGATTGCGAATTTGAATGAAAAGACGCGTGAACTTGAACTCAAGTGGAAAAACGAAAAGGAACTTCTTGACGGTATTCGTGGGCTTAAAAAACAACTTGAATCTCTCCGTTTGGATGCCGAAAAAGCAGAACTTCGTGCCGATTTGGGTACTGCGGCGGAAATTCTCTATGGTAAAATTCCAGTTATTGATAAGGAACTCAAAGCAAAAACAGCGCGTTTGAAGATGATGCAAAAGAAGCGTCGTATTCTGAAAGAGGAAATTACTGAGGAAGAAATCGCTGCCGTTGTTGCACGATGGACCGGTGTGCCGGTATCGCGTATGCTTGAAGAAGAAGCCGCGAAACTTTCGCGTATGGAAGACGAACTTGCTAAACGTGTTGTGGGACAGACCGAAGCAATAAAAAAAGTATCCGACGCAATCAAGCGTTCGCGTGCGGGAGTTTCGGATCCCAATAGGCCTATTGGTTCGTTTATTTTTTTGGGGCCTACGGGTGTCGGTAAAACCGAATTGACGAAAGCACTTGCGGAGTTCATGTTTGATGATGACAAAGCGCTTATTCGTGTGGATATGTCTGAATATATGGAGCGACATTCAACCGCAAAATTGGTTGGCGCGCCGCCGGGATATGTGGGGTATGAGGAGTCGGGGCAATTAACCGAGGCCGTGCGACATCGTCCATATTCCGTTGTGCTTTTTGATGAGATTGAAAAAGCGCATCCGGAAGTGTTTAATATTCTGTTGCAGGTTCTTGACGAAGGTATGTTGACGGATGCGAAGGGACGTCGCATTAATTTCCGCAATACGGTCGTTATTTTGACTTCTAATATCGGGTCAGAATTCATCGATAAAATGGAAACGATCGGCTTTAGTAACGGTGACCAAAAGACCGCGTATGCGGACGCGAAAGAACGCGTGCTGGGAAGTCTTCGAGACCATTTTCGCCCCGAATTTTTGAATCGTCTGGATGATATTATCATCTTTGACATTCTTTCACTTGAGACGGTGCGCCGTATCGTGGATGTGCAGATTGATATAGTAGGTAAACGTTTGATGGAAAAGAATATTACATTGTCCGTGTCTGATGCCGCACGTGATCATCTTGCTAAGGAAGGGTATGATCCCAAATATGGTGCGCGTCCACTCAAACGTCTTATCCAAACTACAATATTGAATCCTGTCGCGAATGCTATCATTGCATGCGGATCTACATTTGGTGGTACGGTGTCCGTGGATATGAAAAATGGCGAACTGGCTGTTGTCGCCGAAGGGAAGGGGAAGAAGGGCGCGAGCCGAGGAATGCTAAGTAAAAAAACAAAAATCGGAAAATCTGTTGAAGCGGCAAAAAGGAAGTGAGATTTGTTGATGGTATTTGAAATGAGAAATGAAAAAAATATTGGTGAAAAGTGCGGCGTGCCTTTGGGCACGCCGCACTTTGTGGTTGCGGTACATCAAAAACATGCTACAATATCTTTTACTTGCGTCGGTGGCGGAGTGGTCAATCGCAACAGACTGTAAATCTGTCGGCTTTATGCCTACGTTGGTTCGAATCCAACCCGGCGCACAGAAAATCTCCTTTGGGGATTTTTTTGTGCGATTCTTTGAAAAAAGTTTGTGGAAGCGATCTCTTTTTGTTATACTGCAACTATTATTCAATGGGCGGCTAAACTGCCCTCATAATAAACTAAAAGTTAATCACCTATGCAGATTTTTCAAGAATTTAAATCATTTGCCGTGAAGGGCAATGCCATTGATATGGCTGTCGGTATCGTTATAGGTTCGGCATTCGGTACTATCGTTAATTCACTGGTGAACGATATTATTATGCCACCTTTCGGTCTTCTTCTTGGTGGTGTTGACTTCAGTAATCTTTTTGTAGATCTTACTAGTGGTGAGTATGCGTCACTTGCTGTGGCGAAAGAAGCTGGCGCGGCGACCATTAATTACGGTCTTTTTATTAATGCGCTTATTTCATTCCTCATCATTGCGTTTGCACTCTTTATGGTGGTGAAAATGATGAACAAACTGAAAGGTGTGGAACCGTCCAAAGAGTCGGCTCCTGTGACGAAAGAATGTCCATTTTGTAAAATGTCCATACACAAGGACGCGACACGTTGTCCGTATTGTACGGCACAAGTATAGTTGTTGTGTGTTGAAAGAGGCGGCGTTTTCCGTGTACGGAAAACGCCGCCTCTTTGTTTATGGTATCATAGAGGACAATGAACACGTCAGCAAAAAAACAACGTTCTGTGCGTGAACCTTTTTGGCCGTATGTGCGTCGCGCACTTATATGGTTGATTATATTGGTGGTTACTGCAACGCTTGCTGACATTCTACGATTTACTGCAACGCTTGCAATATTGCCGACAGTGGGAAAGGCAATTTCGACGAACGATCATCCATTCTCACAGACGGTATCGCAGGCGCGCGAACGTATCTTGGTAATCGGTGACAGTACGGCTGTCGGTATCGGCGCGTATATTCCAAAAGAGACAATCGCGGGTATGCTTGCAACAGATTTTCCCGATGCGGATATTGTAAACAAAGCGGTGTCGGGATCGCGTATTGCCGATGTACGTTTACAACTTGATGCCGTGCAGGGTGATTTTGATATGGTCTTGATGCAGGCGGGTGCCAATGATGTAGTGTTTATGAGTGATCCGACGGAAGTGGAGCGTGACCTTGTTGTGCTTATGGATGCTGCGTTTGTGCGTGCATCGCGTGTTGTGGTTATCTCGTCTATTGATGCGAGTATTATTCCGCTGTTGCCGAAGATAGCATCACTGTTTCTTGCTCATCAGTCTGCAAAATTGTTACCGGATATCAAGAGTATTGTGGAACAAAAGGGAGGAGTTTATGTTGATTTATATAAGAGTTCTGAGGAACAAACGTTTGCGACAAACCCAAATGAATTCTTTTCCGCAGATGGGTTTCACCCGAGCAGTGATGGATATCGTCTTGCGTATGATCGTATTAAGCGAGATCTCCTTGCGGATGGGATGGTTATTGAAGAAAATGGGCGATTATATATTGTTCCTGATGAAACAATCGCGTCAAACCGTGATATGTTTACTGAAGAAGTACCCCCTGACATGTCTGTTCAGTAAGTGAAGTGTCGCATAGTTGTATATTCTGTGGTATGCTGTGTGATACAGGGGAGATTAGTTAAGTGGCATAACGGCGGTCTCCAAAACCGCGATCGGGGGTTCGATTCCCTCATCTCCCGCCAGATAGGAAATTGCAAATGCGAGTTGCCCGCCTCGCTACGCTCGGCGGCTAATTTGTATGGGATTTTTGGCGAAAAAGAAATGCTTTTATCAATAAGGGCAAAAGAAATTTTTTCATAAGATTTTTGAAAACAGAAACTCGAAAGGGTTTCTGTTTTCGTTTGACATTCGTCATAACATAATGCTAAATTGCTATCCGAGTAGCACATTTACAAATTCAAAACGAAAGGAGAAAAGATAGATGAGTATCAGCGACCTGTTTTTGCGGTTGGGGGCTTTTAGCCCACTCCGCTACAAAGCCGAGAAATGCGGCCACCGCACAAAGCGCAGCGGCTCGGTGGACTACTGTCTCGACTGCATCGGCAAGATGGCGATTCGGTGCGCGTGGTGCGGTGACCCGATTTTCATCGGGGACCCGATCACGCTCTACACGCCGCGCGGTCACTTCCAAGTTCCCGACCACGCCGTGGTCTACAACAAGGAGCCGTTGCAACTCGTCGGCTGTCTCGGCTGGAATTGCGCCGAGACCGGCGCAGATCGGGCCGGCTTTTGGTTGCCGGGTGAGAACGGCAAAGGACGCGTTCAGCGCGTACCGACTGCCTACGAGGCGATTCTCGGCGCGAAGGAGCTGTCCATGACGAGTGTCGGCGACCTCGGCGACATGAAGGAAGCCGTGAACCCGACACTCATTCCGCTCGAAAGCCAGAAAGCGAAGTAGCTTGGTGGTCGCGAGCGCAATCCAAGAGTCAGCATCGCAAAGTGTCGGCTCTTTTCTTTTAAATTTGAAAGAATTATTTTGTGCGTGCTCCACACGCTCGAATTTGTGTTCCGCTAAAGAAAAACTTAAAATTGTCAGTGTGCGCGGCGGAGCCGCTCATGTTTGCCCCGCTACACCCGAGCCGCGCGGAGCGCGGCGAGGAAATGCCGTTCGAGCTATTTTTAAAATACACCGCATCGAAAAACACACGCCCCACGATTGCTGTACAGTAATTGTGGTGCGTGTGTTTTTGATTTGCGTCAATAGAACCGGGGGTGGTATTCTGAGAGCAGAAAGTAACTACACAAAACATCATACGCTTATGAAAAAATCTCTTATGCGACCGGCAATTGTCGATGGGCAACTGCATGGGAGCAGGCATAAAACAAACGACCCAGAAGGAGAGAGAAACCGGAACCGATTATTGTCGTCATACACGGCAAAGAAGTCGAACTTCCGGATGTTCATCCATTTTAGCAAGGAGGGTTCGTTTTTTTGTTTTTTTTGGCGCAGTATGTATGGTTTCCTGAAGAATACGGGCATACCCTAAAAAGAAATTAATGTTCTTTTTTTAACCCTAGAAAGAAGAAGTGAATGATGACAAAAAAGAGAAAAACACACGTAAGAGAGACTTACTCGCGTTATCTGATGTTTGCATATTAGTGTTTTTTGAAGTAAGAAGGTTTTTCATCTTAAAAAACTCTCGTATGTGAATATTTCGTTTTGTTTTTCTCTCATGTGCCTATATATGAATAAATATGTTACACTGGGCGAACCAAGTGTTTTTTGGAAAACGCTTGAAATATGAGGATTCGAAAATCAAATAGATGGAGAGTTGCCAGAGCGGTCGAATGGGGCACCCTGCTAAGGTGTTAGGCGAGTAATCGTCTCGAGGGCTGAAAACCGATCGGAAGATGATATGATAACTCCGTTATCATATCATCTTCCGAAGCAAAGCAACTGCTTGCTTTGTGGCGGTTTGAAGGGGCGTAGGCATATGTGAGTTTTCATACCGTTTGCGGTATGAAAGACGAGCATGCCGAGCCGGGGTCGCGAGATATTTCCGTCAGGAAATATACTTGTGACCGAATCCCGTAGGGTTTGAACAGTACAATAAAGAGGAGAGTTGCCAGAGCGGTCGAATGGGGCACCCTGCTAAGGTGTTAGGCGAGTAATCGTCTCGAGGGTTCGAATCCCTCACTCTCCGCCAATTTTCACTTTTTGTGAAATCATAAGAAGTTGCCTCGGCGCAAAGCGCCTCGGCATGGTATTTTTCCGCAATTTTGAAGGCATTTTTGAAATCCAAAAACAAAGTGCGATCGGCAATGCGGAAGTTCGAACCAATCTTTTTGAAAAAATCCCGAATCCTTTCGGGATTTTCTTGTTGAGCGTATTTTTCGGCTTGGTTGGCTTCTTTTATGAAGTTTATGGCGAGTTCGAACCGATTATTGCTCTTTCGCCCAAAAGCCGAGATTTTTTCTTCCAAATCTTTTTTAGCGAGAATGAGCTTGTGCTTTTTGGCGGTATATTCGGCTGGTGAAAGTGAGCCGTCCAGTTGCAAATCAAGCAAACGATCAAGTTTTGTTTCTATCTCCACCAGCTCATCTCGCAATTTTTGAGCGAAAGAGCTTTCCGCTTGGGCAGATTTCATTTTCTCGTTTTCAAAATAATTGATTGAAGCGTTTGCCCAAGCGGAAGACAAAGAAACTTTTTTGATTTCCTCTTTTATTTGAGAAGTGATGATTTCCTCGCGGACATATCTTTGCTGACAAGGATTTTTTCGTTTAGTGCAACGCAAATAATTATGACCTTTCTGCGTTTCGGTGGTTATAAAGCAACCACACTCTCCACAGCGGAAAAATCCTCTGTACACAAAGGGTTTCAATTTCGGCGTTTTTGGTTTTGACTTTCTCATCATCACTTCTTGACATAAATCAAAAAGTTTCTTTGTGATAATCGGTTCGTGATTTCCGTCATACAATTCGCCGTTGTACTCAATAATTCCGTAGTAAATTTTGTTCTTGAGCATATACTGATAATTTGAGACGGAAAGCATCTTGCCTTTCTTGCCAACCAAGCCCAAGGAATTGATAATCTGTCGGATTTGAGCGAGGGGGTATTCGCCAGTTGAGTACATTTCAAAAGTCCGCTTGATATACTTTGCCTTTTCTTTGTCCGCAATAATTTTGCGAGTGTTCTTGTCATTGATGTAGCCAAGTGGCGCCCAAGCGGGCCAAATTCCATTTCGTAATTTCTGGCGAATACCCCTCTTTATATTTTCCGAAAGATTATCCACATAATATTTTGATTGCCCAAAAGCGATGGACAACATAAATTTTCCCTGTGGTGTCGGATCAAACCAAAAAGTTGGAAATTTTAGCGTGGTTATTTTTCCAGTATCCACGAGATAAATTATCCGTCCGCCGTCTATGGAATTGCGAGCCAATCTATCAGGATGCCACGCTAAAATTCCCTCGGCTTCATTTTTCTCTATGCTCGCTACCATTTCGTTAAAAATCTCTCGCCCCGGCTCTTTAGCGGTTTTGCTTTCCACAAATTCACGGACGACATTCAAACCCTCTTTTTTAGCAAATTCCCGTAATTCAAAAAGTTGCGCCTCAATAGAGAGAATTTGACGCTCTGGCTCGTCCGTGGATTTACGAGCATAGAGAAAAATCTTTTTGGTTTGTAAATTTATGTTGTCCATATTGTTTTGAAATTAGTTTTTGGGCAATCAAAGAAAAATACGCTCAACATTTCGTCCGCCCGCTGGCGGACGAAAGAAAAAAGATTGGTTTGCAAAATTTCATTTTGCCCGTGCTTCGCACGGCAAACTTCCGCATTGCCGACCGCACTTTGGTTTTGGATTTCAAAAATGCCTTCAAAATTGCGGAAAAATACCATGCCGAGGCGCTTTGCGCCGAGGCAACTTCTTATGATTTCACAAAAAGTGAAAATTGGCGGTGTTTCTTGATTGATGTTCGAACATTTTTTGAGGAAAACCCCCAATAAGGAAGCCAGCCCCGCCGTCGCTCGGAAACCTCGCCACCCCGCAAAAAAGTTTTCTTCACAATTTTTGATTTGCGCGCGCCGATTTTTTTCTTCCAAAAGGAAAAGAAAACTTTTTTGCTGGGTTCTGCTCTGACCGAGCAGGACGGTGGGGCTGTCCGCCATTTGTATTCGCTCGGGCGCGGTGGAATTCCCCCCCACACCCCCCTTCCGCCACGCCCTCGCGGGGACGATTCTTTTTTTCGGCGGAATTTGAGGCTGTATTTTGCAAAGCAAAATGCGCCAACAAAAGAGATGTTACCCTTGCCCCAACCCACCCGTGCGCGAGCAACGACAAGGAACTCCCTAAGAATTTATTGTCTAATTTTTTAAAATTTGGTATCATAATGATATAGATAATTTCTGAATGTTAAAATCATATCAATATTATAGTATATATATTACCATATCACAATGGCAAAAACAATTTCAACTGTTGCAAAAAACATAAAGAAACATAGGCAAGCAAAAGGATTGTCTCAGGACAAATTGTCCAGAATGGCTGATGTCTCTCATGCTACAATTATTAAAATTGAATCAGGTGGCATCCAAAGCCCAACAATTAATACTGTTCAAAAAATCGCCAAAGCTTTGGGGGTTAGTTTGGATAATTTATTGAAATAAATAACCATTGCAAAAAGTGTCGGGGGGGGTAAAATAAAAGCATAAGAATCTTTAGAAGATATTTAAACCATATGCAAACTCAAAAAGAACATAATATAATTTATCAAGGTAGTAACTGGGTATTGGTTGAAACACAAGATGATAATTTTTTTGATGTTTTATATGAAGAAGGATATGAGCGGGTGGTTTTAATGAATCAATTATTAGATGGAACATTTGAATATATTATTGGCAAAAAGACAGAAAAGACAGCCGATTTTCCAGTTGGTCCAGAAACCGAAAAAGGATCAATACTTTTTGAATTAAATAAATTAGAGATGGGGTGGTCTGGTAGTGTCCAATATGGTGGAGCGCCAATAAACACAGATGGTTCAAGGTCATTACTTACTCCACAGATGATCATAAATATTATAAATAAAGTTATTGGTAATGAAAAAGAAAATTTTTTTGATAAAAATGATAAACAATTCATAGATACAGAGATTGATCCAGAAAAATTATTTTCTAAAGACGCATTATACTATCAAGTAGAAACAGAACGGTTGGGCAAAGTTTCTTATGTAAATCTAGACAATGCCGCTACAACCCCACCTTTTATATCAGTACAAACCGGTGTTAATGATTATTTAAAAACATATGGCTCAGTCCATCGTGGTGCTGGTACTAAATCAAAAATATCCACTGATGTTTATGAACAGACACGACAAATCATTAAAAAATTTGTTGGTGCTCCGGAAAACTTTTATGTTCTTTTCTCCGGAAATACAACTGGAGCCATGAATACCGCAGCTTATTTCTTCTCATTTCTTGACGGAAAAGTGGCAGTATCGGAAATAGAGCATAGTTCGTCTTGGTTGCCATGGATAAAAACCGAAGGTGAAAAATCATTGGGGGCAAATCGTGTTGATTTTGCACATGTGCCGGAAACACAAGAAAAAATACAAGAAGCGGGTCGTGAAATGGTTCTTCGCTATCCACTCAATAGTGAAGGTGAATTTGACCTCTTTGGCATTGAAGAAATGCTGAAAAATAATAAAATTAAGGCGTTTGTTCTGACTGCTTCGTCAAATCTGACTGGTTATCGACCAGATATTAGAAAAATTGGTGAACTTGTTCATAAATATGGTGCATATTATATTGTCGACGCTTGCCAATTCTTGCAACACCACAAAATTGATATGATGGAGATGGGTATTGATTTTTTAGCCGCTTCTGGACACAAATTTTATGCGCCTTACGGTGGCGGTTTTCTTATCGGGCCAAAAAACTTTTTAGATGAATTTTTGCCGTATCAAATTGGTGGTGGCAACTTACCATACATTACCAAAGAAGGTGTGTTCTTGCGCTATAAAAATCAACTAGCGCATGACCCCGGAACGCCAAATGCTGTTGGCGCTGTATCTATGGCCATTGCACTTAATCAATTAGAAAAAATTGGAATTGAAAAAATTGAGGCATATGAATCAGACTTGGCTAGAGAAGCATTCGACTCATTGAAAAAAAACGAAAAGGTTCGTCTGCTTGTGAAAAGCAACCATTTAAGCACAGTAATACCTTTTGTTGTAGAGGGGCAGGATTCCCGTATAGTCGCCGAACGCTTAAATAAAGAATTGGGAATAGGTGTTCGGGCAGGAAGTTTTTGTGTGTATGATGTGGTAAGAAATCTTTTGGAAATAAACGACGAGCAAAAAATAATTGAATCTGTTAATCATGGAGATACTTCGCTTATACCAGGAATTATCCGTGCATCCTTTGCCCTTTGTAATTCAAAGGATGATGTAAAAAGATTTATTCAGGCAATAAATTTTATCACTCAGAATAATTAAATATATGAATAATAAAGAATCGCAAATGTTTAGCAACTCGCCAGATATACCGCAACACAACGAGCATATATTTGCCGAAACCGAAGAACATGAAAAGGAAATAACCGAAGAACAAAAAGAGCAGTGGAGACAAATCCTCCGCGAGCTTCCAGTCGCGGTGAATAATTTTTATGGCGACCCCGTTATACAGTGGAAAAATACAATTGAAAAATTAGAGAGTTTAGAAAAAAGCCGCCATGCGGGACCAGTTGGAATTATCATGAAAGGAAAGCTTAATGAAGTGAAAGTAGCGGAACTTAAAGAGAAAAAAGAAAAGGGATTAAATTTAGTAACTTTGATTTCCATTTCTGAATTACCTGAGTTGGAAGGAACTGGTTCTGCGCACCGCTATGAAAATATTCGCATGCTAACCGAGGCTGGTGTGCCAGCCATTGCCTATATTCGACCAATGATGCCGCCATTTAATACTTCTGAAGAAATAGTCGGTAAAATATTTTCACAATTAAAAGAGGCCGGCTGTACTTCCGCAGTTACTTCTGGTTTTCGTGGGGATGAGGCTTTAGTAGAAAGACTTGCTCCCGATGAACGAGTGCAATGGGCTATGCGAGTAAAAGTAATGCCGGGAGAAATTTTTGAAAGAATAAAAAAACACGCCGAGGCAAATGGTATTCAGTTATTTACTCGCACCGCTTGTGCCGTTTCTGCTGCCACTGGAAGCGAAAGAACATATAATCCATATTATAATAGTCCAGACTTAGTTAAATGCGCAGAATTAAATTGCCCAATACAAGATACTTGCGCCCCTCTTTCTGAACCAAAAGAAGGATCACTTGAGCTTATAAAACGACTAGGATTTGATGTGGAGTTTGTTCCTTCTAATAATGGCGAGGCGTGTGGCGTGAGCGGAGAAGATAGGTTGAGGTGTCCTTCTTGTTGCACGACTTGTTATTTTTCGAGCAATATCCCCCGCTTGCTAGTTAAGGGCGATGTATATTTAGGGGATCTAGCCTTTATTAGATTTGTAACTGGCATGATGGCAATGCAACCTGGACGAAATGATGATGGTAGTAAAGAAATTGGCAAAATCAGATTTCCGAATCATCCAGAGATTGATGATGCGCAAGCTTTAAATAGCTGGTGGCCTATATCTAGAAATATTGAAAAATGTTTTGGTTGTAAATATTGTATTGTAAGTGAATATTATAACGAAACAGGACAAAATACGGATGTCGGATTTCCTCCTTCAGAGTTGGTCGACCGTATGTTTGCAAAAAAACAAGAATAATTATGAGAGAAGGAAAAGAACAATTTGGCGTTCATGGTCACGGTTGTCCAATCGGCTGTGAGTATTGCGTGATTACTAAGGTTGAATCTCGCAGAGAATTATGGAACGAAAAAACCATTCTTGGGTTGAACAAAGCTGTTACCATCCTTAACCCTCCGCCGGATTTAAAAAATGAACAAGCCGTGCGTGAGTTTTATGATTTTCCAGTTGAATTATTACGCGGTGATTTCGTTGGATTTAATGCAATCTCTGATCCTTTTTGGCCAAAGTACAGAAAAGAATTAGAATTTTTTCTTGAAAAAGTTGCCCCAATCGCAAAATTAATTACATGCGTGACTAAATTTAATCCACCTAACGAAATATTGGATAGATTGGCTGAATTTCCAAATTTTCGCCTCGCAGTTTCTATTACTGGGTTGGATGGATTAGAAAGAACAAAGACGGGTGAGCGACTTAATTTATTAGAACGAGCAAAGCAAAAAAACATTCAGGCTTTTCCGGTTATTCACCCTTATATTGCTGGAGTATCTGATTTATCTTTTTTGTCTCGTCTAAAAGGATTGGGATATGATGAAGTAGATGTCAAGGGATTGCGGTATAATCCAGAGACAATGTCTTCTTGGATGCCCGATTCTTCAAAAGCATATTACGAAGGAACGGGCGAACAAGAAATATTACCTGAAGACGGCTGGAGAGAAAAGGTCGAACTGGCCGGATTGAAATTAACCAGCTTGAAGAATTGGTACAGGCGAGGATTTGAAAATATGGCTCCTAAATTAACTCGTGAGGAAGCAGAAAAATTGGTGAATGAAATAATTGAAAGGGCAAATATCACTTCGTCTGATACGGATAAGGCCGTTATCGAAGAAGCAATAAAACGAAGGATGTAATTTATTAAAAATACAATATGCTATAATTTAACATGCGATTGATTCAATTAAATCCCTCTTAGAGATATATTCCCTGCGGCTTGCCGCGGATGATATATACTGAGAGCATGAGCATCTACATCCACAAAAGCCACAATGTCAGTGTTCTCATCTACCATCTCGTCTGTCCGACAAAATACCGCAGAGTGGTAATCACCGAGAAAGTGGACATGGTCCTGAAAGAAGCCTGCCTCGGCATCGCGAATCGGTACCAGATCCACTTTCTCGAGATTGGTGCGGACAAAGACCATGTCCACTTTCTTATCCAGTCAGTCCCTACGTATGCTCCGACGAAGATTTCTCGCATCGTGAAAAGCATCACGGCACGAGAAATCTTCGCCCAAGCACCGGAAGTGAAGCAAGCGCTCTGGGGCGGAGGGTTTTGGTCGGACGGCTACTATATCTCTACCATCGGAAAGCATGGCAGCGAAAAGGCCGTAACGACCTACGTAAAGAATCAGGGCAAAGAGCAGGAATACGTTAAGTTTCACCAAGGGCAGCTCGTGATGTTGTAATACCTCACGGCTTGCCGCGAGGATGGGTTATTAAAATTAATGGCTCTAGACTAGCTAACGATATGCTATTCTAGAGAATATGCTTAAAAGACAAGCTCGATTAAGAAAAAGCCAAATCAAGAAATTAGTTGAATGTTTTGCCTTAGATTTAACTGCTACACAAGCTG
>Ga0233422_10000632_pt1 | contig 16925 bp, 16 predicted proteins | sample Watercolumn_Mata_2_FD_182724 | JGI IMG/M metagenome (GOLD analysis project Ga0233422, IMG submission 182724) | Freshwater microbial communities from Lake Matano, South Sulawesi, Indonesia - Watercolumn_Matano_2014_110_MG | ecosystem: Environmental > Aquatic > Freshwater > Lake | place...
TAAGCCAGCGGCCGACGCGCGCCGAGGTTTCGGATATCGCGAACGCGGTTATTGATCACGCGGACGCGGTTATGCTCTCGGGCGAATCCGCAACCGGCAGATATCCGGTTGAAGCGGTTAAAATTATGGCAAAAACCATCGAGGAGACCGAAGCTTCTAAATACGATGATTTAATTCCTTCTTTTGTCGGACGAGCGGATTTGCGCGACAAGAGTGAAATGATGCTTGCCGAACTTACAGCCGTTCTCCAAGCGCATACGGGCATTAAAGCAATTATTACTGGCGCTATTTCTGGCAAAACAGCCCGCAACATCGCGCGCCTTCGGCCGGAAGTTGATATCTTGGTCGGCTGCCATAATGAAAAAACCGCGTATGAGCTTAATCTTGGATGGGGAATAATTCCTTTTGTCACGAAAAAAATCAGCGGCGTTGACGAATTCGCGGCATCCATAGTTGAGACGGCAAAAAAACAAAAACTTTTGGATGCGCGCAAAGAGGCGTTGGTGATTTTGCAAGATAAAGAAAAAATATTTTTTCAGTTGGTGAAATAATTTTTTTATTCTTGGTAGCATTAAAACGACCCGCTGATTGACGAGCCGTTTTTAAATTGTCATCCCCGACAAGGACCGGGGATCCATTTCATTATTTTAGATTCCCCCGATGGCCATCGGGGGAATGACATAGGTATATCATTGAGGCATTTCATCTAAAGTTGTGGTTACCCCAAGCGTCTGGCTGTTTCGCAGTATTTTTAAATTTACTTGCATTCCGGGAGCAAGGTTGGCAATTACGCTTTGCAGTGATTTTTTATAATCCAGCTTAATGTTGTTCACCGCCGTGATGATATCTCCAGCTTTGATGCCGGCTTTTTCCGCTGGAGAGCCCGGCACAACCGACGGTTCGCCGCTTGGGCCCGGTGCGAGATAAGCACCGTCAGCCGCTGGAAGATTATTTGCCGCTTTTAGTTCGGGCGTGATCATAATAAATCTTACGCCAAGCCGCGCGTGGATAATCCGGCCCGTGCGCACTAGGGAGCTTACGATTGGCGTGACGATATTTATCGGGATAGAGAAACCGACGCTTTGCCCCGCGGAATCTATGGCGGTATTGATGCCGATTACGTGTCCATCTAATGTAATAAGCGGCCCTCCGGAATTGCCAGCATTGATTGCCGCGTCGGTTTGAAGGGTGTCCGCTAAAGTTTCGGTTACCCCGCCGTTTGTGCTTGCGGTAATTGAACGTCCGATGCCTGAGACAATCCCCTTGGTGACGGTATTTTGATAACGCCCCAAGGAATTTCCAACGGCAAGGACAGTTTGGCCGATTTCGATATCATCGGAATTCCCAATCACGACAGTTGGAAGATTTTTGCCATTAATTTTAATGATTGCGACATCATTTAAGGCGTCAAGCCCTTTTATTTCCGCGGAATAATAATTTCCGTCGTTTGTAAAGACGGTAATAATTGGATTTTGAATATTTACGACATGTTTGTTTGTGACAATAAGCCCGTCTTGGCGCACAATAAAACCGCTGCCCCGCCCATATTCTTTCACTGCTTCCTGCGCCGGGTGTTGTTCGCGTCTAACTTCGCCGGTTTGCGGATTAACGAAGACTGTTTCGCTTGCCGGAATTTGGACTTTTTGGTTTACGACAATGCTTACCACCGCTTCGCGCACCGCCTTGACCGCAAGGATTGTCTGGCTTTGTTCGGCAAAAGCGACAGCCGGCGCAGCCGGAGGCGCGGCAATCTTTGGCGTTATTTTGGTAATCTTAGTTGCAGCAAGACCAGTAAAACCGCCGATCAAAAGGAGGCCGGCAATTATTGCAAACAACAATGAATATTTTTTGGAATTCATATATTTTAGATTAATTAGCGGGTAACGATTGTTGTCATTATACTATTTTATAACCATTCTTGCCAAGTCAGCGTTTATTTGTTAAGATAAATCCGTTAAGTTTGGACCCGTGGTGTAGCCCGGTTAACACGTCTCCCTGTCACGGAGAAGATCGAGGGTTCGAATCCCTTCGGGTCCGCCAGATTGGCAACTTTGAACCGTAGGAATCGCAAGGGTTTTTGAGCCCTTGCTACCTCCTTTTGGGGGTTCGAAGTTGGCAACTTGTAAGTCCATAAGAACATCAAAGACTGGCGTCCATATCGGCGTCAGTTTTTGATTTTGTACGGTGAAGCCCTCAAAGCACAACTTCATAACCGTGCGTTTTTGATGCATGCCGCTGGTTTGGAACACTTTGTCGGCGTGATCCGTGAAGTCGAGTATCTCGTTAAACTTCTGCACGAATTTGTCTGACTTGCCCTCAAGCACGCCCAAGCGTTCCTGATACATTTCCTTCTCTTTAAGAAGCTCGTCCTGAATCTTTATAAACACATCGGCATCGATAATGCGTTTTGATCGGTCGACCACGATATTACGAATCTGCTGTTGCACCCTGACCAGCTCGTGCTTGAGACTCTTGCGTTCCTTTTCCTCCTGATCCAGGCGTTCCTTAGCGAAGTGTTGGAAGTACGCATCCAAAACCCTCTTAAAGCGATCCGGCAGATGAACACGGGACAGATGAGTTGCTACCTGTTCCTCAACAGCCTCCCAGCGCATATATTTGCGTTCGGTGCAGTTGCGGTCATTCCAGTGAGTGCATGCGTAATAGAGGTGTCCTTTTTGCACCTGACCGCAAAGCGTTGAGCCGCAAACGGCGCATCGCATAAAACCAGCCATTGGATATGAATGTTTGCGACTGCGGTCTGCAGAGTGATTGTGCTGTTGGATGATTTCCTGCACATCATCAAAGAGTTTTTTGCTGACAAGTGTCGGAAAGTTGGCCTGACAAGTTGCAGAGCGAGTTTTCACAAGACCGTAGTAGATTGGGTTCATGAGAATGTGCTCAATCGATGTACGCTTCACCAGATTGCCGTACTTGCTCTTAAAGCCACGCTTAGACAGTTCGGCCGCAAGTGACTTGTAGCTGTACTTGCCGGTGGCATAAAGCTCGAAAGCCATCTTCACGAATGGCGCTCGCAAAGGATCGAGAATCAGTGATTTGGTCTTTTTATCGTTGAGATAACCAGTTGGCGCATACCCCGGAAACCTGCCACGCTCTACGGCCTCTTTAAGACCCTTCCTGACCTCCCAGCTGATGTTCTGGGACGTCCATTGGGCGATGGATGCCATAATGTTCTCGACCAGCTCTCCGGAGAAAGATTCATCAAATTGCTCGACAACCGACACGACCTTCACGTCATGCTTTTTGAGCATCATCTTGATCGCCGCATAGTCGGCAACGTTGCGGCACATACGATCCAGTTTGTGTACCAAGATGACATCGACCTTGCTGTCGGTCTTTGCCCGATGAAGCATCTTCTGGAGCTGTGGCCGCTCGACGGTGCGTGCGGATTCACCTTTCTCTTCGTAGATGCCATCCGGAGCAAGATTCCAATTACGATCCATGCCGTACTTTTGGCACGCTTTGACCTGCGCCGGGATACTCAATTCTCGCTCGGCCTGACGAGAGGTGGAAACGCGGCCGTAGATTAAATAATTTGTACTCATATTTTTGTTTCTTTAAAAGCGGCAGGGCTCGAAACGGCGATATTGTAGTCGTTATCGGCTATAGTTTTATTGTCGACCAGTTTGGCGAAATGATCCGTGTCCTTACGTGCCATAAATGCATCCAAAATCTTGGTACGGTTTACTTCTGATAGTTTATTTTTGTTGCCACCACGCACAAACTCGGCGGGTGCATCAATAAAAAGAGTCTTGTTGTCTTTCTTGCTTTTCTTGAGCACAATGACGCAGGTGGCAATAGTCGTACCAAAAAAGAGATCGGGCGGAAGCTGAATGACTGTATCGATGTAGTTGTTGTCTATCAGGTACTTGCGAATTTTTTGTTCCGCGCCGCCACGATACAAGACTCCCGGAAATTCAACTATAGCCGCCGTTCCACTTGTTGAAAGTCAAGATAGCATGTGCATGGTGAACGCGAGGTCGGCCTTGCTTTTAGGCGCGAGCACTCCAGCCGGTGAAAAACGAGGATCGTTAATAAGCAAGGGATTAGCATCGCCCTCCCATCTAATCGAATAGGGAGGATTGGAAACTATCGCATCAAAAGGCTCGTCGTCCCAGTGTTTCGGGTCCGTAAGCGTATCACCATGCTCAATATCAAAATGATTGTAGTTAATGTCGTGCAGGAACATGTTGATACGGCATAGGTTATAAGTCGTGAGATTAATTTCTTGACCAAAAAAGCCAAGCCGCACGTTTTCTTTGCCGAGAACCTTTGCAAATTTCAGAAGTAGAGAACCAGAACCGCACGCCGGATCATAAACCTTGTTCACTTCCGTTTTACCGACAGTTGTTATACGAGCCAATAATTCGCTGACTTCCTGAGGAGTAAAGAATTCACCGCCGGATTTTCCAGCAGTTGAGGCATACATGGTCATCAAAAATTCGTATGCATCACCGAACGCATCGATGGTGTTATCGGCATAATCACCGAGTCGCAGATCACCAATGGCTTCCAAAAGTTTTGTGAGTTTGTGATTTCTTTTTTCTACCGTGCCTCCGAGCTTGTTAGAATTTACATCAAGGTCGTCGAATAGGCCTTTTAGATCGTCTTCGCTTGATGTTCCTTTGGCCGAATTTTCAATATTGTTAAAAACAGTGGAAAGTGTTTCGTTGAGATTGGCATCGTTCCGCGCTTTTTTGCGGATATTTACAAAAAGTTCGCTTGGGAGAATATAAAAACCTTTTTCCTTGACTGTATCGGCACGGCCAAACTCCGCTTCTTTGTCTGAAATCATTGCATAGTCAAAATCTTTTTTGCCGGAACGCCGTTCATCCGCATTGATATAATTCGTTAGGTTTTCACTGATAAAACGATAAAAGAGGATGCCTAGCACATACTGCTTAAAATCCCAGCCATCCACGCTACCGCGCAGATCATTGGCGATCTGCCAAATGGCGCGATGCAGTTCCGCGCGCTCATTTTCTTTTGTCCGACTAACATTATTAAGTTTAGCGATTTCCTGTGGCATATTCTTGGATGGTTTTATTTTTATAATTTAACGTAGCGCGTTGCGCGACCACGGCCGACCCTTTTGATTTTGCCAAGCTCAACAAGCCGGTCCAACGCTTGGCGAACCGTTCCGAGTGCGATATCCGTTGCCTTCACAATTTCGCCCGGAGCCGCCTCTCCAACTTTCGAGAGATATTGCCAGACTTCGTACTGCTTGGGAGAGAGCGTGTCTTCGACCTTCTCTTCTTCAAGATATGAGAGAGCCTTCGTGGCTTGCTCTTTTACAACAGACAAAAAGAAATTGAGCCACGGAGCGATGGTGTCATGATCGGTATTGAAAGTCTCCTGCGATTTGCGGAGCGCAATATAATATTCGTCTTTACGGCGTTCAACGATCTGCTCGTGCGAGACATACTGAACAAAGCTGTAGCCAGAACGCAACAGTAAAAGGTTTGTGAGGACGCGCGAAATACGCCCATTGCCGTCTTCAAATGGGTGGATTTTCAAAAACTCTACAATGAAATTGGCGATAGCGAGAAGAGGATGGAAGCGATTTTTTTCTAAAGCATTGGAAGTCCAATCAACCAACTCTTGCATTTCCTTGGGAGTAAGGAACGCTTTCGTAGTCTCGAACATAATTCTCGCGACTTTGCCATCCGGTCCGAGTACGCCGACAGTGTTCTCTTTCTTTTTATAACCACCTCGATGTGTGTCATCTTTAGTGGAATATTTGAGAAGCTGATTGTGGAGTGATTGGATCACACTCTCTCGAAGTGGTAGAGTCTGGAAACTATCGAATACATTCTGAAGCGTCTCAAGATAACCCTGCACCTCCTGCGTATCACGATCCGCAAACTTTGAGACCGCCAAACCGTGCATGACCTTTTCAACTTCCTCGTCGGTAAGTTTTGCACCTTCAATACGAGTGGAAGCACCGGCAGAAGTAATGAGCGTCGACTTTTTCAAATTTGTGACTGCCTGAGGCGTCATTCTAAGCCCAGCACGAAACTGACCCTTTACCTCGTCGATCTCCGCCAAAAGAGCGACTATATGCGGTTCGGGGTTTGTGATCCTGCTATCAAATTTTCTGATAATGTCATCCATAAAATGGGTTTTATAGCTTAAATTTTAACGCTATACTCTATATAGCAGATTATAACGGATTACAGCGGATAATACAAGTCCCTCCAACTATGGGAAAATATCCCCAAAAATTAAGCAATCCTGCAAATAAAGCCATTTTTCTGATAAGATAGCTAAACAACTGAATAAAGACCTAAACCCGACACCGGGCATGGTCGCAAAACCATCCAAGCCATCCTCGCAAAAGGATTTTTCTGCTTGTTTGGCAGAAAGATGGTTTTTGCGAGGATTTATTTTTATTCGTGAATCCAATACCAGTACTGGTTTTTAAGGTCTTGGCTCAGTTGGTAAGCGCGAGCATGAGACAGCGCACCCAAATACGACTGGAGCGACTGCGAAAGAGTCTGCTCATTGATATCGCCCCGGCGGTATTGTCGCACCCGAGCTTTAAGCTTTCGGAATATCCGGCGTTTCGTTTTGCTTCGAAGCAACCGGTAATGCGGCAGAATCACATATCCCAGGTAATCGATACCTTGCCCGATATCGCGGATGGAAATTTTCTTGGGATGCAGGGCGAGCTTCAATTTGTCTCCGATAAATTTCTGGAAAGGTTCAATAAGGTCCTCCAGATATTTTTTATCGCCCGACACGACCACAAAGTCGTCAGTGTAGCGCGCGTAATGTTTGATCTTCATCTCGTGCTTAACGAACTGGTCGAATTCGTTCATGTAGACGTTGGCAAACAATTGCGAAGTGAGATTGCCGATCGGCAGGCCATGGCGATCAAAGAGCGTCGTCTGGCCAGCCGAGAAGCTTCGAACAATCTGCTCCATAAGCCACATAGCGTCCGGATCAACGATCCGCTTCTTGAGAATTGCCAGCAAAATCTCGTGGTCAATAGAATCAAAGAATTTCCGCACGTCGCATTTGAGCACAAAGCACGGCCTCGTATAGTTCCGACTCTCCTTGCGGATCATGCTCTCCGCGGCCAGCACGCCTTTGTGTGTGCCTTTGCCCACGCGGCAGGAAAACGAGGTGGCAATAAAGTTCTTCTCAAAGAGAGGGTTCAAAATCCGGAAAACAGCATGGTGCAAAACCCGGTCGCGCACCTCCGCTTTGTGAATGTGGCGAACTTTCGGATCCCGGATATAGAAGCCCGTATACGGTCCGTGGGAGTAGCGACGGCCGAGCAAATCCCGGTGCAAAACGAACAAATTTTGCTCAAGCGAAAATTCGAACGCCTGAACATCGGCCTTCTTGCCCTTGTCGCTTCGAAATTCCTCCCACGCCGTAACGACGTTTTCCAGCGACGTGATCCGATTGAATAATTCCTTATAAATCTTCATAACCTATGAACGACTTTGACATTCCCATCTTCAAGAAAGCGTACGATCTGTATAAACTCTTCCATGAATACCGGAAAGTTGTGCCGAAACAAGATCGATTCACGATCTTTGAACGATGCGAACACCTGATTCTCGACGTAATCGAGAACATCCTCCAAGCCAGTGGCGAACAGAAGCAAGCCAAAGTGCCGACACTTGAACGATGCAGTCTCAAACTCAACATGCTTCGCGTTTTTGTCCGGCTCATGAAGGACGTAAAAGCGATAGATGCGAAAAAGTACGTGGCATTGGAAAGCGTAGTGGACGAAATCGGCCGGATGCTCGGCGGATGGATTCGGTCCTCCAAGGCCTGACTAAGAGAAAGGGTATCCGTTTTGCGGATACCCTTTCTTCGTGGGGAGAGACTTCGAGAGGAAGGCCGACGCGGAACCGTAGTTCTCGTTGGCGTTGTCGTACCAGTTGGCGTTGAACTTGACCTTGCCGTCGTTGAAGTTGAAGATCGGCGCGTTCGAGAAGTCGCCATCGGCGTCCGGAATATTGTCCCCATCCATCCGTGTCACCAAGTCTTGAGCTTTACTTTCTGTTGGAAACAGACTTATATGCTCTTAGCCCTGAACTTAATTTGACAGCATCCGCCTTGCGGCGAAACCTGCACCAGACGAGGACAAGCAGTATCTCCTCAACACAACACGCTCGTGGAAACCGTAGTCTCCATGACTCTGGTTGTTATCTCGTTGAAATGAGAGAGTTCGGCGACAGCGATCCGTAAACCGCTGTACACGAGCCTATACTCAAAGCTATTATACCTCAAAATAGGGGTGATCCCCAAATACTTGACAAAACCCCCGAAATTTGCTACGATTAAACATCATAATAGTTCCTTGAAATTAGGCTTATTTATGAGGTAGCGCATTGGGCGTAAGGCCATTTTTATGCCTATTGCGCTACCTCATGCAGAGGAAAGCCGTTCGCCAGAGCGACTCTGGTAAATCCAAAACAGAAGGAGGATGACGCTATGAAAGCGATCACCACCAGCATCACCGCAGGACAGCAGAAGCAGTACAAGAGGTTCGTCAAGGACGCCGCCGAGCGTGCGCTCAAGGAAACGGGTCTCGACAAGGATGGGCTTCAGAAGCTCATCGAGAACGGCGACGAGTTACAGTCGCGCATCGTGACGGCCATCCGTGAGCTCTCCGTGTCGAACCAGTTCGCGGACGAGGAGGTCGAGTCCAGCTACGGCTACCTGTCGGGCTACAAGCCCAAGGGCATCACCGAGCAGACCAACATCCTGCGTCAGCTCTTCCTGGGCGTCGGTTTCGCCGATGAGAAGCTGGCCGAAGGCACGCTTCCCCCGAACGCCGAAGGATGGTTCGCCATTCCCCTGTGGGAGAAGATCGCCCAGACCTACGGCGAAGCCGTGCAGAAGGTGCTCGATCTGATCAAGCAGACCCGGAACGGCAAGTTCTACAACTACCGCGAGGGCCAGCTCGGTCCGCAGTGCCTGCGTCAGTCCCAGAAGTCGGCCAAGGCGTTCCAGAAGCTCGGCGACGAGCAGAAGGACTACGACATTCTCGTCGTTCCGGCCCAGTTCGGTCTCCGTCACAAGGGCCGTTCGGTGCGCCGGGCGCGTGAAGTCATGAACTCCAGCGAGTTCGGTCTCGGAGCGTTCGCCATCGGAATCATGATCCTGACCCATCCGGAACGGCTCATGAACTACGACGATCTCTGGATCGACTGTGCCGGCGACGAGTTCTCTCCGGTCGCCGATGGCGTCTTCTCCTTCGCGCCGTTCTTCGTCTTCCACGACGGCCGGGTCGAGTTCCTCGCCTACTGGTACGACCTCGCCCGCGGGGGCTGCGGTTCCGCGTCGGCCTTCCTCTCGCAGTAGTCGACCCTTGAGGTCTTGAATTCTTGGATCTTTTGACTCCTTGTTAATTGATCCTTGAATTCCGCCGCAGGCGGTCGAAAAAAATTGGGGCTATCCACAGCACATCGTGGATAGCCCCTTTCTCTTTTTATAGATATGTTCAAAACCGAAATTTCTTGATAAAATAAAGTTACAATTAAATTTGCCTAAACTCATCGAAAGCAATTTTGGTGGGCATGGCATAAATCCATCCAAGGTATAGAACCCGTCGTCAGGGATCCTTGGATGGTCGTGTGGGGAAACTCATACGTTGAGGTCGAAAGGCCTCTACTCTTGGCGGCGGGCTTTATGCAGAACGATCCCGTTTCCAAGAGTAGAACCATTATGCACACCAGCAACTATTGCAGAGTTTTTTGATAAAGTGCTATAATAAAAACAACAACTGAATAGCTTATGCCTCAAGAGGCATCCTGAATGGCATTCCGAGCCCAAGAGCTCGCGATCAATTATCACATTTTGTGGTACATGATCGCGAGCTCTTTTCATTTTCAGTTGTTGTCAGTTCTCTGATACCCCGGGCGGTCGACATCCAACATTCGTGATCGACCTCACACTGCCCGGAGCTCAAGAGTTCCGGGTTGAATAAAAAACACGATGGATGCCGGAGTGTCAGAGACTTGAATTAATTTATATGTTTTCCAAATTTCAATCATTACCAAGTTATTTCGGCGGCAAGCGAAAGCTGGTCAAATATATTTTTAAGCCGATCAAAAAGTCTGACGGAGTTTTTATCGATGCGTTCTTGGGTGGCGGATCAGTGAGCCTCTACGCCAAAGCAAAGGGATACAAAGTTATTGCCAACGACATCGCATTCCGGTCCCTCATCATCGGCAAGGCCATCATCGCCAACAATTCGGTAAAACTTGAAAGCGAGGATCTGGCACGGCTCTTTGTAAAAACCAAGCACGATGGATTTATAAAAAAGAATTACTGCCCGAAAGTATTCACCAGCAAGATTGCCGACTTTTTGGATAATGCCGTGGCGGCCGCGCGAGAAGTAGAAAACGAAACCAAGCGATATCTGCTTTTGCATCTTTTAATAAAATTCATTCTTTCGTGCCGGCAATTCGGAAAATTCACGCATACAAGAGACACGCTCGACCTCGAAGCCCGAAAATGGGAGTGGCCGCTTAGGAGTAAGTCTCATGCCCCGAAAAACCTGCGGATGATCCAGAATCCCATGCTTACTTTGGAAAAATTAAAAGACGAAGTAAATCATGGCATTTTTGATAACCATCAAAACAATGAAATCCATCAAAAAGACGTGTTTGATTTCCTTAAAGACGTTCAGGGCGATGTTGTTTATTTTGATCCTCCTTATCCTGGCTCTTCTGCCTACGAGGTTGAGTATGGGATTTTAGATAATTTGCTTGTCGGCAAAAAGCTCGACAACAAACCGAGTGGTTTTTCAAACAATGATGCCGATGATTTTCTGGAAAGGATGTTTGAGGCGGCTAAGCACATACCGCAGTGGGTTATCTCCCTCGGCCAGAACAAAGAGGACGTGGGAGTGAAGCCGGACAAACTGCTGGCGATGGCGCAGAAGCACCGCAAGGCCGACGTGCAGATGATGGAACATAAATGGAGCGTGGCCAACGCCGGTGGTCGCAACCAGAGCAATAACATCGAGTACATGATCGTAACCCTATGACTAAAACAAAGACACAAATCAAAACGGTGAAAATCAAGGAATGCGTTCCGAACTGGTGGAATCCGAACGAGATGAACGTCCGGCAATTTTCATCGCTCAAAAAAGCGATCACGAAATTCGGACAGACCAAGCCGATCCAAGTCGCTGTCTGGCCGAACATGAAAGTCAAGGGCGGATATGTGATTGTCGGCGGTTACCACACATGGAAAGTGCTTGGCGAATTAGGCAACGCTGAAATAGAAGTGAATGTCCACGAATTCAAAAACGAGGACGAAGCGAAACTCTACGGACTGACCGACAATATTCACGGATCAAACCAACAACTCAAACTTGGCAAACTCGCCTACGAGCTGACCCAAAATGGTTACTCGGTAAAAGAGATCGCAACCAGTCTCGGCGAGGAGGACGTGAACGTCAAAGACGCACTTGATCTCGTGCAGGACGAGATAGAAAAGAAAATGGCCGAGCTTAAGAAAGCCGAAAGAGAAAATTTTGTCGCCTTGAATTTCATCGTAGATAAAGACCCAAAAAAATCCGCCGATGAATTCATAAAAGCAGTGACCGCATTTGCCAGAACAAAAGGCGTAAAGGTCGGCAAGGTCGTGACCGATGTGAATCCGCAAAGAGAGACCATCGCGCTCGTGGGCTTCAACGTCACCAATCCGCAAAAAGACGTGATTGACGAAGCGGTCAGCGCGGTGATCAAAGAAACAAAAATGACCGAGAGTGAGGCGATAGCGGAAATTTGTTCAAAGTCTTTGGAACGGATAAACCCGGTAAAACCCAACAAAACCCAACAAAATGAGCAAAAAGATTGACTTACAAAGCTTCAGATACCGAGCACCACTCCGCTACCGCCCGGGACACGACCACGTTCGAAGCGGTCAAAAGATACCACGTCTCCAAAGGATGGGGTGATATTGGCTACCATTATTTCATCACCGCTGATGGCCAAATCCAACAAGGCCGAGATGAAAACATAGTGGGAGCTCAGTGCCAAGCAGATGGCATGAACTTCAAATCGCTAGGGATCTGCCTGACTGGCAACTTCGATACCGAGACGCCGACTGTTGAACAATTAACGTCTCTCATAAATTTGATCCGTACACTCATGGCCAAATATAACGTTCCCAAAGAGAACGTAATCGGTCATGGCCAAGTGCGCGGATCGTCGACCGCCTGTCCCGGAAATGTTCTGCGACAGTGGGTCGATAAGTTCAAAGCTGGCCAAGGGCCGAGTGAGGCCGGTCTTACGCCATCACCAGCAGTGGATCAAGTGATCCTTTTACTGGAGCAAGCAATCGACAAATTAAAACAACTATGAACCAGCCACAAAAAGAAGCGTTGAAGCACCTGCTGATCGTTTTCTTCTGCTCTGCGATATCATCCATCCTGCCAATCCTGATTGCCTACATTCAGAACGACCCTCGTTGGGCGTTGCTGATCCCCGTAATTAACGCCGGATGGTATGCGGTAACCCGATACCTCAAAGAGCAGAAACTGATCGAGGACGGCATGACCCAGGGGGACAATACTGTCTAAGCTTAGAGAAAATCCTGTCTTAGTAGACCTTCTGAGCGAAAGCCGGAACGTCAAAGTAGGCCGGATTTTCCTTGAAAATTCGTCGCAATTCACGTATAATTCTATCAAGACGAGTAAAACTAACGGTTTTGCGCGGCACTACTGGTTCAAAGTTGTGCCAACCGTCACCGTCTTCGCCACGCTGAAGCCGAGGCTACGACGCGACGAAGTCCGTAGTAGATACGCGAAAGCGGCGTTGAAATGATAACCAGTCGGTGATCATTTTTTTATATAACCAAAACCTTTCTGGACAAAATTTTTAAAAAGAGCTACAATTACTATAGATTTTTGGATGGATTGTTCGAACCATGATGGTAGAAAAGATGGAAGGATGGCAGAGCGGTCGAATGCACCGGTCTTGAAAACCGGAGTACCCGCAAGGGTACCGGAGGTTCGAATCCTCCTCCTTCCGAATCGACAATTGGCAATATCAATATGCAACCTTTGCCCACGATGAATCCTTGAAAAATAGGGCGCAAGTAAAAGAATGTATCTTGTATCTTGTATTTTGTATGCTAAATACTAAATACTTGATACTAAATACTAAATTATATGGAGGAAAATAAACAACAAGCGATCGGTGACATTTTGCTGACTTGGCAGACGAAGGAATTTGAAAAACATCATCGAACCAAGCATTGGTATTTTTGGATGATTGTTGTGACGGTCGGTTTTGTTGCGTGGTCGTTTTGGACGGGGAATATTCTTTTTTCGCTCATAATTTTGATGGCCGCGATTTTTATTTTTATGCTGGGCGAAAAAAATCCACGCGATGTGGCGTTTTCCATCACTAATTTGGGGATTGTTTTGGGAGAAAAATTCGTACCATATAAGAATATTGAAAATTTTTGGGTCGTGTATGAGCTGCCTGATTTGAAAAATGTCTACTTTGATTTAAAGAGTTTAATGACGCCGAGATTCACGATCAATTTAGAAAAAGAAAATCCAGTCAAGGTTAGGGAGATTTTACTCCGATATATTAAAGAAGATTTAAAAAGAGAAGGTGAGCCGCTTACGGATATTATTTGCAGGATTTTCAGAATATAGGTTGTAGAATCGTCAACATGTAGGGTTCCCGAAACCCTACAGTGCCCGCCCGCCTATCTTTTATTTAAAATCAGATTATTGTTAAAGCAACCTTCTTGTGCGCCCGTAGTTCAACGGATAGAGCACGAGTTTGCGGAGCTCGGGATCCAAGTTCGATTCTTGGCGGGCGCATGAGAAGATCGCTTTGAATATTTTAATAGATGGGCGGGTGAAATTTTTGGCGGGCGCAAAGAAGTATTATTTTTGCGAAATCTTTAAAAAACTTTCTATGCGGTTAAATCTGGGAACATCAGTTGGGGGTTTGGGGGTTATCGCTCGAAAGTTGGAAAAACGTCTTAAAAAATTAGGCATTGAGACCGTCGAGGATCTCATTTTTTATTTTCCCGTAAGGCATGACGATTTAAGCGTTGTGAGCGATATTGCGGCGCTTAAGCCAGAGCAAATTGCCACTATCCGCGGCAGGATTGAGTTAATCAATTCAAGAAGAAGCTCGATTCAAAAGAAATTTCTTACTGAAGCTATTGTTGGCGACGCAAGCGGAAAAATAAAAATTATTTGGTTCAATCAGCCATACTTGGGCAAGATGATGAAGATCGGAGAAGAATATTATTTTTTTGGCAAAATCGGTTTTGGCGATGCAGGACGCGAGATGGTTTCTCCGGATTACGAAAAAGTCCGGCAGGAACAAATTCACTTAGCCGGTATTATTCCGGCCTATCCTCTAACCGCTGGCGTCAGTCAGAAACAGCTTAGGTATTTAATTAAGATAGCGCTCGCGGTTTTGCCGCAAATAGTTGATTTTTTGCCAGAATCTATCAAAAAAGATTTTAATTTTATCGATCTTGCGCGCGCGCTTCAGGAAATTCATTTTCCTGAAAGTAATCCTAAATTAGATCGCGCGGTCAACCGTCTTAAATTTGATGAATTATTCATGCTTCAGCTTTTTAACCGTAAACTCCGATACGACTTAGATAAGAAGCGGGCTCCGGAGATTCCATTCCGGGAGGCGGAAACTAAAAGTTTTGTTGCCGCATTGCCTTTTGAACTTACGTCCGGCCAGCGCAAGGCCGCTTGGAAGATAATCAAAGATTTGGGCAGAACGCATCCGATGAATCGTCTTTTGAACGGTGATGTTGGTTCTGGGAAAACGGTAGTCGCGGCGCTCGCGGCTCTTAACGTTCTTTTGTCTGATTATCAAGTCGCATTTATGGCGCCGACAGAAATATTAGCGGCACAGCATTTTGAAACTATTAAAAAATTTTTTAGTGCTCTGCCAATCTCCATCGGCCTTTTGACCGGCAGCAGTAATAAAATTATTTTTCATGACAAAGAAGAGGTTTGTTCGCGTCCCGAGTTTTTTAAAAAATTAAGCCACGGGGAGATCAAAATAGTTTTGGGGACGCACGCCTTAATCGAAGAAAAAGCGAAGTTCGCGCATTTGGCGCTCGTGATTGTTGACGAACAGCATCGTTTCGGCGTGGAACAGCGGAAGTCGCTTCGCGAACGCGTGGGAGACAAGGAGGCGGTTCCGCATCTTCTTTCGATGACGGCGACGCCGATTCCGCGTACTCTTTCACTCGCCCTGTACGGCGATTTGGATATCTCGTATCTTACCGAGATTCCCAAGAATCGCCAGCTAATCATTACAAAAATTGTCGCGCCGGAAAAGCGCGCTTTGGCCTACGAGTTTATCGCCAAACAAATTAGCGGTGGTCGGCAGGTTTTTGTTATCTGCTCGCTCATTGACCCTTCCGATAAACTTGGCGTCAAGTCGGTCAAGGAAGAATACGAAAAATTGAAAAAGATTTTTTTCCGTTTCCGCGTGGAAGTCCTGCATGGCCAGCTGAAGACAAAAGAAAAGGAGCGGGTGATGAATCTTATGAAGCGGGGAGCGGTCGACATTTTGGTTTCCACTTCGGTCGTTGAGGTCGGGGTGGACATTCCAAACGCAACAGTGATGGTGATTGAGGGTGCGGAACGATTCGGGCTTGCGCAATTGCATCAATTTCGCGGACGCGTCGGGCGCGGCGCACATCAGTCGTACTGCCTTCTGTTTTCGGAGAGCCGGAGCGAACGCACCAAAGAACGACTCGCGGCTTTGCTTACTGCAAAGAATGGTTTTGAACTCGCCGAACTTGACTTAAAGATACGCGGACCAGGCGAAGTTTACGGCACTCGCCAGTCGGGTTTTCCGGAATTTAAAATCGCAACGCTTTTTGACTACGCTTTGATGCGCCTCGCGAGCGAGGCCGCGGAAAAAGTTTTGGCCGAGGACGGTTCGTTCGGGTCATTTCCGCTTCTAAAACAAAAATTTGACGCGCATCGCGCATCAATTCATTTTGAATAATTCAGAAAGTTATCTCCCCCTTAGGAAGGGGGAGTGAGAGGGGGTCTAGATTTATGACAGAAATTTTTAATCGTCTTCCGCAGAAAGAAACGAGAAAAAATTTAAGGCATAATATGCCCAAAGCAGAGGTTGTTTTGTGGTCAAGGATTAATGGTCGGAAGGTTAATGGTTGTAAATTCCGCCGCCAGTATAGTATTGGTAAGTATATTGTAGATTTTTATTGTCCTGAATATAGATTGGTTATTGAAATCGATGGAGACTCACACTATGGTGACGTGGAGGCGAGAACTGGTGATTTCGCCAGACAAAAATATATTGAGTCGTTGGGATTAAAGGTTTTACGGTTCACTAACCTCGAAATATATAACAATCTTCAGTTGGTTTTAGAAGTCATTTATAACAATATCAGACCTCCCCTCGCCCCTCCTTCTTAAGGAGGGGATATTTTTTTCGTCAATTGGTGTTGAATTCAAAACAATGAGTCAGGATTTTATTAAAATCACCAATTCGCCGATGTTTTGAATTTCTATAATTTGCAAGCCGGATTTTATCGGCGATTTTAATTTGGGGACAATTGCTTTTGAGAGTCCCATTTTAGCGGCTTCATCCAGCCGCTTTTCAAATGCTTTGGCGCGGCGAATTTCGCCGGAGAGCCCGACTTCTCCAATTAAAACCGTTTTTTCCGGCAGTGGTTTATCCAAGAGCGATGAAATAACCGCCGCCGCAACCGCGAGATCCGCGCCGGGATCGTCAATTTTAATTCCGCCGACGATATTTAAGTAGACATCCGCACTCCCCAGGTTTAATTTTGCGCGGCGCGAAAGAACCGCAAGGAGGAGAGAGAAGCGGTTTTGGTCAAAGCCGACAGTGAGGCGGTTTGGATAGCCGAAAGTGGTAGGATTGGTGAGCGCTTGG
>Ga0233422_10000633_pt1 | contig 16896 bp, 22 predicted proteins | sample Watercolumn_Mata_2_FD_182724 | JGI IMG/M metagenome (GOLD analysis project Ga0233422, IMG submission 182724) | Freshwater microbial communities from Lake Matano, South Sulawesi, Indonesia - Watercolumn_Matano_2014_110_MG | ecosystem: Environmental > Aquatic > Freshwater > Lake | place...
CGCCATTATTGCCTTCAGCAATAATGCCAATAATGGCACAGACGGAGACTTTGCGGACAGTGTTTTCTTCTCTAATCATTCTCCATGCCTTTTATCTCGTCATACCTGAACACAGGGCCGTCCCTGCACACGTATTTGCCGTGCACCATGCAGTGGCCGCACTTCTTTATGCCGCACTTCATGCGCCGTTCAAGCGAGACATATATCTGCTCGTCTTTCACATTCTTCTTCTTCAACAATTCGATGACGAATTTTATCATGATAGGAGGGCCACACATGACGAAAGCAGTGTTGGGCTCGAACTTCTGGTCTTCCAAAATGGTGGTTATGACGCCAACATGGCCTTTCCAATTCTCATCTCCTTTATCCAAGGTTATCTTGGTTTCGAATTTTTTCTGCCAGCGCTCTATATCCTCTTTGAACAATATCTCTTCAGGGTTCCTGAAGCCAAAGAACACCCTTACATTGCCGAAATTCTTTCTATGCAGCTCAACGTAATCCAAGACAGACCTTGGAGGAGCTGCTCCTGTTCCGCCTGCAATAACCACCAAGTCTTTGCCTTTCATCTCTTCCACAGGATAGCCTCTTCCATAAGGGCCTCTTATCCACAGCTTGGATTTGACGTCCAAGGCGCATATCGCATCGGTTACATTGCCCACGCCTTTTATCAATAATTGAGAGTTCTTTCTGTCATAAGAGCAAAGAGATATAGGCACTTCTCCGTACGGAAGCAAAGACACTTGGACGAATTGGCCCGGCTCTCCGCCGAGAGCTTTGCTGAGCGTGAACAAGAAGGTGTAAGGAGCCTGGAACTCTTTCTTTATGATGGTGAACTCATCTAGTTTGAGCGAGACAGCCTGAATTTTTATAGGTTTTATGGTTGGGACTTGCAGCTGCTTTATGACTTCCTGTACGCTCACCTTGGGCAGTTTCAGTTTCCTTATGTCTGGCAGTTTCATTTTAGCTTATTTATGGTATCTGCAAAATCTATCTTTCTCGGGCAGAGCCTTATGCAGCGGCCGCAGCCTGTGCACATGAAATCCTCGAACTCGTCTTTGAAGTATTGTATCTTGTGGAAGACGCGGTGCTTGTATCTTGAGACTCTTTGGTCCCTGAAAACATGGCCTCCTGCAACCTCTGTGAAGTCTTTGTAATGGCAGGAATCCCACAATCTTTTCCTAAAACCGTTTTCTCCTGACAAGTCAGGCTCATCATGGATGTCATAGCAAAGGCATGAAGGGCAGAGCAAGGTGCATTTGCCGCAGCTCAAGCACTTCTCTGTGTCTTTCTGCCAATGCTTGTCGTCGAAATAATTCGAGATGTCTATCTTTTTCAGATGCTTCTCTGTTTTTATAGCGGGAAGCTCCATCTTGTGGTCTTTGAACTTGCTGACGAGCATCCTTCCTTTCTCAGAGCCGATCTCTATGTGATAAGAGTCTCCGATATCATAAAACATCAGATCGTAGAAAGGCTTGAGGTTCATGGATTCGCAGAAGCAGTTCTCATCAACAGGCTCTTTGCAATGGATGCCTATCAATATGGTCTTTTCCCTAGCTTCCTTGTAATGCTGGTCTGGTATTTCATCCAGGAAAAGCTTGTCCAAGCGCGCTATTCCGTTCAAGTCGCACAGCTTGGCGCCGAAAATGACTTGCTGGTTTGTTCTGAGCTTGAACACTGGCCTCCTGGTTTCTATCTCCAACAAATGGTGTTCTGCAGGCAGGAAGAACTTCTTTATAGGGAACCACGGCAAGCCTTCCAAACATATTTCTTTCACGTCCTCTACAGGCTCAAACCTCAATATGTCCCTCTTGACAGGCGCTATGAGCTCTCCCTTAGACTTCAGCTTGAGCAAGAACCTGTTGAAATCCTCTTTTTTCAAAAGTTTGCCCATGACAGAAATACAATTTATGAAACTATTTAAAGCTTATGATTTCTAGTATTTGAATCTCCTCTCGTATTCTTTGTGGGGGAGCCATTCCAGAATTAAAGTAATCACCATTATTTCTTTTTTACCCACGGAATAAAGTATCCTCCAGCCGTTAGGTAAATTATATTTCCAGAGGTTGTCTATGCCGTATTTTTGGATGTGCTCTTTAGGAATAAGCCTCTTAGGTATGTGTATTCCTATGAAAGCGTTTTCTTCCAGTTTTGCAAAAGTGTTAACTAGGTGTTTATAGAGGCTTTGGTCTTCTGTCTTTGAATCTTTCAATTTGTAGAAAGATGCTTCTATCTTCTTATCTGCAAAAAACACTCTTGATTTCATTTTCTCCATGAAAGGTCAGGGCGCGCCAGATACTTCTCCACAAGCTTGGGGTTCCAGATCCAACACACATGGCCTTCCCTGTCGACCGCTATCTTGCCGGATTCTAGCAGATAGTCAAAGACAACGCAGAAAGTCTGGTACATCATTTTCTTGGGCAGATGCTCCCACAGGGATCTTTTTTTATACTCGCCGCCGTTTTCTCTTATGAATTCCTCTACCATCAAGACTGTGTCCAGCTGCGGGTAGTGCAAGATCCCTTTTGAAAACATCCTGCTCATGTTATATAAGTGTATATAACTTCTCATATTTAAATCTTTTGCTTCTGCAAAGACTGCGCCGGATCTCATACAAGATGCTAACAGAGCCGCATTTATATTTCTATTCCGCATTTTTTCGGAAAATATTAAGAAAACTCGGAAATCTTTCAGTTCATAATAAAGAATTTCAATCTCTTTTAGTCGAGAATTCAATCAAAAGGCGCTTAACCTCTTCCAATGCCTTCTTCTCTTCGTAATCCATCGGAACAGCTATAATCTTGATTTTTTCCAGCATTCCCGCTGCTTTCATCAGTTTCAAGAAATAGTTCAAATCAAAATCATGCAGTGTGAACAGGGAATGCTCGCTAAGCGCTTCTATATTATCTATTACCGTGACTTTTTTTACGCCTTTGGCAACATCAAGAAGAATCAGGTCTTTTGCTTTGTAATTCATTATGTCGTTAGGGTTCTCGCTTATTTTGAATTCAAAGCCAGGGACTTTTAATCTTTTAGAGAGCTTTATAGCGAGGTTGTCATTCTCGATGTACTGGTTGCCGAAGCACAGAATGGTCTTCATTTTGGGTGTTAATACGAAGTTCTGTTTAAATTCTTCGCTTTCACTCAGTTACCAGCTTCAAAATGTTTTCTTCTGCTTTCTAATGGTGCTATGTTCCCGTAAGGAACAACCCCTCATAACGCACCAGAAGCAATATCTTATGGCATTTTGACCTTAAGCTGGTAAACATTTTAAACAGAACCTGTTAATATGGAAAATTATATAAATGCTTTTCTTTTAGCTGGGTTTATGGATCAAAAAGCGCTAATATTGGTGTTTTTCACCGCGATAATATCGGGAGTCTCTATCTTTGTGAACAACTTCGGAGTTAAGGGCATAGACTCTGCTGTTTTTACATTTGCTAAGAACATCATTGTTGCTGTCCTCTTATTGTCCATCATACTTGGCCTTAAAGAGTTCAATAATCTGAAGAGATTGAACAGAAAAGATTGGTCAGTGCTCTTGCTCATAGGACTTATAGGCGGAGCAATACCATTTGTGCTCTTCTTCAAAGGCCTGCAATTGACGAATGGAGCTGCAGGAAGCTTTGTCCACAAGTTGATGTTCGTTTTTGTTGCAATACTTGCCGTTATTTTTTTGAAAGAGAAACTCAGTTGGAAGATTTGGATACCCGCGACTATTTTATTGGTCGGAAATTTTTTCCTTTTGCAACTCACAAACTTTGAATTAAATCTGGGCATGGCGCTGGTGTTGGTTGCAACGCTCTTCTGGAGCGTTGAGAACGTGATATCAAAGCACGTCTTGAAGACTATAGAACCCAAAGTCTTGGCTTTCGGAAGATTGTTCTTCGGAAGCCTGTTCATAATGGCTTATCTTGTTTTCACAGATAAGTTTTCTCTCATCTATAACCTTTCATGGAGCCAGTTCTCCTGGATATTGGTGACAGTGCCTTTCCTATTGTTATATACGCTCACTTGGTATTCAGGATTGAAGCATGTCAAAGTTACGACAGCGACCTCAATCCTGTTATTAGGCGCTCCAATAACCACAATATTATCATTTGTATTCTTGAATAGTGCATTCACAATCATGCAAGCCATTGGAACTTTGCTCATAATAGGCGGATTGGTCTCAATGGTTTTGTTATTAGAGAGAAAAACTTATGAAGAGCCGACTATTTCTACAGCATAGCCGTAATGTATTGTTACAGAATCCCCGACTTTGGCGTTTTTGACAAAGGTGTTATGAACGTTTCTATTTTTAATTTTATGACTGTTTTTGTCAATATATTCCACAATCAAGACATCATCTATCTTTTTGATGACTTTCGCTATCTCCACCCTTGAAATCTCATTCAGCATCATCGGCGTCTTAGAATATATGCCTCTTTTCTCGTCGATGATTTTGTTATGGTATGAATAAAAATATTCCCTGATAACTTCTAGCGACCATTTGTCTTTCTTTCTTTTCTTTGCAAGCTCCCCGATATAATGGAAAGCGTTATGGAATATTTTTTCCAAGCGTTCTCTGGAAATATACTTATTGTTCACCGCGATATCTTCAAGCTCATGCAACTGCTGTTGAGATATCCCTTTCATCTGGAGCAAAATATACGCGCAAGGATACGCGTACCTCAAAAAGAAATTTTCAACCTTCATTTTGTATGGCTTCCTTCCACAATCTTATGGATTCCAGAGCCTGCTCTTCAGGCATCTTCAAAAGAATGAGCTTGTTCTGCACCACCACATAATCCCCGACCTTGATGTCCTTGCCGATTAATCTCGCTTCCCTTTGCTCTTCGCCGTAATCAACTATTGCAGAATCGCCTTTGATCTTGACAACTTTGCCTGGAATAGCAAGGCACATCATTCCACCTCGACTTCTTTCAAGATGATCTTGCCGCCGTCAAGGATCTTGGGCATAGGAGCCTTGCATTTAGGACATTCATAGATGGTGTGGTCGTGGCCCTTCTCTTTTATATTGGGTGGGCCGATATAGCCGCACTCGCACTTTATCATGGCTCTCTTCGGCACCATCTTTATCCTCCAGGGAGTCATCTGGTGCAATACAGGACCTAACTCCTCTATAGGGATGTGGGCCAAGTCTCCGACAACCACTGTTATAGATTTTACAGTTCCTTGTTTAGTTGCTTGCTTTATTATGTCCTGAGCAATGGTTTGTTCGTGCATAAAAAGGAGTGAAAGAATAGTGGTTTATAAGGTTTGTGAAAAACAAGCAAAGCTTTATTAATACTCCCTGATTCCCTCCTTCGCAATGAGAAATCTTGGTTTATATTTGGGGCTCGGAGCTGCTGCGTTGGGTTTAGCAGGCGTAGTTTGGTACGCCAGCCACGTAAACAGATGGGAAAAGAGCCAGCCTTTGCATGAAATCCGGGCAACCGTTGTCTACCTAATACAGGATTATTCTGCGACAAACGACCTTCACACGTCATTAAGAGGGAAAAGAATCACGGTCGATAAAGAGGAAGGTGTGCCGATAGATTTCCCTCTGACAAGATGGAACCCCGAGATTTCTCAAGGCGACACAGTCAATGTCGTGGTAAGAGCAAGTTATCCTCATTTGGGTCAGGAGCCGCAATTGGACGGCATATCTATAGAACATTATGTGGCGAGAGACTAAATCCTTTGGACAATTCTGCATTTAACTTTTTAGAATACAAAAGTATATAAGCATCAACATCCATTATAGGAACATGTTCATCCGCGACCTTTCCAAAGAAATGGACTGATTACAAGACACCAAATATTTTCTTTATCTCTGTGGCGTTCTTCTCTCCGTCTTTTTTGCATTCATCTAGTGTAAGATAGCTTAGTTTCTGGTTCAGTTTGAAGAAAACAAATTTTATAGCGTCTTCAAAAGAATGACCTCTTCTTCCTAGATCATGAAGTAAAATCAGGCAGCCTTTTACTGTAATGAACTTATAGCACTCGGCATTCTTCATTATCTCTGCCTCTTTTGATTCTGTAAGAACATCTCCATGATGAGCTTCTATGGCATTTAGAATTATTTTTTGCTTTTCTTCAGGAACTTTCCATTTGTCAAGATAAGTCTTTGCCATCCGGGAGCTTAATTTGGTGTGTTGCTGCTGTATCTTATCCTTGAGTCCTTTGCTGAAAACGATGTGCGCAAGATAGAGAGAAGCAACTACTAGCTCCTCGTCAGCTTCATATTTTCTGGCCAATTCCCTGCCTTTTTCAACAACCATCTCTGCCAGCAACCATGAAGGAGCATCATTTTGGATAGTTGACTGCTTCATCAACTTTCCGGATTCTTCGACAAAATCAACTTTCATTTTCTCACATAAACCTTCGTAGCCGGCAAACTTATCTCTATCTTCTCTTTGTCATATCTTTTTTTCAATGCTTTTATGAACTCGTGCTTCAAAAGGTATTGGTTGACGAACTCCTGCACACGAAGATTAACTGCAAACTTGATGTTGGAATCCCCGAACTCCTTGAACCGTATGAATGGCTCGAAATTTTTCACTGCGCCGTCAACCTTCTTGATGACTTGTTTAGCGACATCTATGGTGACTTTTTCTACCTTGTCAAGGTCTGAACCATAGGCCACTCCTATGTCGATAGAAAAGCACATCTGTTTATCAGGCTGGTCATAGTTGGTTATGACAGACTCTGCAAGCTTCCTGTTGGGCACTATAACAAAGTTGTTCGAGAGCGTCTTTATCCTCGTGGTCCTCCAGCCTATCCTGTCAACATAGCCTTTCAAGTCGTTGTCGCCTGACTGGTCCAGCTCTATGTATTCTCCCAAGCTGATGGACTTGTCTGTAGAGATGTAGATGCCTGAGAAGTAATTGGCCAAGGTGTCTTGAAGAGCCAATGCCACTGCCAAGCCACCTATGCCCAGGCTTGCTATCAATGGAGTTATGGCAACACCAAGGTAGCTTAGAACGACCATTACACCAACAATAATTATGACTACATAGATTATTCTTTTCAGGATGCTCAATGCAGTGGCTTCTATCTTGACCTTAGATTTTATTGCTGCATCAGAGATATACCATTCTATCAATCCCTTGACTATCCTCATCATCAGGAACATGCCCCAGACAGCCCAGGCTATCTTGAAGCCAAGGTTGAATTGCTGCGCATGCTGCACTGCATAATTGACGTCTTTCAGAATAAGGTTGGCTCCGATAAGAACTATGACCCAGTAAACCGGCTGGCCGATCATGCACACGAGTGCATCATCAAAGGTGCTCTTGGTCTTCTTGGCCAGCTTGCGGAATCGAGAATGAATGATCATGAAGATGGCTTTTACAACTACAAGAATGATGACTAATATGATCAAAGCCCACACTATATCTATGTTTTGAGTGATAAATTCCCACGCCATAAAACGCGCGAATAAGAGGGGGTTTATAAAAGTTACTATTGACAAAAAGAACTTTTTATCTTTCACTTAAAATACAAACTCTCCTTGACCAACTTCAAGACCTTGTCGACATCCTGCTCTATTACTTTGGCGTTCAAGCGCAGCCTTGCAGCCGCCTTTGAGAGTCTGATTATTCCGACCACAAACCTTGGCGTGATCTCTATCAGGAACTTGCTTTCGTCTTTCCTGACGCTCTCTGCGAAGTCTATGACTTTCTGCTGCAGAGACTTGTCGAACTCCACATCCAACTTCTCAGAGAATGCTATGTATTCCTTGACGAACTCATAGTCTGGATTGTGTTTCTTCATCTTGTCGGCAGAAACTATCTTCTTGGCTATCTGGACGAACTCGCCTGTAGACGGCCGTCTTATCAGGAACACCAGGTGGAACCTTGACAGCAAAGCAGGGTCGAATGGCATCTGGTTCTTCAGGAAAGAGATGTCCTTGCCTATAAATTTGTAGCCTTGCGGATTGGCAGACGCCATGACGCGGACGCGCGCTTCGAAACGCAGATGCGTTGAACCTTTGTCATAGGTCACGAAGCCTTTCTCCATCGCATTGTAAAGGCCTGCCCTATCTTCCTGCTTCAACAGGTTCAATTCATCGATGCAGGCTATGCCTTCATCAGCCAAGGGCAGCAAGCCTTTATGTATCTGGCCGCCTTCTTTCGCTGCAGTAAGACCTACACCGGTGGTGCCAGAACCAAGGCCGAACTGGGAGATAGGCGCTAGTTCATTCACAGAGCGCAGAATGTCCGTCTTCCCTGTGCCCGGATCTCCTAAAAGCAGAATGTGTATTGGCTCTGAAGCGAAGAGCTGCAATAAAGCTGCGTATTTGGCATCCTCCAGACCTACAATGTTGGAAGCTATGAGCGCCTTTATCTTGTCCTCTGCCTCTTTAGAAAAGCTCTTGAAAGCAGAGGCCTTGGCCTGCTCCTCAATCTTGATGTTCCAGGCATTGACCATGACCTTGACCTCGTTGTCCTCTGTGGCCAATTCTATGCGCGGCCAGCTCACATCAGGAAAGAAATCCTTTGACAGGCCCATGTTCATGAAAGAAACGCCGGCCATGTTTTTTTTCATAAGGTACTTGAAGTCCCTTAGCTGACCACCATCCAGGTAGCCCTTGACGAAGTTGACATCACCCTTATTTTTCTTGGACAACGGCTTCATTGCCCTGAACAAATCTCCAAAACCACGCTCCATGAAGAGAAGTAGTCATTAATTGAATATAAATATTACGGTATTCTCCACAAACGCTCAAAATAATCCCTGAAAATAGAATTCAACGGTGTGCTGTTGGTCCACATAAAGAACCATTCTTTTTCAGGAGAGCCTTCTGTGCTCTCCAGGAACAAGATTTTGTCATCATAAATCTCGAACTTGAAGTTAGAAGGCAGTTCTTTGACTTTTACCTCTGCTCCCAATTTTTTGAACGTGCGAGCAAATCGTTTCCCCGTGGGGGTATTGGACATTATTATTCTCACTTTTACTTTCCTATTCCTTAAAGACTTGAAAAATATCTCCAAAGATTTCGGATACTCATAGGCTGTCTTGACCGATATGACTGCTTTCCATTCTTTCTTTATGTTGTCTTTGCGAAGGTTAAGTCTTTTCCTCGCGTATTCCTTCCTTTCTCTGCCTGAGAAGGTCCAGAAGCCTATGTTTCTGGCTGTCTCTTTTGCTTTGGCGAGCTCTAAATTCATCGCTCTTATCCCTTTTAGCTCCTGTTGCAGATCCTCTTCCTTTTTCCTTATGAAAGATTCTTTTGCAGCATCAAAATCTATTGCTTCAAGTTTCTTAGGGGTTCCAAGCAGGCTTTTTACAAATCCTTTATTCTCGAGGCTTATCGCAAGCTCATAGATCCTGTTTTGAGGCACCTTCGAAATAACAGATAACTGTTTGGTGTCCATAGAGCCGTGCTCTAATAGAGCCAGGTAGATCTTGGCTTCGTATTCCGTCAATCCGAGCTTTTTTAGTTTTTCAAGCATGTACTCGGTTTAGTCGGTACATTAAGTATATATAGTTTTCGGTGTTATCACTTTCATGGAATTAAGCAATTTAATCGAGAAGGTGATGGAAAGGCGGCATTTGACAAAAGAGGAATGCAACGCCGCTGTTGAAGAGATGGTTCTATGCAAATCACCTTTACAGTCAGCTGCTTTTTTAGCAGCGCTTCAGACCAAAGGCATAACTGTCGAAGAGCTCTCTGCCTTTGCAGACGAACTCAGGAAAAGAGCAATACCTGTTAATGTTAAAGATGCCATTGATGTCTGCGGAACAGGAGGAGATCATTCAGGAACCTTTAATATTTCAACAGCCGCAGCAATAATATTGGCTGGAGCAGGCATAAAGGTTGCAAAGCACGGCAACAAGGCTGTGAGTTCAAGCTGCGGAAGTGCAGATGTATTGAGCATATTGGGCATACCCATAAATTTTCATGCAGAGCAAGCTGAAGAATCAATACAAAAAACTAACTTCGGCTTTATCTTCGCACCTAATTTTCACAAAGCTTTCAAGAACATCATGCCTGTAAGAAAAGAATTGCAGGTCAAGACTATGTTCAACATGCTTGGACCATTGCTAAACCCTGCACAAGTCAAAGGGCAAGTGATCGGCGTCTTCAAGCCAGAGCTTACAGAGCTTTTCGCAGAGGTTTTGAAGAAAAGAGGCTTGCAAAGGGCGATGGTTGTGCACGGCTCTGGATTGGATGAAATCACCATAACAGGAGAGACTAAAATTACAGAGCTTAGAGAGGGAAAGATAAGAACTTACACTGTAAAGCCGGAAGACTTCGGCATAAAAAGGGCCGGATTAGAAGAGATAAAAGGCAAGGATGCCGAATTTAATGCGAACATAATAAGAAAAGTGCTCAACCCAAAAGAAAAAGATAATCCTTACAGAGATATAGCGTTAATTAACGCTGCCGCGGGCTTTGTGGTTGCAGGAAAAGCAGATAATCTTAAAGAAGGAGTAGCATTGGCAAAGAACACTATACTATCTGGAAAAGCTTGGAAAAAGCTTAAGGACTTAAACCCTACTTCTGCTTGTTCGCCTTAAGATAGACCACATGGTACCAGATGAGAAGTATCAAACCAACACCTATGATGGTCCTCTTGAAGGCTGCCAAAGACGGGTCTGCGTGTTCTTGGCCCCACCAGACCACGTTGTAAAAGATGAACAAGATATATAGGATCACAAGAACAACGTCTTTGGTGTAGCTTCTTTGTATGAAACTGTTCATAAACGCCTTATATGACTACTCATATTTAAATTTAATTGTTGAAAACAGGCTTTTCGTTACCACTGGAAGAATGAAAATGACAGATTTATAAACCCACGGTCATTCCCTTCTCCTATGAAAGAAGATGTCCTGATAAAAGAAGTCTCTTTTGAAGAAGCCAACAAGGTTAATAAAGAGATACCTGAGTTCATGCCAGACTATGTGGAAACGCGCTTCAAGGAAAACTGCTCTGGCAGGGAAACTCTGATTTTCGTCGCTTATGTCAATGAAAAGCCCGCAGGTTATAATATCTCATATGACAAGTTTGGAGATGAGTCCTTCTATTGCTGGTGCGCCGGCGTCAAGCCAGAATTCAGACGCAAAGGTGTCTTGAAAAAAATGATGGAATACCAAGAGGCTTGGGCTAAAAAAAGAGGATACAACAAGATCAAGCTCAAGACCCATAACAAGTTCAAGTCAATGCTGTCTTTCTTGGTAAAAGACGGCTATTATTTCACAGAGATATGCCCAAAAGAAGATATAGAAGAAAACGAGGTTTGGGCTGAAAAAAACATATGAGGAGATAAAATGGAACAACCACAAAAAGCCTTCGCTGTAAGGTTCATATTCGGAAAGGGAATCCAGACCCAGATTGAGAGCAAGAACGTGCCGCCAGTGGAAGCGATTGGTTTGCTGGAGATGGCCAAGGACCAGTTGATGAGCAACATCAGGAAGGGCACGCAGAATGTTTTCAACCTGGAGAAGAAGGATAAGTAAACGGGCAAGGAAAACATTTATAAAGAAATCTTGATTAAATATTCTCATGGCTTCACAAGCTAGAGAAAAAGGGGTGGAGAACAGTATTCTTAGGAATGTGGCCATAACCATAGGCCTCATCATACTCTTAATAGTCTTCGCAGCCTATCTCTACAACGTAGAAACGGGCGACATGCAGGAGGCTGTGATGAAAGCTGTCTCGTTGGTCATCCACACCAACACAACGCCCAGCGTCAACTCATCTTGGTTCTTCATCATATCCATAATCGGAGGAATACTCAGCATCTATATAATATTCACCATCATATCATTGTTCTACGGAGGAGTGTTGAGGAAAAACATGCAAGAGGGGAATAAAATGAAAAAGATAAAGACCATGAAAGATCACATCATAATCTGCGGCGGCGGAAGGGTCGGAGAGAGCGTCGCCGAAGAGCTAAAGAAAGCAAAGAAACCGTTCTTAATAATAGAGAAAGACTCGTCCAGAGCGAAAGACCTTGAAGAGAAATACCTGGTCATGGCAGACAACGCCTTGGAAAAGAGCGTGCTGAAACAGGCCAGCATAGAAAAAGCGAAAACAATACTTTGCTGCCTGGATTCTGACGGCAACAACCTGTTGCTGGCGGTGACAGCCAAAGACATGAACAGCAGAATAGAGGTCATAGCCAAGGTGGACGACGCATCCATAGTTGACAAGCTCCGCGCCATGGGCATAAACAAGGTCATACTTCCAGCAGTCATAGGCGGCAAGAGGATGGCTGAGGAAGTCTTGAAAAGCACTGCTCCTCCTCCAATGGTTTCTGTGGCGAAAAAACCCGGCATGCCCTGAATGAAGGTTAGCATCTGATTTGTGAGGCTACAGATGAGAAATTATTCTTGTGCGTTATGGGGGGTTGCCACCTACGGGGACATAGCACCCACAACAAATCTTTCTATAAGCCGAACCTGATGCTAACCCGAACGCAAGTGAGATTCAGGACAAAAAAACCAAATCTTTAAAAGAGCACGCTTATTCTCCTTTCTTATGATTAAGGGGCAGGTGATAAGCGGTAAGTTCGGAGAGATACTGGCAAGACAGAAGTCTGACCAAGAGATTGAGCTGGGCGAGCTGTTGATAGCCAAGAATAAGGCGGGCAAGATACTTCTACAAGTCTATGATTTAGAATACGGCAGCCAGATAAGCCCGCAGAATCTGGAGCTTATCTCCGGCATGAAGCTTGAAGAAGACGCTGACATGGAGTTCATGGACCCGCATCTGCGCAATTATACATTAGCCAAACTCAAAAACTTGATATTGATCAAAGAGAAAAATGCTATATCAAGCAAATCATTGCCTGATTTCTTTTCAGAAGTCAGGGAAGTCACTGCAGATGACCTGAAATTCTTCGGAAAGCCGCAGAAATCGATATTCTTGGGTTATCTGCGAAGCGGAACCAAAAAATTGGATGTGCCTGTTTTCTTAGACGGAGAAAAAGTTTTCTCACACCACATATTGATAAGCGGAACGACTGGAAAAGGAAAATCTGTCTTGATGAGCAATCTGTTGTGGGACAGCATGGATAAGGATTACTGCGCATTGCTTGTTTTGGATCCTCACGACGAGTATTACGGCAGGAACAAGCTCGGATTGAAGGACCATCCTAATGCGAAATGCGTCTATTACACGTCAAAGAACGCTCCCGCAGGGCAGAGGACGCTGAAAATAAATATAAAGAATTTAAGGCCCGACCATTTCGACTTCATGAACTTCTCTGGACCGCAGGGACAGCTGATGTACGCTTATTATAAAAAGTTCAAAGACAACTGGGTGGAGAAAGTTCTTCTGGAAGACATTGAAAGCGAAGCCATAAAAGAAGAGTTCCACGAGATGTCATTGGCAGTTGTCAGGAGGCAGTTCAAGCTCTTGCTTGACTTGGATGTCAGCGACAAACAATTGTTCTGCAACGGCATCTTCGACCAGAAAGCAGGAGAAGCCACGATAAAAGACATCGCTAAAGAACTGGAAGAAGGAAATACTGTGGTTGTGGACACGAGCAACTTTTCAGGCCAAGTTGAGTTATTGATTGGCTCTCTTATAACGACAGAGATATTCAACAATTACAAGCATTACAAGGTCAAAGGAGAATTGAAAGACAAACCAGTCATATCAGTTGTCTTAGAAGAAGCTCCAAGAGTCCTTGGAAAACAAGTCTTGGAGAAAGGCTCCAATATATTCTCGACAATAGCCAGGGAAGGAAGAAAGTTCAAAGTGGGTTTGACAGCCATAACACAGCTTCCAAGTTTGATTCCAAGAGAGATTTTGGCGAATATGAACACCAAGATTATCCTCGGAACAGAGATGAACTCTGAGAGACAGGCCATAATCGAATCTGCAAGCCAGGACCTGAGCAATGACAACAGAAGCATTGCAAGCTTAGACGTCGGAGAAGCCATCGTGACGAGCAATTTTGCTAGGTTTGCGCTTCCAATAAGCATCCCATACTTCGACGAGGAAGCGGAGAAGCAAATACAAGAAAACAAGAAGAGGAAGAATTTGAAAAAGGATTATTCTGGAGTTGTGTTAAGTTGAGATTCGCCCACATCGCAGACTGCCACGTAGGAAGCTGGCGCGACCCAAAGTTGAGAGAAGTCAGCATCGCGGCTTTTGAGAAAGCGATAGACCTTTGCATAGAGAAGAAAGTGGATTTTGTCTTGATCTCTGGAGATTTGTTTCACACTGCACTGCCAGGAATAGACAGTTTGAAGATGGCTGTGAAAAAGCTCAAAGAGCTACAAAATAACGACATCCCTGTTTATATCAGCGCAGGCAGCCACGATTTCTCACCGTCTGGCAAGACTATTCTTGATGTTCTTTCAGAAGCGAAGCTTGTCATAAATGTTGTGAAGGGAAGCGTTGACGAAGAGACCAAAAAGCTGAAGCTGCGGTTTACAGTCGACGAGAAAACAGGTGCTCAGATAACAGGCATGATCGGCAAGAAAGGCATGTTAGAAAAGACGTATTACGAAAACCTGGAGAAAGCCAATCTGGAAAAAGAAAAAGGTTTCAAGATATTTATGTTCCATACAGCTCTTACAGAGCTGAAACCTGAAGAGCTGGAGCAGATGGACTCATCTCCTGTCTCTCTTCTGCCCAAAGACTTTGATTACTACGCAGGAGGCCACGTCCATATTGTAGAAAAAGCAAGCCTTGAAGGCTACAAAAACATAGTCTATCCAGGGCCGTTGTTCCCGACCAATTTTGCAGAGTTGGAGAAGCTTGAAGGCGGAGGATTTTATCTCTATGAAGACGGAGAGATAGAATTCATTCCTATCAATATAAAAAACGTGTTCTCGATAAAACAGGTTGCAGAGCACAAGACGCCTGAAGAGGTGCAGGAAGAGCTGCTCGAAAAGATAAAAAAACACGAATTCAACAACACCATTGTATTATTGAGGGTGTTCGGCACTTTGAAGCACGGCAAAAGCTCAGACGTAGATTTCAAGCAGATAATGAAAGCATGCTATGACAGAGGAGCATTTTTTGTCATGAAAAACACAGCAAAACTGACGAGCGAGGAGTTCGAAGAGATCAAGATAAGCCAGGACAGCGCAGACGCCATCGAGGAAAACGTGATAAAAGAGCACCTGGGGCAGATAAAGGTGAGCTTTGAAGAGGAGAAGACAGCCAAAGCATTGATGGACCTGTTATCCTCTGAGAAGCAGGAAGGCGAGAAGGTCTACGAGTATAATGCCAGGATAAAGAAAGAGATTGACGAGATGCTGGGGATTGGATTGTAGTGGTTAACTTTTAATATCGAAATCTTTGTCGAACAAATAATCCTTCTCCTCAAAACTCTCATAGACATTGATGAAAGCCATTATGGTGTGCTGCGTGTTGTCTATCCTTATGCTGTTGTCTGTCTCTCTCGTCCTTATGCCGCCTCTGGCAAGCTCTGTATTATTCAGATAAAACATGGTGCCGTCTCTGTACTGCAGGTTAATTATGGATCTCATCCCTAAAATGATCGCATTTCGGTATTTCTCTGCTCTTTCTGTCTGTCCAAGCTTTTTTGCTAGCTTGTAGGCATCGCTCAAGCCTTCTATATAGACAGAAGTGCTGGCTGCATGCGGCGGTCCGTAATCAGGGTGCTGCGCAGAATAAAACCTTCCCACGTAATCAGGATACGGCTCCAAAGAATCCCAAAGCATCTCGTTGACAAGCCAGTCGTTCATCTCGAAGATGAAGTCCGCGTACTCTTGTTTATTTGTGGCAAGGTAAGCCTTGTAGAAAGCTTGAGTCTGCCAGGGCACAAAGGCAGGATTTTTGTCATTCCTGTAATACTCTCTATAATAATAAAACGATTTATCTACTTTTGCAAGGATCTCTTTGTCGCCTGTCTTCTCATACAATATCATCAAAGACAGCAATGCTTCGCCAGGATAATAATATTGGTTGTCGTTCCTGTCAGCAGGAAGGTAGAAGGTCTTGAATGCACCGTCAGGTTCCTGCAGATAATAGATGAAATTTATCAGCTCTTGTTTTTCATCATCATACTCCGGATCACCTATCTCCAATATTGAGGCTAAGGCAAAGGCTGCAGAGCCGAGCTTGGCCTCGTTGTCGAACCACAAATAGCCGAAATCCTTCTCTTCATCTCTGACATAAAAATTGTTGAAGTTGAACTCCATGTTATTATGCCATGCGTCCAAGTATTTCTTCTCTCCTGTGAAAGTATAGATCCTTGCAAGAGACCACGTGCCCATTATCTGCCGTATCATGTTGTTCTCGTCAGGATAATCATTGGTGCTGGGTGCATACTTATACCTCAGGCTGCCGTCGCTGTTCATATCGTTCAGCATCCACTCGCCTGCCAAATCGATGCTCTCTCTGACAGCTTTTTTGTTGACATCAAAAACGTCGAAATAGATGTTTGCGCGATAAAGGTCTTGAATATCATCAAATCGCGGATTGCTTATGAAGTGATAGACCTCATACTTGTATATCGAAACACCCTTGGAGTTATAGCAATTATCCGGTAAGCCTGCTTTCTTGCAGAGCCTTAAAAGATTGTAATCGAGATTGTAGTTGTGGACTATAGGCACTGATGCAATGAAAGTTGCGGAGCCTGCTTGAGAATCTATTTTTATGGCGTGGACACCTAGCTCTATCTCGTTCTTTGACTTGATTTTTTGCTCATTATATAGTATAGTGAGCTCTATGGTCAAGTTATCTGCTTCTTGCTCTACAAGTTTTCCTCCAAAGCGCTCATCACCAAGGGCATTGAGGGTGGCTTGAACAGTGGTTCTGGCCAAGTCGTTTTCCTGTCCGGAATAGCACGCTCTTTCAACACCGTTGTTCCTGAAAGTGATGTAGATCTTGTTGGTCTTGTTCTTCAGGCTTTCAGGAATCTGACCATCAGATAAATTCATTGTTTTATTGGCAAAATGAATTTATCTGATGGTCAGAT
>Ga0233422_10000634_pt1 | contig 16882 bp, 16 predicted proteins | sample Watercolumn_Mata_2_FD_182724 | JGI IMG/M metagenome (GOLD analysis project Ga0233422, IMG submission 182724) | Freshwater microbial communities from Lake Matano, South Sulawesi, Indonesia - Watercolumn_Matano_2014_110_MG | ecosystem: Environmental > Aquatic > Freshwater > Lake | place...
GATGAAGTTGTTTTACCTAATATGGGGCAAGCTGGTATAAAATATATGCCATACCTGCTAACCACGTTTTTCTATATCTTAATTATGAATCTATCAGGGCTTATACCATACGGTGCAACAGCAACTGGTAATATAATGGTTACCGCTGGCCTTGCAATGATAGCTTTCACAATGATTCAGATTTCGGCGATTCGTGCACAGGGATTAAAACATTATTTAGCACACCTTACAGGAGGAGCACCTTGGTTTTTATGGATCATAATGATCCCAATTGAGATTCTCGGACTTTTCACAAAACCTTTTGCATTATGTATGCGTCTCTTCGCGAATATGACTGGAGGTCATATCGTGATTTTGTCGCTGTTTGGATTAATTTTTATGTTTCGCTCTATCGTGGTGGCACCTGTACCACTCCTTTTTGTAGTCGGCATTTATATGTTGGAGCTGTTTGTAGCTTTTCTCCAAGCATACGTTTTTACGATGCTTACCTCGCTTTTTATGGGTCTGGGAATGCAGGTAGAGAGTCACCAGGAAGAACATCATCATTAGTAGGAAAAATAACAAGAACCAGTAGAACACACTTAGGAGGAAATTTCGATGGAAGCAATTGCAATAGCGTATCTTGCAGCAGGATTTGGAGCTGGAATAGTCGTGATTGGCGCAGCATTTGGTATCGGTAAACTTGCCGCTGCAGCGATGGAGGCAAGTGGACGTCAACCGGAAGTAGCAGCACAGGTTCGTACTTCAATGTTGATTGCGGCGGCACTCATAGAAGGTGCTACTTTCTTTGCGCTTGCCATTTGCATAATTCTTGCTCTCAAGTGAGTGTAGAGGATAATCTCTATGGATCTGTTATTCGATTTAAATCCAGGTCTTATCATCTGGACAATTATTTCGTTTCTTGTTTTAATGGGTGTGCTTGCCAAATTTGCGTGGAAGCCGATTCTCAAAATGCTCGGCGACCGTGAGGATCAAATCAGATCTGCATTGGAAGAAGCAAATCGCACACGATTGGAAACAGCAGAAATGATTAAGCAGAACGAGAAGAACCTCGCTCGCGCGGAAGAGGAATATCAGAAAATGATCCGCGAAGGCAGAATCATGGCTGAGAAGTTGAAAGAAGAGATTGTTGCAAAAGCTAAACAACAAGCGCAACTTGAATTGCAACAAGCATCCGAAGAAATTCAGCGGAGTCTCGATACAGCAAAACAGCAACTCCGTAAAGAAGTTGCGGATATTGCGATCCAGGCAACAGAAAAGATTCTCGAAGAGTCATTAGACGAGAAAAAGCGGCAGAAACTTACAGATTCAATTATTCATCAACTTCCAAAGAATTAGCGATCAATGAGTGTACTTCGTATAGCAAATCGATATGCAGAAGCACTGATGAATAATGCTAATGAGTTCGGATTGCTTCAAAAAGTGAGTAATGATCTATTAGAGATTCAAAACATCATTAATGGATCACTTGATTTCCGATTGTTCCTGAAAAGTCCTGTGATAAAGAATGAAAAGAAGCAGCAAGTCCTCGAAGCTGCCTTTCAAAATACAGTCGATCCGATGACACTTCGGTTTTTATTACTACTGACAGAAAAGAATCGAGAGAATGTGCTCCCACAAATTATCGAAGCCTTCTTTCGGTTGCAGGATGAGCTGCTCGGAATTGTTAATGTTAAAGTGAGAGCTGCATCGGAGCTTACAAACCACCAACGATTGCAACTTGAACAGAAATTCGAATCTATTTCGCACAAGAAGATTCGAATAAAGGATAGTGTTGACAAGCAATTGATAGGCGGTTTTATAGCTCGTGTAGGAGACACTGTATTTGATGGCAGTGTCCGGCGGCAATTAGAACTTCTCAAACAGCGATTGATAGAAGGAGTATCTAAAGTACATTAATTGGAAGAATAGAACAAAAATATACTTTAATACGACGAAGTATATGAAAGATAATTATTGAGGATTAGAATGGCAGAAGTTAGACCGGATGAAATTTCAGCGATATTAAGAAAACAACTTTCAGGATTTGAGAAAGAAGTCGATATCTATGATGTAGGTACTGTTTTACAGATAGGTGATGGTATCGCACGGGTATATGGTCTCTCGAAGGTGATGGCAAGCGAGCTTGTAGAATTCCCTGGCGATGTTTTTGGGATGACTCTAAATCTTGAAGAAGATAATGTGGGATGTGTGATCTTCGGTGAGACATCGCACATTAAAGAAGGTGATACGGTTAAACGAACTGGTCGAGTTGCATCAATGCCAGTGGGTGAACAAATGCTCGGCCGTGTCATGACACCTCTTGGCCAACCAATTGATGGAAAAGGACCGATTAAAACCACTCAATTTCTTCCACTTGAACGCAAAGCACTCGGTGTTGTCGCTCGTAATCCAGTTAAGGAACCTCTGCAAACCGGATTAAAGCCGGTAGATGGAATGATACCAATCGGGCGTGGCCAGCGAGAATTGATCATTGGCGACCGTCAAACCGGAAAAACGGCTATCGCAATTGATACAATAATAAATCAGAAGTATACACACACCGAAAAAGCAAAGAAAGAAGGAATCAAGCCGGTTTATTGCATATATGTATCTGTGGGTCAGAAGGGATCAACTGTTGCGCAAGTCGTTGCCAAGTTAGAGGAATTCGGAGCGATGGAATATACGACAGTAATTCATGCGTCGGCGAGCGACTCTGCTCCAATGCAATTTATCGCACCATATGCAGGGGCAACACTTGGTGAGTTTTTCCGCGACTCCAGTCGTCACGCCTTAGTGATTTACGATGATTTATCAAAACATGCACAAGCATATCGTCAAATGTCATTATTGTTACGTCGCCCACCTGGTCGTGAAGCCTATCCAGGCGATGTGTTTTATTTACACTCACGATTGTTGGAACGTGCATCTAAACTAAACGATGACCTAGGTGGCGGAAGCTTGACTGCATTGCCAATTATCGAAACTCAGGCGGGTGATGTTTCTGCGTACATTCCGACTAATGTAATTTCTATTACAGATGGTCAAATTTATCTTGAACCAAGTTTGTTCAATGCCGGCATACGACCAGCAATTAATGTTGGAATTTCTGTTTCGCGTGTCGGTGGGAATGCACAGATCAAAGCGATGAAAAAGGTTGCAGGCCGGTTACGATTGGATCTTGCTCAATACCGTGAATTAGAAGCATTCGCCAAGTTCGGCTCCGATCTAGATAAAGCAACTCAACAATCTCTTCGGCGTGGCTCTCGACTTGTAGAGCTCCTTAAACAAGGGCAGTATGTGCCAATGGCTGTAGAAAAGCAGGTGGTGAGTATGTTCATGGGAACAAACGGCTATTTGGATGATTTACCGCTTACAGAGATCCAGCGATTTGAAAGAGAACTGCTAGAGATGATGGATCTCAAATATTCAGATATTCTTCTTGCGGTTGCAGCGACTAAGGATTTGTCGTCAGAACTTACAGCGCGGTTACATTCTGTAGCTAAGGAATTTGTTCATAAGTTTAAAGAAACAGTGAAATAAGACGTGGCAACTCTTCGAGAAATAAAAAGACGTATCAGCAGCGTAAAAAGTACAGAAAAAATTACCAGAGCGATGAAGATGGTCGCGGCTGCAAAGCTTCGCCGCGCACAAGACGCATTGACGGCAACACGGCCATATTCAAAAAAAATCAGTGAGTTGCTTAGACATTTGGTGACAAAGATCGATCCAACACTGCATCCACTTTTACAAAACCGCGATGTCAAACGCGTTATGGTTGTTATTATATCAGGTGACCGCGGAATGTGTGGCGCTTTTAATAGCAATATCATCAAAGCAGCTCTCGATCATATTCACACACAACTTGCCGATCTTTTAAAACAGCCGAATGGTGTTCAGATTGTCACTGTTGGCAAGAAAGTATCCGATTACTTTTCAAAACAAAAATATTCCATTTATAAAAAATATGTTGGACTTTTTGCCAATCTGCATTTTGGCCAAGCTAGGACAATTGCACAACAAATGGTGGATGCGTATCTATCTGGTCAATGTGATATGGTAAAAGTGATATACAACGAGTTCAAATCAGTCATTCAGCAACGCATCATCATAGAACAATTACTTCCAATTCCCCCAGAACAACTCCCGCAAATAAAAGATCTTCATTCATTGTCTCAAGTTGATTATATTTATGAACCTTCAAGTAGGGAAATAATTGATAACCTATTGCCAAGACACTTAAATTTCCAAATGTGGCATATATTGCTTGAATCCAGTACTGCTGAAGAAGGTGCTCGCATGACTGCAATGAATAATGCTACAGATAACGCTCAAGAACTTATACGCGACTTGACTCTTTTATACAATAAAGCCCGTCAGGCAAGTATAACGAAAGAATTACTCGAAATTGTAAGTGGCGCAGAAGCATTAAAGAAAGCTAGTTGATAGAAAAAGTGTTCGTTTCAATTAATCGAATGATGGATTAAAGATTTAATTGGATTTTTATGAGGATATTTCTAAATCCTCTAATATATGGTTGAGTAAAAATCTCTTCCAAGGAGTTGATTTATGGCAATCACACCGCAACCACCCCAGCTGCAACGCCCAGTTACAGGTCAACCAAGTCAAGCTGCTCCTCAACGATTTGCTCTGGAACAACTTGACATAAAATCGCTTTCAAAAGAAAAGATTCGAGATCTTTTCAAAATGGGAAAACTCCCTTCGTCAGACCAGATTGTTGAAGAAATAATGCTTCGCGCGGTCGCAGCTCGTGCAAACGATGTCCATTTCGAGCCAATCGAAGGTGAACTACAAATTCGAATAGGTCATGAAGGTATCTTGCACCGACTCGTCTCCCTTCCTCCTGACATGAATGATTCGGTTGTCAGTGTGCTGAAAACCAGAGCCACATTGAATCAATTTGAAAAAAAGAAACCTCAGGAAGGGCGATATTCTGCTTCGTATAACAATGAATTGTATGATTTCCGTGTAAATATTGTTCCTGTTCTTATGGGTGAGCGGGCATTGGTTCGAATCCTTCATAAAGGAATAAGTATATCTCGTATCGAAGAACTTGGTTTCAGTAAGGAAAATTTGGAGTTGATGAGAGGTCTTCTTCGAAGCCCACGCGGATTGCTACTTGTGACCGGTCCTTCTGGAAGCGGGAAGACAACAACGGTTTATGCTGCAGTTAATCATGTTCAAACTCCAGAGAAGTGTGTAATAACTGTTGAGGATCCGGTTGAATACCGTTTACCATACGCCAGTCAGATTCATTTACCTCCGGATAAATCGTTTAACTTTGTCGATGCTTTACGGGCGATACTTCGCCAGAATCCAAACGTTATTATGCTGGGTGAAATCCGTGACGCGGAAACTGGTATTGTTGCCGCTGAGGCTGCACTTACAGGAAATTTGGTTATAAGTACAATGTTAGCAGATGATGCAATTGGTGCAATCCATCGATTATTTAACCTTGGTGTTCCAGCCTATTGGCTTGCTTCAACAGTCGCCGGTATTGTTTATCAACAACTCATACGGAAAGTTTGTCCTTATTGCAGGGAAGAATATCGATTATCACGGGAAGAATTGGAGATGGTTGGTGCACCTATGGAAACCTCCGATCTTAAACTATTTAGGGGTCATGGATGCCAAAATTGTGATGGTACGGGCTATAAAGGACGAATTGCAATTTGCGAGATTGTTACGATTAGTCCAACATTACGGGATCTGATTTTTAAGAAGGAATCGATCCTGAAAATGCGTGAGGAAGCCGGTCATTACGGATTACAGGCAATCCGCCACGATGCAGTCCGTAAGGCATTAAATGGAATTACAACTCTTCAAGAAGTTGCACGAGTTCTCGGATAAATTATAGCTTTTATAGATTTCTTAGCTCTTTTGCTGAAATTCCGGAAAAATTAGAAATATCCAGCAAATAACTTCTTGATTGCCCGCCTTTTTTTCGCTATTTTTATAACGTAAAGTTGATGAAACTTCCGTAGTTCTCGATTTTATGGAGACGGCGGAAGTTTTGTTGTTCTATTGGTAATGGAAAGCAAATGTTTGAAAGCCTGACCCAGAAGTTAGAAAGCGCGTTCAAGAAACTTCGGGGGCAAGGGAAAATTACGCCTCAGAATATTGAGGAGTCATTGCGTGAAGTACGCCGCGCATTGCTCAACGCTGATGTGAACTATAAAGTCGTAAAACAGTTCATTGAAGATGTTCAGAAACGAGCAATGGGGCAGGAAGTACTCACAAGCATTACACCTGGTCAACTGATCATCAAAATTATTCATGATGAGATGGTCAAATTGCTAGGCATATCTAAGGCAGATATTGTTCTATCCCCAAATCCGCCAACTGTAATTTTGATAGCTGGATTGCAGGGATCAGGTAAAACGACGTTTTGTGCAAAATTAGCAAATCATCTTAAGAACAAAGGTCGATTGCCTTTGCTCGTTGCAGCCGATATTCATCGTCCTGCAGCGATCGATCAACTCGAAATGTTGGGCAAGCAGCTTGAAATTCCTGTATATACCGAGCGGGGAACCACTGCGGTAAAGATAGCTGACGATTCAATAAACTTTGCCCGTAGAAACATTCGAGATACTGTCATCATCGATACGGCGGGTCGTTTGCATATCGATGAGGAAATGATGAAAGAAGTCGAAGCGGTTCGAGAGAAAACGAAGCCGCATGAGATCCTGTTTGTTGTAGATGCGATGACTGGGCAGGATGCCGTCAACACTGCTAGGGCATTTCATGAACGCCTAAACTTTGACGGTGTTGTTCTTACAAAACTTGATGGTGATAGCCGTGGCGGTGCTGCGCTTTCGATACGTGCAGTCGTTAATAAGCCGATAAAATTTATCGGTGTGGGCGAGAAGTTTGATGCGCTGGAACCATTCTATCCCGATCGAATAGCATCTCGCATTCTAGGCATGGGTGATATCGTTACACTTGTCGAGAAAGCACAAGAACATTTTGATGAAACGAAGGCAGTAAAGCTTGAGGAAAAACTTCGTAAATCGCAATTTACATTCGAAGATTTTCTTGAACAACTTCGTGAAGTAAAGAAAATGGGATCACTTAGTCAAGTTTTGGGAATGATTCCAGGAATGAATCGAATTCCAGCAAATACAACGATTGATGAGAAAGGCATTGTGCGAGTCGAAGCAATGATTCAATCAATGACTGCAGAAGAGCGGATTCGTCCTTCAATTATCAATGGGAACCGTCGACGGCGGATAGCCTTGGGTAGTGGAACAACAATCCAAGATGTTAACCGACTTTTGAAACAATTTGAAGAAATGCAAAAAATGATGAAGCGATTAAGTAAAGGAAATATGCATCGAGCAATGCGCAACTTGCAATTCCCGATGAACTAGTAATTAAGAACATTAAATAAAAACCGATAAACACAGGAGTACACATAGTGGTCAAAATTCGAATGCGCAGAGAAGGGAAAAAGAAGCACCCTATATATAAATTGGTTGCAACAGATATTCGCTCTCCTCGCAACGGTGGATACCTTGAAGCCCTCGGACAGTACGATCCTCATACAAATCCAATCACACTAAAATTGAGAGAGTCTCGTATTGAGTATTGGCTTCTTAAAGGTGCACAACCAACTGATACCGTACGTTCGTTACTAAGACGGAACGGTTTTTGGTTGAATTGGACATTGAAACGTCAAGGCAAAGATGAAACGACGATAAGAAGCGTGGTGGAACGCTGGCAAATGCTCCAAGCAGAAAAACCGAAACGCGAAGCAGATAGAAAAGCACGTCGCGCAGAGAAAAAGAAGAAAGTAGCACAGCCAGCAGAAGCTCCTGCAGCGGCTCCAGCATCTTAAGTCTGTTATTAAGAACGAACAAAAGATGGATCGTCCATCTAAGGGATTTTGAACGGGCATTGTTTTATTAAGTATTCAATAATCCACTGTTAGCGAAGTAGCACAGCGCTAACGCAGTTTCCACAGACATTATGATTGTTTATGAGATTTAAAAGGTTCTCACGACCAAGAAAATCCAAAAACATTCGATGCACAATGCAGAGGTGGAACAATGAAGGAATTTCTGGAGTTCGTTGTTAAGCAGCTTGTTGATCACCCGGAGAGCGTCGTCATTGATCTTGAAGAAAAAGACGGTAAACACTTCTTTAAGCTTAAGGTGGCGGAAGGAGAGATCGGAAAAATTATTGGTAGACGCGGTCAGACAGCAATGTCCTTGCGTGTGCTTCTAAAGGCGGTTGCGGCTAAAGAAGGTAAACGTGCCGTCTTGGATATAATAGGATAAGAATATAAATAAAATGTTTTAGCTTCACTAAGTTGCGGGAATGCGATAAGTGATATGGAATTGATTGCAATCGGGAGAATTTTAAAACCGATAGGCACCCGAGGTGAAGTGAAGATTGAACCGTTTACCGATGATCTTCAAAGATTTCTGAAGCTTAAATCTGTCTGGATTGGAAAGGATGAAGGTTTAGCGAGAGAATTTTTTATTTTCTCAAATCGTATTGAAGCGACTTATATAGTTATTCAAATTGAAGGTATTAAAACAATTAATGAAGCAGAAAGTCTAAGGAGTGACTTTATATTTGTTCCAGAAGAAGAGCGGATCGCGCTAAAACAGGGAACTTATTTTATTGATGATGTTATTGGTTGTGAGGTTTTTACAGAAGAGCAATTTAGAGTTGGAATGGTAATTGATCTACTTAAATCTCCGGCAGATGATATTTGGGTAGTTCAAAACAAAAATAATGAGATTCTAATTCCGGCAGTACGAGAGATTATACGAAAAGTTGATATCAAGGCGAAGAAAATCACCATCCATGCTATAGAAGGATTGCTTTAGTGATGCGTATTGATATCATAACTGGATTACCAAAGCTGTTAGAAAGTCCGTTGCAGGAGAGTATACTTAAACGGGCTCAAGAAAAAAAGGTGGTTGAGATCTGTGTTCATGATCTCCGTGCATATACGCACGATAAGCATCATACACTTGATGATACACCATATGGTGGTGGAGCAGGAATGGTGCTAAAACCAGAACCGTTCTTTGAATGTGTAGCAAATCTCAAGTCTCAGCGTGAATACGACGAAGTAGTTTTTCTGGCGGCTGATGGTGAATTGCTAACACAAAAAATTGCAATAGAACTTTCGCTGAAGAAAAATCTAATGCTTCTTTGCGGTCACTATAAAGGTGTTGATCAACGAGTCCGCGAAGCGCTAGCAACAAGAGAAATCTCAATCGGCGATTATGTGTTAACAGGTGGTGAAATTGCTGCGGCTGTAGTCGTGGATGCTGTAATACGGTTGATTCCCGGAGTACTCAATGATGGTGAATCTGCATTAACTGATTCATTTCAAGATGGATTATTGGGATGTCCTCAGTATACACGTCCAGCAGAATATCAGGGAATGAAAGTGCCAGAAGTGCTTCTCTCGGGTAATCATCAGGAAATTGAGCGCTGGCGTCAGGAGCAGCGCGAATTACGCACTCGTCAAATGCGGTAAAGTGATCGTACATATAATAGAAATTTTAATACACAATACATTGATTTAGCGGAGTAAAAAGCCAATGGACAAGATAAAGCTGGTTGAAGCAACTCAACTGAAAACGGATGTTCCTCGATTTAAATCTGGTGACATTGTTAATGTGCACGTTAAGGTTAAGGAAGGCGATAAAGAACGCATTCAGGAATTTGAAGGAATTGTAATAGGTCAACGTGGGTCAGGAATCAACGCAACATTCACAGTTCGGAAAATTTCTGATGGTGTCGGAGTTGAACGAATATTTCCTATACACTCTCCCCGCATTGCCAAGATTGAGAAAGTAAAAGAGGGAAGAGTGCGACGTTCAAAAATCTACTATGTCCGTGAACTTGCCACTAAAGCGGTTGCTCAAAAAACAACTGCCTGATGAAATCACGGCTTGCTGTTCCGGATGCGGTGTTTGTTAAACCGTTGTTATTCGGTTTAGAGAAAGATTCATCACCATTTGAACTCGTATTCGATATTCCAGCAAGAAATGCATTAAAATTAAGCGAGCGTTCCGAAGGTATTCGGAGCGCTTTTTTATCTCCTATCGACTATGCAAGACATGGAGCTGAATATTGTTTAGTTCCAAAAATTTGTGTTGCTTCATCTCTAAAATCTAACACGATACAGCTATTTTTGAACGCAGATGTTCGCAACATTGAACGTATTGCGATTGACATTCGATATACTTCTGAAATAATTTTAGCCAAGATTATTATAGCTGAAAAATACCGCAATCAAAAAACGCATCATGATCTTCAATTCATTCCAATGATGCCTGACCTCGATGCTATGCTTGCCAAAGCTGATGCAGCGCTCATAGTCAATGACATTCCAAAATTCTATTCCGATATATTCTCTCTCGATTTGGTTGAAGAATGGAATGACCTCACAGATTTACCATATGTCCATGGATTTTGGGTAAGTCGCGAAGAAGAATTAATAGAACTTGAGGCACAAGCTTTGATAACCGCAAAAGAGCAGGGTGTTTCACTCAGGAAGGAAATTATCCATTCTGTTGCACAACAAAAGAATATATCAATAGCGGAGCTTGAACGGTATTTATCGTTGTTTACTTTCGAAATGGGCTCTGTAGAAGAGGAAAGTCTATCTGAATTTATGCATTATGCATTTTTTTATGGAGTCATTGGAGATATTCCTGATATCCGGTTTTTTGATATCAGTGATGAGAATTTTCTTAAGAATTGATGTTGAATTTTAATGAGTTCATTCTTATTTTGATGTAGATTTATATGTGAAAATGTTAGTCTAAAGAGATATTCTATGTCTCTCGAATTTTTTTCTTTTTCTAAATTTATGTGAACTATTTTTTTGAGCTTCTACTTAACCGATAACTTAAAATTTTATCATACATTCTAACAAAAAACGAGAATATATATGACAAAAGAAAATTTGACACTAAACGACTTTTCGATTGGAATTGGCGATAGATTTGGATTTGAAGGCCCAGCACAATTGCGTGCTCTTAAAATGGCGCTGGAGAATGGAAAAAATATAACTCCAGTTTGGAATAAATCTAACCGTGAACATACACTTATCGGTACTGAACCTGCTTCAACACGCCAGGCTGCCGAAAAAGCTGTGAGCGTAGAGAAATGGGAAGGGCAGTTCTTTGTAGATGCAGATCATATAGGTCTTAAAACTGTCGATCGCTTCATCGATGCTTGTGATTTTTTTACACTTGATGTCGCAGATTTTATTGGCAAACCTGCACCTGCCGACGAAATTGACCGATTTGTTAAGAATCTAACACCGCACACCGGAACTTTGAAACATGCTCTATTAGATAAAGAATTGAAGATCAGTGGAGACGAATTAAAATCGTTTGCCGGTAAATATTTGTATGCAATTCAGGAAGCAAGCAAGACATTCAACTACATCAAGAATAAAAAAGGAGATGGCAATTTTGTTACTGAAGTATCTGTTGATGAGGCCTATGATACGCAAACACCCTCAGAGTTATATCTCTTCCTCGCAGGATTGTCGTTATTTGGTATTTCAGCTCAGACTGTAGCACCAAAATTTTCAGGAAAATTTTTAAAAGGGATAGATTATGTCGGCAATATCGAAGCGTTCACAAAGGAATTCAAAGAGGATTTAGCTGTGATTTCAATAGCTATCGAAAGATTCCCGCTACCTAAAAACTTAAAATTAAGTATCCACTCCGGTAGCGATAAGTTTTCAATTTATCCACATATACATTCCTTACTCAAAAAGAGTGGGAAAGGTGTTCACTTGAAAACTGCTGGTACGACGTGGCTTGAAGAAGTTATTGGACTTGCATCGGATAATAATACTTTGCCAATAGCCAAAAAGATATATTCATCAGCTTACGATAGATTCGAAGAACTCAGAAAACCGTACGAAACTGTAGTTGAGATCGAGCGCGATAAACTTCCGTTACCATCTCAAGTGGATCGTTGGTCAGCTCAACAATTTGTTGCATCTCTAAAACACGAACATAAAAGTCCTACGCTTGATCGCAATTTCCGCCAATTAATTCATATAGCATTTAGAATTGCAGCAGAAATGGGTGAAGAATTTCGTGCAGGACTTATTAGCGCTCGTGCACCTATTGAACAGCACGTGACTGAGAATTTATATCAAAGACACATCAAGCCGCTATTTGTTGGAAAATAATACCACCACGAATTACATCCTCCTTGAGTGGTGGTCACAATAAGTGATCTGGTTATGGTTTTTATTTGTCGGTAATTAGTCTTTGGAATACATTCTATTCATTGAAATTCCATCTTTTTTCCTTACATTTGAGCATCTTATATGCTCAAATTCCTTTCTATTCGAAATTATGCTCTTATCGAATCAGTCGAAATTGATTTCGAGAATGGTCTGAACATTTTAACAGGAGAGACAGGTGCAGGCAAATCAATTATTATTGACGCACTGAGTCTTATTCTTGGTGATCGAGCGAATTCAGATATCATCCGTAAAGGTTGTGAAAAAGCTATAGTAGAAGGCATCTTTGGATTATCAAAAAGCCATAAGGTTATTAAAATTTTAGAAAAGAACGAGATAGAGCAGTGGAACGATCTCATCCTCAGACGGGAAATATCGGTAAAAGGTCAATCACGTTGTTTTATTAACGATTCTCCTGTTTCATTAGCTGTGATGAAAGAAATTGGTGACCATCTTGTTGATTTGCATGGGCAGCATGAACATCAATCCTTGTTAAGATCGGATACACATATAGAATTGTTAGATGAGTTTGGTGGTCTGGATGGATTGGTGAATGAATACCGTGAAACATACAATAGACTGACAGTGCTTTTTGCAGAGATGCGTTCATTAGCGCGCAGGGAAAAAGATCTTAAAGAGAAAAGAGATGTTTATGAATTCCAGATTAAAGAGATAGACGCGGTCAATCCACGTTCTGGAGAAGAAGCGGATTTGGAGAATGAATTAAGAATTTTAGAGAACTCTGAGAAACTCTTTGATGTTACTTCACAATTGTATCAGTCGTTGTATGAAGGTGAGCAATCGGTATATGACCTTTTAGTGAAGGCGCGTAATCAACTTGAGGATCTTGCAGAAATCGATAAGACCTTCGAGGTTTCAAAAAATGAGTGTGCTACGGCAACAGCAGTCATTAGCGAATTGACGAAGTTCATCCAGAACTACAATTCAAAGATAGATTTTAATCCGGAACGGCTTGAACAGATTCGTGAAAGACTGTCGCAAATCGTACTTCTGAAAAAGAAGTATGGTGGTTCGTTGGATGCTGTAATAGCTCATCTCGAGAAAATCGGTAGTGAATTTCGTATTGCAGAGAATTATGATCAAGAGATGAAGCATCTACTAGAAAAAATAAATTCAGAGCGAGCAACTTGCTCTGTTGCCGCACAGCGCCTTTCTACGAAGCGAAGAGAATTAGTGGGGAGGATCAGTAAAGCGGTATGTTCTGAGTTAGAAAAATTAGGCATTGCTAATGCTCAGTTTGATGTTAAAATTGAAAACCGGATATTCGCAAAGGTGGATGGAGAAATTAACAGTGCCTATGTCAAAATGGGACGTGATTTTTACGAAGCTGCACCGAATGGAATTGACTTTTTAGAATTCTATCTTTCCACGAATGTTGGAGAAGATCCTAAGCCGTTAATTAAAGTGGCATCGGGTGGCGAAATATCACGCATAATGTTGGCATTAAAGACAATACTTGCAAAAGCTGACCGTTTACCATTATTGGTATTCGATGAAATCGATGTCGGCATCAGTGGACGGATAGCTCAATCGGTTGGTCGTAGTCTTAAGAATCTCTCACAATTTCATCAGGTTATATCCATTACCCATCTTCCGCAAATTGCTGGATTCGCTGATTGCCATTTTGTTGTAGAGAAAACAGAAACGAAACAAAGAACGAAATCCAATATACGCAAACTGGATGATGATGAACGTATCCAAGAAGTTGCTCGACTGCTTAGTGGTGATGAAGTAACAGATACCAGTCTAAAAGGTGCAAAAGAACTTATAAGGTTGAACTAATAATAAACCAGACGAATATCCTATGAGTTTAACGATATATAATTCATTAACACGTCAGAAGGAATTTTTTCAGCCTATCTTTGAAGGTTGTGTTGGTATGTATGTATGCGGGCCAACTGTCTATAGCGATTCGCATATTGGTCACGCGAAGAGTTATGTTTCGTTTGATCTGATTGTTCGATACTTACGTCATCTTGGCTATAAAGTTCTTTACATCCAGAATATCACGGATGTTGGACATCTGCTCGATGATGGTGAAGACAGGATGATAAAGCAATCGAGAATCGAAAAAATTCATCCGATGCAAATTGCGGAAAAGATTACGCATAGTTATTTCGAGGATATGGACAAGCTTGGTATTGTCCGCCCCGATATTTCTCCACGTGCTTCAGGTCATATTGTCGAGCAAATTGAATTGGTTAAACAATTATTAGCTAAAAATTTTGCTTATGAGATAAATGGCTCGGTCTATTTCGATGTTCAGAAGTTTAAGGAATATGGGAAACTATCAGGGAGAATAATTGAAGATTCCTTGGAGGGAACGCGCGTTGAAACACGGACGGAAAAACGTCATCCTGCAGATTTTGCGCTATGGAAACGCGCAGAACAGGGACATATTATGCGATGGGTTAGTCCTTGGGGAGAAGGTTTCCATGGATGGCACCTTGAATGTTCTGCAATGTCAATGAAATATCTTGGGAACACATTCGATATTCACGGTGGTGGAATGGATAATCAATTTCCACATCACGAATGCGAAATTGCTCAAAGTGAAGCTGCAACGGGAAAACCATTTGTGAAATATTGGATCCACAATAATCTGGTTACAGTAGATGGTAAAAAGATGTCCAAGTCGTTTGACAATTTCATTACGCTAAAAGAGGCGTTCAAGAAATATGATCCTCTAGTAGTCAGATTCTTCATACTGCAGAGTCATTATCGAAGTACTTTGGATTTCAGTGATGAAGCTCTTCAGGGAGCGAAAGCGGGATATGAAAAGCTCGCAAACACAATTCGTAATCTTCAAGATGAAATTCAACGAGCTGAAAAGGAAAAAAGGATTTCCGGCTTGAGCTTAGATCTTACGCTAATAAAGAAGCAATTCTTTGATGCGATGGATGATGATTTCAATGCACCGCTTGCCATTGGGTCGCTTTTTGAGCTTATCAGAGAAATAAATCAAAATATTAATTCCGAGAAAAAACTATCTGTAATTTCATTAAGTGAAATCAATGGATTCCTAAACGAAGCTGGAAAGAATATTTTAGGCATTATTCCAAGTACGGGAATATCTACGCCAGAAGTGCAAGGTATTGACACTAAACTGATAGAAATACTTATTAGTACTCGTCAACGGGCGAAACAGGAGAAATCATGGTGGGCGGCAGATCTTATTCGTAAGGAACTCGATACTCTCGGGATTCAATTGGAAGATAAAAAGGATGGAAGTACAAGCTGGCGCAAAGTATGAATGAATCTGTAAAAATTATTGAGAATGGAATTGTATTTACCGGGGATAGGCAGAATCGTGCCGGTCAATTTACAATACTAATTCAGAATGAGCGGATTATCGATATTGGGAAACCAGCACAAGTCCTGAGAGCTATGTATCCATCTGCTGAAGTGATAGATGCTACTGGAAAAATTTTAATGCCTGGTTTCATCGATGCACACCATACAGGCGAATCATTCCTCCTTCGTTACCTCACAATGGATCTATCAATGTCGAAGTGGAGCAAAGATCCATCCTTTCAAAAGGCGATAGAGTATCTGAAAAAAGATGCGTCTTACGAAGAATTGAATAGTTTATATCGCCTGTCGTTTTATAGTGCAATAAAGTCGGGTGTAACAACTTTATCTGAATTCGGAATAGATAATCCTGAGCATTCTTTTAGAGCAGCGTTTGATGCAATGCAACAGACAAATATTAAAGGTTTCATCGGATTACAGAATGGAGATCAGATAGAAACCGCTCGAATATTAAAAGATAAATCCATTCGATATGCACTGGTAATCGCTGATGAGGAAAATTTAACAACATACAATCTCCAATCCAGTCTTCGGCTTGCACGCGAACTTCAATGGCCAATTATTTTACATTTAGGGCAATCTAAAAGAGCATGTGAGATTGTTAAAAAGAATTTTAACAAGTCGATCGCAAAGCTGTATAATGAATTTCACATATTTGATACTCCAATCCAACTCCTACACTTAGCATACTATGAAGAAGATGATCTTGAGCTTGTTGAAAAATCAGGAGTGCCAATAGTACTGTCTCCCTCAGCTATTCTTCAAAAGGAAACAGATTTACCTCCTTTTGAGGAATTTAACAGACATGGAATCCCAATTGCTCTCGGCACAGATTGGGGTATCACTCAACCATTAGAAAATATCCAAACTTATTGTTCGATTCTCAAAATGATTGGTTTAACAAGAAAAAAGCCGTTTGATCTTCTCGCAATGCACACTAAGTTGGGAGCCCAGGCATTGGGAATTGAAAATGATGTTGGATCGATTGAAGTCGGGAAGAAGGCTGATATCGCATTTCTCAATTTAGCTGATTTCCGCATGAATGCAATTCTTGTCGATGAATCTATGCAGAATGTCCTTGATTGTATCCTGCACGAGGGGGCTTCGCATCATGTAAGTGAAGTGATGATTCATGGAGAATTCTATCTCAGGGAAGGACATCTTCTAACATATTCCGAAGATGATCTTTCACGTGAGGCAAAAGATATACTTTCGAAGCTTCAATCATTGGGTGGATCTAAACCAACAGCCGCAATACCTACAACTAATATTTTTCAACTTAATCCTCAACAAAATGAAAAAAAGTAT
>Ga0233422_10000638_pt1 | contig 16833 bp, 7 predicted proteins | sample Watercolumn_Mata_2_FD_182724 | JGI IMG/M metagenome (GOLD analysis project Ga0233422, IMG submission 182724) | Freshwater microbial communities from Lake Matano, South Sulawesi, Indonesia - Watercolumn_Matano_2014_110_MG | ecosystem: Environmental > Aquatic > Freshwater > Lake | place...
AATCTAATCAAAAAACTTTTTTTGGTAAGCGATAATGATGCATATAATTCTCTGTATGAGTTTTTAGGGCAGCAGTATATCAACAATACCCTTCACAAAAAAGGTTATAAAGATGTTAAGATTGTGCACAGATTTATCGGCGGCTTAAGCCAGGATGATAACCGAAAAACAAACGGTATTCAATTTTATAAAGGAGAAAAAATAATTTTCAACCAATTGCCTCAAATCAACAATGAAAATTATAATTTTGATTTGAACAAACTTCAAAAAGGAACTGGTTATTTAGATGCGCAGGATAAATTGGTAAACGGACCGTTCGATTTTTCTAAAAAAAATTATAGCTCGCTTGAAACTCTTACCAATATTTTGAAAGCAATTATTTTTCCAGAAGCTGTACCGGCTCGAATGAGATTTAATCTTACTAAAGACGATTACAAATTTCTATATAAGTTTATGTCAATGCTTCCCCGCGAAAGTATAAAACCATGTTATGATACAGCACGTTATGATAGTTACGTAAAATATTTTTTATTCGGTGATTCGCATAATCCTTTAGATGGCAAAATCCGGATCTTTAATAAAGTTGGTTTATCATACGGGTTTTTAACTGATATAGCCTACATAGTGGATTTTGAAAACAAGGTTGAGTTTATGTTATCTGCTGTAATACATGTCAATAAAGATCAAATTTATAATGATAATAAATACGAGTATAATCAGATTGGATTGCCGTTCTTAGCTAAATTAGGAAAAGTGATTTACAATTATGAATTGAACCGCACAAAAAAATACTTACCAGATCTTGCCAAGTTTAAAATCGATTATACAAAATAATTGTTAGCAGTTAGGACTGTCTCAAAAGTACTATAATATTAAAAATAGAACGCAGATTCTGCTGATTATAAATGACCCATCTGCCTCACTCGATTACTTTACGTGCGGTCAAGTTTCCACTGACCTGCTTGAAGTTTACCTGCCTTAGGCATGACAGGCAAGTTTATTTTTGAATAACTACTTTTGAGACAGCTCCAACAAAAAACTATTTAATACTATTTGCCAAACCAAATGGCAGCCACGAAAAAGTTATTCCGCCAATAATATTTCCATCTTGACTGTAAGCTCCCCACAACCCTGGAGAAATTCCAAATAGTTTTATAACTCCCGGATAAATATTAACGTTAATCATATAATCAGTTTTAATAGTTACAGATAAACTTGCAAGCAATGAATTATTTTTATCGTAGAACACACCGAAATTTCCGACAAGTCCTAAAGTTTTTTTATTTGTTTTTTCATCCAAAAGAATTAAATCGCTAGCGGCTAATCCGGCACCGACAGAAATAGCAGTTCCATCTTTAAATTTATATGAAAGACCGCCTACACCGTTTGTTCCGAAATAATAGAATGCATGCCAAGAATCTGAAAATGGAAATTTCCACTTGACAGAAAAAAATTGTCCGTTGTTATGAAGTTCGCCATTTCTTAAAGAGAACGATGGCTGCTGCGACCAATCAGCTAAATTTAATTCTTCGCTAAAAAATTTCTTCACATTTTCCGATGTGAATAATAATATTACACCAATATCAAATAAATAAAGATCGGCAATTGGGTCAACATCATCTCCAACATGTGTTCCGTTTTCCATAACTTCATTTACAAAGTGATATGACATTACTGTAAATGCCGAAAGCCAGCCTGGAATTGGATACTTATGATACTCATACCATTCTTTTAGCTGAGCATAATCCATTCCCCCTCCAATTAAATGCAAAGTATAATTAGGCCAAAACTGCCCGTTCTTTTTATCTAATGACAGCGGCAGGACTTGATCGGAAATAAAATTCCACCATCCGTAGCGATTGATTGGACCAAATGGGTCAGAAATATTTTTCCAAATATTTTTTAATGCATTACTAAAAGGAAAGTCTTTCAAATTTCTTTTGTTGCCAACTTGAATCATATCAAATCCACCGTTCAAAACAATATACACCGGATTATATACAGCTTGATTTCCAAAATTAAATCCTTTGTAATAGTAAGCAGTAACATCAAACGTATTAATGGACGACCATTCCGATTGCCCAATATCATTTACAGCGTTGACTCGCCAATAATATTTTGTAAAAGTATTTAATCCGCTTATATCTTTAAATGTTGTATCAATTTTGTCTTCATCGACAATAATTTTTGTAAATGAACTGTCTTCCGAAATTTGCAGTCCGTAACTTTCTGCTTGATCAACTTGGTTCCATATTAATGTTGGTGACGGTGAAACATCTTCAGCTCCTTCTAATGGAAACGATGACGCAGGCGGGGGTAATAAAGTTGTAAATGAATTTGTCACCGTCCAATCCGATGCACCATAAATGTTATTTGCTTTAATCCGCCAGTAATATTTTTTTGTGTTCTTCAAATCGCTTACGTTATATTTTGTTTCAACAATATTATTTTGATCAACAATCACTTTTGTGAAAGTGCTGTCTTCAGAAATTTGAATTGCATAGCTTAAAGCTTTATCGATTGGATTCCATCTCATTATGATTGACAATGGAGTTTTAGTGCTGCCGTTTTGTGGTACTACTACAGTTGGGATTTGAGGTGCAGTTCCCATCGTCTCAAATGATTTAATATTAGCCCAGCTTGAACTTCCATATTGATTAACAGCTTTAACTCTCCAAAAATATTTTTCGAAGTAATTCAATTCAGGTACTTGAAGAGTTGTATCTGTTAATCCATCCTTAGTATACACAGGTTTAGAAAAAGAACTATCTGTTGATAGCTGAAGCGAATACATGCCGGCGTTGCCAATTTTCTGCCAAACAAATTTAGAATTAAGTGAAACGTCTATTTGTAATTGACTTGGATAAATTAATTTTGGCGCTAAAGGCGGTGCAACCGTATGAAATGAAAATACACTTGACCAATTTGAGTGGCCAAAAATATTTATGCTTCTAACTCTCCAAAAATATCTAGTATCTATTTGTAACCCCTTCAATGTATACATGTTATTTACAATCTTACTTTTTGCAATTAATATTTTGGAAAAGGATTCACCGGTAGAAACCTGAATCGTATAATTCTCTGCATCTTTGACTTTCTTCCAAATTAATTGGTGAGATAAAGAAATTTCATTGGAATTATTAAACGGTTGATACAATACCGGAATTTTAGGGACTGTTCCAATAGTAAAAATAATTTTTCCATAAGAAATTTCTTTCCCGTCACTCACCATAACATAAATCGTATCAAGCCCGGCTTTTATTGATGCAATCCATTTAATTTCTGAACCTATATTTCCATTGACAAATGTACCTCTCTTTGCCGACCAGGTAATTGTAAGCTTATCACCATCTTTATCTTTTGCATAACACTTCAAAGTTACTGATGATTTTACCGCTAAAATTTTCTTATCGGCAGTAATACTATCGATAATAGGTTTGTTGTTTGTATGGCTAACCGGTTCTCTTTCTTTATGGCAGCCAATAAATACAATCGGTATCAATATAGAAATACATACAATGATTTTTGTAAAAAAAAATTTATTTAAGGCCATATAATTTTCGGATAAGGATTAAATGCTTTCTACTACGTCCTACTGGCAATGATATTCGAACTTAACTTTTAAAAAAAATGTTATTCTTGTGTAATTCCAAATTTCAATTTTGGCTTGCAAAATACTAAAACAGATTTAGAAAAACTTTTACATGAATCATAAAAATCGAACCATGATTGAAATAAGCTGTATCACTGAACAAATCTTAAAAAATTATTATTTTACTCGTTGAAAATATTCAACTCTCGAAATGAAAGATCAATATCCCGATGAAAAAATGTAAATATTCAATATTTATTTTAGCCTTTGTTATTATGTTCCATAGTAATACTGAATCACAAACTCCCGCACCTGCGGGCATGTGGAAATTTGACGATAAGAATAATTTATTAAAAGCTTTTGTCGGTAAAGACCTTGAATTAGTTGGATCTCAATCTATGGTTGAAGGACCTACGGCGGACAATGGGGCTGTTAGAATTGGTAAAGGCAGTTATTTAAAAATGAACCATGCTTTGCAGCCGAATGGCGGCGGCAGTTTAGTAAATGAATACACACTTCAAATAGATTTCCGTGTTTCTGATATTTCCATTTGGCATAGTTTCTTTCAGACAAGTGCAACTAACTCAAACGATGCAGAGTTATTCATAAACACATCGGGAAAAATTGGAGTTACTGCAACCGGTTATTCTAATTTTTCCGTTAAACCAAACGAATGGTATAGACTTATTATCTCGGTTAAAAACGGTTCACAATTTAATTTTTATATTGACGGGCAATTAATCCACAATGGATTCTATCAAGCAATTGATGGAAGGTTTGCATTAGAAAACATTTTACTTCTATTTGCAGATAACGACGGCGAGGATGGAGAAATAGATTGTGCAGAAGTTGCTGTTTGGAATTCTGCTCTTACAAATTATCAAGTCAGTAGTCTTTCTGGATACGGACATGTTTCAAAATTGCAAATATTAGTACCTTATCTTCAGAATCCAACACCAACTTCAATTTATATTTGCTGGCATGATTCTCTTTCAATAATTACAAAAGTTGAATATGGAACAACTTCGGCACTGGGACAAACTGCCAACAGCACAAGTGAAACTGTTATTAGTCCATACATCTGGCATACAGTTAAATTAACCGGGTTACAACCAAATACGGAATACTTCTATAAAGTTTCAAGCGGGTCCGGTTCTTCAAAAATTTATTCATTCAGAACTCAACCTTCTAATGAATACAAAGGTAAGATTAGAATTTTAGTTTTGAGCGATACACATGCAAGCGATACCACAATGGCGGTTAAGCTTATTAAAGAAGCAAAAAAGAAAATCCAACTTTTGTATGGAAATGATTTTCAAAATAAAATTAATTTAGTGCTGCATTGCGGTGATTTGGTTATGGAAGGTTTTGATATTAAACAATGGACAGATGAATATTTTGTGCCCATGTCGCCAATCTCGCCGAACATTCCCTTCATGACGGTTACCGGAAATCATGAGGAAGAAAATATCAATTACTATCAATACATGAAATATGATGATGTTTCCGGTTACCCGAACGACAATCAGCTGAATGAAAGATTTTGGTCAATCAACATTGCAAACACAGTTTTTATCGGATTGAATTCAAATTTAAATAACAGTTCATTAACCCGGCAAACTGAATGGCTTAATAAAAAACTTTCAGAAATTGAACAAGATTTAAATATTGATTTTGTTGTGCTCAATGTCCATCATATGCCTTTATCAGAACTTTGGGGTGAAGGAATGAATGATGATGGATCGGTTTATATAAGGAATCAAATTATTCCGGTCTTAAAAAAATATTCCAAGGTAACACAGTTGAATTACGGTCACACTCACGGATTTGAAAGAGGAACAATCGAATCTGATGCGGTAAATTCAAATGGTGATTTCAGAATTGTCTGTAACGGAGGCGGGGGCGGACCGATTGACCGCTGGGGATATTTCAAGAACCAGGATTACAAAAACATTCATATTTCATTTGATCATTATTGTTATCAGATAATTGAAATTGATGCCGGCAATAAAACATTCGAATCATACTTATACAGCTTAGGAAATTTTTCTAAGGGTAGAGATTCTGAACTTATGGATTATTGGTATAGAAAATTAAATCAACCGGCACCGATAAATCCTGTAGCATCAAATCCAATTTTTGAACCGAAGAAAATAATTTTTAATACGTCAAAATTAATTTCCGATTCGTTGATGACCGTAAAATTGCAAGTATCTGATAATATTAATTTTTCAACCCTATTAATTGATGAAGCTTCTAACTGGAAAAACATTTATGGCGCAGCAAACGATTTTACCCCGATTGATTTAAACAAAGGGATCGATTTAACAAGATTACAGTACAGCCGGCAATTTTTTGTAAACGAAAAAAAATATTTTTATAGAGTTAAATACCGGGATCATAATTTACGCTGGTCGGATTGGTCGAATATTGTTTCCTTTGTTGTTCCTCAAAATATTGGTGAAGATGGCTCAATAACCGATTACAATCTTGACCAAAACTATCCAAACCCATTTAACGCCGTAACAAGAATAATTTATCAAGTTCCGGAATATTGCTTTGTGTCTTTAATAGTTTACGATGTGCTGGGAAATGAGGTTGCAGTACTTGTGAACAAAGAAAAAAGAGCCGGTAGATACGAAGCAACTTTAGAAAGCAATTTTTTGAGCAGCGGTGTTTACTTCTATAAATTGCAGACGGAAAAATTCACGCAGACTAAAAAGCTTATTATAATTAAATAATTTTCATTTCATCAAAATCATTTTTTTGGTTTGGGTAAAATCACTGGCTTGTAATCTGTATAAATAAATTCCATTTGTTAATTCACTTCCGTCAAAATCAAAAGAATAAGTAGTTGGTGGTAAAGTTTCATTTACCAAAACCTTAACTTCTTGACCGAGTGGATTAAAAACACTTAACCTAACAAATTCTTCTTTTGGTAGGCTGAACTGAATTTTTGTAGTCGGATTAAATGGATTAGGATAGTTTTGGAATAAAATTATAACTGTTGGTTTTACATTATCGTTTACATCCGTTATCGAATTACCAACTTTTAAAATTGTTACCTTCGAAACTGTTGATTTGCCATCTGTGATGCTAACATTAATCTGATATTGGTTTCCAGCTTGTTCATGCTTTGGAATCCATGTAAATAATCCACTTGAAGTTAATTCACTACCATCTGGTCTGCCTATGGGACTTAAACTAAATGTTACTGGTTCGTTATCGGGGTCATTGCCTTTATACTGATATGAAAACTTTACTGGAACATTATGAACCTGAATTGTCTGGTCTGGCATTACATCTGTAAAAAGTGGAATGCCATTAAAAACAGCAGTTAAATTTCTGTTTGAACAAATTTGTAAGTTATAATTCGATTGTGTTGATACAACTTGCCCATTTTCTACCCAATTTAGAAAACTAAATCCGGTATTTGGAATGGCAGAAATTGATGAAGATTGATTATAGTTAAATACTCCACCTCCACTAATCACTCCACCTTGAACCGGATATGCTGAAAGGACTAAACTGAAATATGCCGGAATAAAATTAGCAACAAGATTTCTACTTGATTCTATAGTGAACTCATAACTTGTCACCGTTGATATTATAGAATTATTTTCTGTCCAGTATAAAAAATAATAACCTAGGGTTGGTGTAGCAGTAACAATAACTTTTTCGCCTTGTTCATAAGTGCCACTTCCAGTCAGAATGCCAGAATTTGTTGGATTAGATATTGTTGTTACTTGTTGCCTAATCCCAAAATTGGCTGTTATGTTTCTGTTTGATGTTGCCACAAACTGATAAGTTTGATTCATCGAAACGATATTATTTCCTTCAGTCCAATTGATAAATACATAACCATTTGATGGAGTAGCAACTAAATTTACAGTTTGATTATGTCTATATCTTCCACTGCCATTTACTGTTCCTCCATTACTTGGAGATATATTAACAAGAATATAATATTGGAGAACATCAAAGTTCGCAACGAAATATCTGTTTGAAGTTACTGTAAAAGAGTAATCTTTATCTGTTGATACCACAGAACTATTTTCAGTCCAATAATAAAATCTATATCCTTCAAATGGCGTTGCATGAATTGTAGCTGTTTGCCCAGATGTGTAGTTTCCACCACCGCTAACATTGCCAGCGTTTTGAGGAGAAGCATAAACATTAACAACATAATTACTTATTTTAAAATTTGCTGTGATCTGACGGTTACTATTAACAGTAAATGTGTAACTGGGATTTGTTGAAATAATTAAATTATTTTCTGTCCAGTTGACAAATTCTGATCCAGAATTAGAATAAGCATACAAAGTAACACTTTCACCAAAACTATAGAGACCTCCGCCTGAAGTTGAACCACCATTCGATGGATTAGAATTTACACTAATAGTAAAATTTTTATAAGGTGAATTAATTGATACAATATTACTGTAACCTGAAAAAATATTTGAGTTATATGCTTTAACTCTGTAATAGCATGTAGATGTAATGTTGGTGACATTATCATAATAATTTGTTGTGTTTGCCCCAACAACGGCAATCTGCTTGAAATCATTTTCATTCGCCAATTTTCTTTCAATAGCAAATCCTTGTTCATTATTTGAATTATCAATCCAATTTAAAATTATATTTGCACCATCGTAGGACGCTGTTAAGTTATTAGGGCTATTAATTGGAGCAGCCCCTCCACTTGAGGTTTTATAAATTAAACCATAATTACCACCTATGTAACCTAAATTGGGGCTTAAAAAATTTACTGCGAAAAGATCCTGGGCAGTAACCTGTTGTAGCTGAGACCAAGTATTTCCCATATCAATTGTTTTTAATATTGTTCCTGCATTACCCACAATATAACCGTTATCATTGTCAGCAAAATGAATGTCAATTAATTCCACATTTACTATTGGGCTTACTAATTTCCAACTATTACCCCCATCCTCAGTTTTAAGAATGCAACCCATTGTAAAATACGCACCTACAATAAATCCAATTTTTTTTGAAATGAAAAAAACTTTTCTCAAATTATAATTATTATCAACGAAAACTCTGTTCCAACTTATACCACCATCTGTAGATTTATATATGGAAGTACCATTTACAGAGATTCCGTTAAACTCATCAGTAAAAAATACACTTCTAAAAAGACTACCCCCAGAAATAGAGGAGTTTACCCAATTAATACCACCATCTGTTGTTCGTAAAACACCATCTGATGTTGAAATCCAACCCTTATCTTGGTTTATAAAAAATATATTAAGCATAGATAATATTGCATTGTTTTCAAAAAGTGTAACCCAATTATTTCCCCCATCACTCGTTTTCAATATTAATCTATTACCATTACCACTTAAAGATGACCCTATTAACCAACCAATGTTTTCATTTATAAAAAAACCATCTCTAAAACTTAATGAAGTATTGGAAACTGTCTGTTGAATCCAAGTATTTCCTCCATTTGTTGTTTTTAAACATGCATTCGTTGAACCAATAGCCCAGCCTACATCCTGATTTGTAAAAATTATTCTTCTAATTATTGGTGACGAAATAGGACTGCTATTTTGCAAAGACCAAGCATTTACAATTATTGGTAGACTTGTAATATTTATTACATTGCTATAACCAGAATTACTATTTGCTATAACAGGAGAAATATATTTATATGCATAAACACGATAGTTATATTCTTTACTTTCTTGAACCGTTATATCATCAAATGTAGTCACGTTTGCAGAAGTAATTGTTAATGTTGAGTAAGCAAGATCAATTCCACTTCTTTCAATTACAAATCCAGTTTCATCATTAGAATTATCAATCCAGCTTAATCGAATTAACCCTACTCGTTCAACTGATGCAGTAAGATTTGTTGGAGCTAATGGTTGAGATTTAATGGTCAATACACCAAAGAATAGAAAAGACAACACAAACGAAAAGAATATTTTAGTCTGCATATCCACCTCTTTTATATATTCATTAAACTACAGAAATGATTAATCTATATTCGGAAAAGAATAAAAAGTGCAATAACTCTCAAGAAGTAATTTGTTTTTCAATGTGTTGGAACTTAGCAAATCAGTTTAGATACTTCAACAAACTTGTTGTCCGAGTTATTCGTGATAATTATAAAATAATTTTCACTACAAGAATGCTTATTAATTAAAACATTAACTCCTTAAACTTATTTTCAATTATCTCAATTTCACTTTTACTTAGAACATTAAATTCATTTTCTATCGCTCGTTTAGAAAGTTTGCCATTGTTTTGCTCAAGGAATCTGATTAATAAAGCAACTGTTTTATCCGGCATTTCAAAATGATCGTCGAGCCAAGATTTCATTTCATCATACTTCTGAAGATATCCAACCTCTTCCGGAATTATTTTTTCAATCGTGTAATCGACACAAGCAAATAAAAATTCACTAAATGAAGTTGCATCAAAATAACGGTAATAGTCAGTTGTGTCATTCAATACTTCAACGTTATTATCTTTTGTTTTCTTCCATTCTATAAAGTCAAGTAATGGAAGCGAGTAACTCTCTAAAACATTTCTGTATTCTTTTATTTTATCCAGCATTGCCGCCGAAACCGGAAATATTATTCCATGTGGTGTGAAGTTCATTGCCGATAAAATATGATGAATTAAATATCGATGAATTCTCCCGTTTCCATCTTCAAATGGATGAATGAAAACAAGACCGAATGCAACTAATGCCGCTGTTAAAACCGGGTGGAATTTTTCTTCTTCTAATTTTTGGGAGGTATCTAATAAACCTCGAATTAATAATTCAACATCTTGCCATCTTGCCGAGATGTGCGATGGAATTGGCTCGCCGGTTTTACGATCATGTTCACCAACAAAACCTCCTTCGGTTCTGAAACCAAGTTTTGTAAACTTACTTTCAATTACCAATTGTTGTAGTCGATGAATTTCGTCGATGCTTAATGGTTTACTTCCGGCTTGACCAATTGCTCTTCCCCAACGCATTGCTCTGCTGGGAGCCGGAGTTTCTTTTTCTATTGTGAATGATGCTTTTGAATCTTTCAACAATAAAAATGCAGAAGTCCTAAGCAAAATATCTGAATGAATTTTTTTGATGAGAAGATTTGTCTTTTCATCAAGTTTTTCATTGATAAACTTTTCCAGTTTTTCTGTTTTGTAAATAAGCGGGCAGAAATTAATAGTACCTGGAAGATTATCTTTAATTCTGTGTCTGCTCGAATTTTTACTAACCGGTGATGCATATTGGATTGTTTCATCCACCAAAGGAACATAGTTACTTGTTTTAAGATCTACTAAGTTTAATTTTTTATTCATCAACCATTCATACAAAAACCAAATCTTCCGTGTATATACACTTAGTGGTTCTTTTTTTATCCAGGTTTCTATCTCAGAAGATGAAACTTGCTCAAATAATTTTTTAAAGAATAACAGATTTATTCCTTCATACTTCAAAGCAAATACTAAATGATTGTACAAATTGTCCTTGGGTTTATGCTTTGCAGTAAAAATTTGCCATCGTTCAACAGAATATTTTTTATGCTTTTCACTTATTAGTGAAAGCTTTTGCGGAAGGGGAACTGCCAATTTCAAGGAATCGATTAATGCACCGTAACCTACCAAAAGCCCATGTTCCGGGACTCCTCTTCCATGAAAAACAGTTATTTTTTGTGAAAAATGTTTAGAATCCATTTCGTTTTATGAAAAATGTTTATGCAAATCTAACAGAAAATTATTTAAATGCCTTAAAATATTTTTATAAATCACCCGGTTCTGTGAAGAGAGTTTATAGGATTAATTAAAAATCGAAATGTTGATAACAATATTTCAGCGAAGTAAAATCATCTTTTTTGTTTCAGAATAGTTTCCGGCTTGTAAACGATAAAAATATACACCGCTTGGTAATTGTGAATTGACCTGCTCCGACTTGCGTCCAGCAAGGTGAGAAATTGTGAATTGAGTCTTGTAAAAACCCGCTTGTTGAAATTCGCTAACTAAAGTTTCTATTTCTCTTCCTAGAATATCATATACTTTTAACTCTATAAAACCGGCAACTGATAACCGGTAACTGATAACCGTACTAGGATTAAATGGATTAGGGTAATTTTGTTCTAAGACAAATTCATGAGTTATAGGATCATTTTCTACCGATGTTAATTTATCCGAATCGAAAAATGCTATAGATTTTATTATTACCGAATTGAAAGAAGCATCATCGGCAGTTGATTCTAACGGGAATGCAAGATAGATCAAACTTCCTTTCACGTTTGAATTTCCGAAGTAACCTGAAAATTCAATACCGGCGCCTTTACCGTTTGAATACTTAATGCAAAGTTTACTACCACCGTATGGTTCAATTTCATCCGGATAATCTTCATAATATGTCTGCCCAAAATAAAACGAACAATCCGTTAACGAGGAATTACCAATTCCATTAACAACCAGAACTCCGGCATTATCAGAAACAAATCTGGATTTTAAATAATCATTATAGAAACTTTTATCTTGAGAGGAACCTTTGTTATCGAGATCCCAGCCGACTTCACTTCCGGAAAGAAATAAATTACCGCCATTAGTCAAATAATTTTTTATCAACTGCTGTTCGGCAGAATTAAAAGTTTCATTTACGGTGCTCTCATCGCCTAAAATCCAGAAGACATAATTATAATCGCTTAGTTGAAAGTTGCCGTTCAACAATTCAGAATTTTTGATTGAGACAACATCAAAATTTAAACTGCCGAGAATTCTGCTGTACTTTGCCACAAAAGCATGTCCCGGTCCCCGCCAGCTTCCTTCATCTCTTTCAAAACCATCAACAACTAAAGCTTTCTTCTTTGATTGAAAAGAATTTACACCTAATACATTCGACCAATTGCTTTCTGTTAAATAGTTATCCTGCTTTACGCTTGATACTCTGAAAAAATTAACATCGCTTTTTAACGCTATAGTGGTTTCTGTAGTTTGGCATTTGCTTTCATTCAAAACTTGATTCCAATTATTTCCATTTGTTGAATGATAAACTCTATAACCAATAATTGAATCGGTTGTGCATTTCCATTTCAGTTGAAATAAACTATCAGAAATAATTTTAGCGCTTAGTAAATCCGGCTGATGAAAGTTAAAATTGTCCTCCATTTGATTGTAATAGCGCGGAGTGTACGTTGTCAAATCTGATGCGGCAAAAGACCAATAGGAAACATCCCAGTTTCTTCCGGCAGATTCTGCTACTCTAAATGTTCCATTTGTATTTCTTTGGATAAATAATCGTACGTGTCCAACACGGTGTATAGCATCACCTGGTTTTAATTTATCCCAGCTGCTGTATTGAGTTGTAATACCGGGCATCTCGGAGGTTGATGAATGATAACTTAACTGCCAGCATCTGCTTACATAACCTGAGCAGTCCACTCCAATTGCGTAGGAAGAAACTCCGTTTGTATTTATATCGCCGGCATATTTTCCGCTTGATAAACCCGCATCAAATCCTGTAACAGTATTAAAGCCACCCCACTTGTAAGGTATTCTTGCATTAACTCCGGAAATTAACCAGCCCGGTGTTTGTACAACATCTCCATCCGGTGCTGTAATTGGATTTTGTGCAAGATTGCCTATCTTGCAAGTATACTGATGTACGATATAAGTCTCAGCTATTTTGAGTGCCAATGCTCTGCTTGCCTTTGCATTAGACTTTTCAAACACATGAATTTCAGCTTGTGGTTCGAGTGACGGAACAAAATTATTGAAATGAAGTTCGTAATTGTATTCTGAAGGATAATTAATTACTTCATAGTGCTTTTCTGTTAGAAAAGTCCATTTAATTATTTTAATCTCTTCCTTTGATGAAAATAGATGATACAAATTTCCATCTTCATCAATTTGCAAATCTGCTATTGTGTAAATGTACTTTACTTTTGGAAGAATAAGTCGCGATAACACTTCACCATTTTTGGAAAGAGTATACACATTTCTTTCGACCTTAAGAGGTATTTCTGAAATATACTTTTCAACAATAAGAAAAATTTTCCCGTTCTTATCGATTCCGATTAAATCGGCACAAACTAAATCTGAATTGAAGTTTAATGTGATTTTCTTATTTGCATTTTCAATGTTGGATTGGATAATCAATTCATTTCGGTTAGAAACAATAACTTTTATCTCCTCACCGTAAGACCCGGTAATATTTCCGCCGGTGTTTATTAAAAGTGAATTGCCGTTAAAATAATTTTTCTGAAAAGTAAATGTGTTATTTGATAAATCCTCAATTGGTAAACTGTTTTTCTTGAAAAGTGCCGGAACATCTTTGTAAACATATTTTTGATGAGCTACTGAAAATCTTTTTCCAGCTTCATATTTATAAATGGTTTTATCAATAAATGATGAAAAATAAATTCCGTCTTTTTCAACATTGAATGAAGCAATGGAATAAATTCCGGAATTATCAATTCTAATGTTAAATGGTAATTTTTCATAACGGGATTCAAATATTACACTTTGGGCAAATGATGAAAATGAAAATGATAGTATTGAAAAACAAACAAGAATTTTTTTCATATAAATCTTTTTAGGGAATATAAATCTCTTTTAAAAAAATAATCTTATTGCCTTTAATTTCTACATAATACGGCGAAGCCATAAATTTAGGATGTTTTTCTTTTTCAACTTTTTCTTTCAGTTCAGGCAAAATGATTTTTTGATTAAATAAAAAATTTCCTTCCGTATCATAACTGAATTTTTGCATAACAATTTTTACTGAATCTGCAATTACAAAAAATTCCAGTTTCTCTTCTTTATTAAAATATCCATAACCATCCGGAAGTTCTATGATTGGTTTTCCTAATTCACTTTTTGATGCATCACTTAGTTTTTCGTGTTCAATGAAATCAACAGAAGCCACAGCATGTTCTTTAAATTCAATAGCATTAATAAAACAAAATTTAGAAACCGTGGGTAAATTGATAATTTCATTCTTTGTTGTTTCGGGTTCACTTTTACAAGAACATAACAAAACAAAAAATATAAGCACAAAGTTTTTTTTCATACTCGCTTGATAAAAAATGAGGCTGTCACAAAAGTAATTTTTCAAAAGTTAAACTTGCCTGCCATGCCTAAGGCAGGTAAACTGCAGGCGGGTCAGTTCTAATCAGTAATATCTGTTTGCCATTTCAAAAAAATTATTTTTGAGACGACCTCATATTATTTTTTTTATATTGTTCTTCTTAGAATGTAATTCCCATTGAAAAGTAATGAACTGCTTTCAGCCTGCCGAAACTTTGATATGCGTAATCAAGTTTTACTTTTACCAAATCGATAATTCTATAATTCAATCCGAATCCAAATGTTAATCCTTTTTCTGAATCAGACTCAAACAGGGAATTGTATCCGGCTCTTAGATAAACACTTTCATTCCATGAATATTCAAAGCCGGTATTAATTGATTCAGTATTATCGTTTGGATGAATTGCATCTAATGCAAGCGTGAGCCGTGAATTTTCATTCTTCAACAAATCCGCCGAAATACCAAATCTAAAAATCAACGGAAGATCAAACTTATCAAGTTCGATATTGCTGTTAATTAAATTTTCGTTTCCGGCACCTGAAAGATAAATAACAGTAACATCTCTTCCGGCAAGCTGCATCTTTGTACCAAAGTTTGAGATGCTGGAAGCAATTCTTACTTCGTTAAGAATGTGAATTTTATAAATTGTTCCGATATCAATTGCAAATCCATGAGCACTCATGTGCCAAAGATTTTCGGATATATACTTTGCGTTAAATCCAATTGCAAAATCCTCAGTTAAGTACTTTGAATAATTCAAACCCATTACCAATGTTTGGTATGAAAAGAATTCTCCTGTACCTTCCGGATTTTCAATTGTTCTTACCAACATATCATCCATAGAAAGAGCCGAGACGAATGCACCAATTGTTCCAACACCCGAAATGTTTGTTGCATATGCTGCAAAATCATGACTTATGCCGGCATATAAAGAAGTGTGATTAAAAAATGCTTCATTAGAATATATGTTTGCAGTGCCGCCTGGATTCCAATAAATGGAAGTAATATCATCTGCAACTGATGTGAAAGCACCGCCCATTCCAATTGCTCTTGGACCAACATTGAATTTTAAAATCTGTACTGCAGTTGTTCCGGTTTTATTTGTTTGTGCGTTGGTTTTAAAAGCAAATACAAGCACTAATAAAATAACGATTGAATAAAATGTTTTTTTCATAGTATACTCTGCCTTATTTAATTAGTGCAAACTTGATTAGCTTTTGGCCAATATCGGGTGCATCTATATGTGCAAGATAAACTCCATATGAAACGCTAAACCCATCTTTGTTAAGCAGGTTCCAGTATTCGCGCCCGTTATCAAAATTACTGTTGTGTTCTAAAGTGGTTACATGTTCACCGCTTAGCGTATAGATTTTTATTTTACAATTCATCGGAAGGTTTTCAAAATAAACTCTTCTTTCACCGCGATTCTGTCCGGATAATTTATTAGCAGGTTCAATTTCACTTGCGCCCACATAAGGATTTGGCACAACGTAAATTTTATCAAGATTGCCGGCAGCTTTTTCATTTTCAACAAAACCGGCTTTTGTGTTCAATACAAAAACATCTGAAGATGTAAACGGCCGTTTTGTGTAAAGGAATAACACATCACCCGGTCCGGGTATTTTAATTGATCCATCAGCTGCCGCTGACACAACAAGACTCCACGCAATTGGCGCACCGGCACCTCCGGCAGAACCGGTTTTGTAAAAAACAATTTCTTCACCTAAAGTCCATGCATTATCATTTGTTGAAGGAAGTTCTTGAAGGTTTGTAACAACAGTAATTGGTATTCCACTGGTTACATCTTCAACTTTATATTTTACCGGTATATCTATAAAGCCGGTTCCAATAACAAACTTCTTTGCCGTACCGATATTCTGATTTGAAAACGTTACAATATAATCTGCCGGTTCTGCTTTAGGATTTCCTGCAGATCTTAAGTACATTCTAAACGGAAGCCCGATAGTTGAAGACCATTTCGATTTAGTATCGTCAACACTTAATGAAGGATAATCTTTCACACGTAGCAAAACACCGTTAAATACAGGATTTGAATCTTCTCCGCTTAAAGCTGTGCTTTGGAAAATTCCATAATTTTTGAATGTGATGGTGTATACTTTTCCGTCTTCCATCGTGCTTTTATCTGTTCTTTTAATCGAACCTTTTTCGAGATTTATTT
>Ga0233422_10000640_pt1 | contig 16823 bp, 15 predicted proteins | sample Watercolumn_Mata_2_FD_182724 | JGI IMG/M metagenome (GOLD analysis project Ga0233422, IMG submission 182724) | Freshwater microbial communities from Lake Matano, South Sulawesi, Indonesia - Watercolumn_Matano_2014_110_MG | ecosystem: Environmental > Aquatic > Freshwater > Lake | place...
GGTAAAGCCTGGCATGCCTTAGTGGCTCATGAATTGCCTCACACCGACCCGGTGCGCAAGGTGTCCATCATCGCCCGCGGTTCAGCCGCCGGCTTTACCCTCAAGTTGCCCAATGAGGATCGCAAACTACACACTCGTACTCAATTTCTGGAAGAGCTGGCTGTGCTACTGGCCGGCCGCTTGGCTGAAGACGAAACTTTTGGCGAAGTGACTACTGGCGCCCAAAACGACCTGTTGGAAGCCACCAAACTGGCTCGCCGCCTCATCACCGAATACGGTATGAGCGTCAAACTGGGGCTAAGGACTTTTGGCGAACGCGAAGAATTGATTTTTTTAGGCAAAGAACTTCATGAGCGCCGCGACTACTCCGAAAAGACCGCTGAAGATATTGACCAGGAAATTCACCGCTTAATAGATGAAGCCGCCAAAACTGCCAAAAAAATCATCGTCGGCCAAAAAAACCAGCTGGAAAAAATCGTCCGGGAGCTACTCGCCAAAGAAACTATTGAAAGCGAAGAATTCCAACAACTATTTGTTTAAAATATTTTTACCGCCACCGCCTCTTATTGGAGGCGGTTTTTTATCGACAAAATAATTTTTGTCCTAGCGTTGGTTTGTGTTATAATATAACTATCTCTAACTCATAAATAATTAACTCTCACAATAATATGGAAGACAACGCTCTTTACCGCCCTACCCTCAAACGGGCTTGGCAAACTACCAATAAAAACCGGGCCTTGTGGTTTTTTGGCTTATTGGCCGCGCTGCTGGGCACTGGCGGCGAATACGAAATCATGTTGCGTTTATTTTCCAATCCCAACAGCAATGCTTCTGACGGGCTGATTATCGGTATCCTTAATAGTTTGCAAGCTGGCTGGCAAGAAGGCCTGGCCGTGGGCGGCAACTTTAAAGACAACTTATGGACCGCCATCGTCAGTTATCCGCAGGGATTGATTTTGGCCGCCCTGTTCTTCTTGGTGGTTTTGGGCTTAAGCTTATTCTTTCTTTGGTTGGCGGTTATTTCGCAAATCGGCCTGATTCGCAACGCCGACCTGATTCTAAAAAACAAAAAAACCAACGTCAATGAAGGCATTGACGCCGCCACCAAAAAATTCTGGCCGATCTTTTTGGCTAATCTTATTCTCAAGCTAATTCTGCTAATTCTGTTTGTTATTATTGATTGGGAATTGGTCGCGCTGGTCGCCTTGGGCCGTGTCGGCAATGTTCTTTATTATCTTTCGCTGGTGCTGTTTGTCATTGTGATACTAAGCGCCTCTTTCTTTATTCGCTACCAAATTTTTTATCTGGTGCTTAAAAAACAAAAATTTCTGCCGGCGCTGCAATCCGGTTGGCAACTATTTAAAAACAACTGGCTGGTTTCTTTGGAAATGGCTTTAATTCTGTTTGGCTGCTATGTCGTGGCGCTAATCGCCACCAGTATCGTCGCGCTGTTTTTCGGCGCCATCCTATTTGTTCTCTTTATTTATTTTTCTCTGGCTTTTTGGCTGGCTGGCCTAGTTTCTTTAATCAGCTTGCTCTTGGCGCTGGTTGTCACTTTCTGGATCACTGCCTGGGTCAACACTTTTTCCTGGGTGGCCTGGACCATTCTTTTCAACCGCTTAAACGGCGAAGAGGCGACTAGCAAAATCATCCGCCAATCGCAGAAAATTCCCGCCTTTTTCCAACGTTAATTTTTATCTCCTTTTGACCTAAGCGCAACAAATTTTTATGGCCATCGGACCATCGCTTGAAGACTTATTGTCATCTGCCGGGCCCGGCGAGACAGATTCACAAACTCGCCAGCTGCAGAAAAAAATCCAACAGATCACCCTTAAAGAAAAAGAGCAGGAAGTAGAGCGCCAAGCTCAACTTTTAAATTTGCCCTACATTAATCTTTTGGGTTTTGGCATTTCTCCCGACACCCTGACCACTCTGCCGCCAGAGCGCTGTCAAGAATTGCAAGTGATTTGTTTTTTAAATAACGGCCGGGAAATCCGCCTGGGCGCCGTGGCCTACACCGAGGCAGTAAAAAACCTGGAGCCAGAGCTGGCCGAAAAATTTCACGCCAACGTTTCCACTTATTTAATCTCTCCGCACAGCTTGGAAGCGGCGCTCAAGCTTTATGATTCCTTGCCTAAAGTGAGAAAGTTCGTCGCCGGCGTGGAAATCACCGAGGCGGAACTTAAAAAATTTGAAAACGAAATTAAAGATTTCCGAGAGTTAAATGAAAAAATCAATCAGGTCAGCATCACCGAAGTGATGGCGATGATTCTGGCCGCCGCTATTAGAATTGACGCCAGCGACGTGCATATTGAAGCCGAAGAGCACGGCGTGGTGGTGCGCCTGCGACTGGACGGTGTTTTGCAAGAAACGGCGGTCATTGATAGAGAAAGTTGGAAAAAAGTTATCTCTCGCCTGAAAATTCTGGCCAAAGTGAAAATTAATATTATCGACCGGCCGCAAGATGGCCGTTATTCCATTTTTCTCAACAACGAAAAAATCGACGTGCGCTGTTCCTTTCTGCCCACCGCTTTCGGCGAAAGCGTGGTGATGCGCCTGCTGCGCGCCAAAGCCGTTGGTTTGTCATTTGAAGAATTGGGGCTATTGCCGTCAGTTTTTAATTTGCTGGAAAAAGAAATTCAAAAGCCCAATGGCTTGATTCTTTCCGCCGGTCCCACCGGCTCGGGCAAAACCACTACTTTATATGCGATTCTTAAAAAATTAAATCAGCCGGATGTTAAAGTCATCACTTTGGAAGACCCGATTGAATACCAACTTAAAGGTATCAATCAAAGCCAAGTAGACAGCCGAAAAGATTATACTTTTGCCAAAGGTCTGCGTTCGGTTCTGCGCCAAGACCCGGACATTGTAATGGTCGGAGAAATCCGCGACCTAGAAACCGCGGAAATCGCCATCCAAGCCAGTCTGACCGGGCACCTGGTACTCTCCACTGTTCACACCAACGATGCCGCCGGCGTACTGCCCCGCCTGCTGGATATTGGCGTCAAGCCGTTTTTTGTCGTACCGGCCATTAACGCGGTTATCGGCCAACGTTTAGTACGCCGCCTCTGCCCCAAATGCCGCGTGGAACATCAACTTAACGAAGAGGAAGCTGAAACCGTCAAAAAAATCTTAGCAGTCGTTTCTCCCAAATCAGGCGTCACTGTTCCGCCAACCCTACCCACCATTTATAAAGCTGGCGCTGGCTGTGATTATTGCAACGGCGTGGGCTATAAAGGCCGCATTGGCATTTATGAAATTTTGACCATGAATGAAAAATTAAAAGCGCTGACCTCCGAAGGCGCGCCGGCTTTCAAAATTCTGGAGCAAGCCATTGAAGAAGGCATGATCACTATGTTGCAAGACGGTGTTTTAAAATGCTTGCAAGGCATTACCAGCTTAGACGAAGTTTATCGTGTTATCGGCAAACTGGATTATATTGATGCTTTATATGATATCGTCATCTCCCAAACCATTGGCCGCGGCATCAAACTAAAAGAAGAAAATATCACCCAGGCCAAAGAATTGGTTAAAGACTTAAGCCACCTGACCGCGGCCGTAATTGATTTGCCGGCCCAAGAACTGACTGCCATGGTAATAGCCACGGCGCTGGAGAGCAATGCCGGCGACATCCATATCGAACCCACTGAAAATAATGTCAAAATCCGCTTCCGCATTGATGGCATTCTTCATGAAGTAATCAGCTTGCCCAAGGAAAGCTATTTACCGCTTTTGTCTAACATTAAAATTTTGGCCGGCTTTCCCACTAATGTTAAAAGGGCCGCTTGGGACGGCCGTTTCGGAATTTTCCTTAAAGATGAAAGAATGGATTCTCGCGTCTCTATTATTTCTGGCGGCTATGGTGAAACCGTAGTTATTCGATTGCTTTCCAGCCAAGCCACTGCTCTAGACATTAAAGAGCTTGGCATGCGGCCATATACTCTAAAAATTTTGGAAAAATCCATTAAGAAAACCAAGGGCATTATTATCACCACTGGTCCCACTGGTTCGGGCAAGACTACTACCCTGTATAGCATCCTCAATCAACTCAATAAGCCCGATGTAAAAATCATCACCATTGAAGACCCGATAGAATATCATCTTGAAGGAGTAATGCAAACACAAATAGATATTGACGAGGGCTATACTTTTGCCACGGCTATGCGCTCCCTCCTGCGCCAAAATCCCAATATTATGATGATCGGCGAAATCCGCGACGAAGAGACCGCAAAAATCGCCATTGAAGCAGCCATGACCGGTCACCTTGTGCTCTCCACTATTCACACCAATTCAGCTGCCGGTTCTATTCCGCGCTTTGAAGTTTTGGGAATTGAACCGCAAATGCTGGCCAGCTCAATAGAGTGCGCCATCGGTCAACGCCTAGTACGACGCCTCTGCCCCAATTGCAAAGAACCGACGGAGTTAGAACCAAATATTCTCAAAGAGGTAGAAGAGATATTGCAACAAATAAATCCTAAGAGCGAGATAAAAATTCCCAAAATTTTGAAATTCTATCGCGCTAAAGGCTGCGAAAAGTGTGGCAATATCGGCTACAAAGGCCGCTTGGGAGTTTATGAAGTCATAGAACTTACTCCTGATTTGCAAAAATTAATTCAACAACCAAGTGTCACGGCATATGATATTGAGCAAGCCGCCATAAAAAATGGCGCTGTCCTGGTTCTGCAAGACGGCATTCTAAAAGCGCTTGAAGGCGAGACAACCGTGGAAGAAGTTTTCCGAGTGGCGAAATAAATAAAATTTTAAAACGGCCGTCAGGCCGTTTTTTATATTTTATTTTATCTCTATCTCTCTTCTTTCTCCCTTCAAAATTCTAAACTCAACTTTAATTATTTTTTTTGGCCAAGCATCGCGCACTCTATCAGCCCACTCAATGACAGTGACACAATCTTTGCCGTTGAAATATTCCAACGCGCCAATAGCTTCCAGCTCTCGCCCTTCAGATAAACGATAAGCATCAATATGAGTAAGCTGCTTTATCGACCGCTGGCCAGTGGTTTTATAATTCTTCATCAGTACAAAAGTCGGGCTGGTGATTATTTGTTTCACTCCCAACGCCCTGGCCAACCCCTTGGTAAAAGCGGTCTTGCCAGCCCCCAAATCGCCAATCAAACATAAAGTTTCTCCGCCCTTTAATTCGGCCGCTACTTTTTTGGCTATGGCTCTTGTTTCCTGTTCTGATTTAGAAATATATTTCATAAATATCATCAAACAATGAATTATAAACCATAGGACAACAAATCATAACTCATAATTCATTATTCTTTATTCATATTAAATTTACACCAGCTCCCAATTGGGGTCGGCTTTTATTTTTTTCCAATTATCCAATTTAACTTTTTGCTTTTTCGCTAAAAAACCAGCCGCCAAACCAACCATGGCCGCGTTATCGGTGCACAGCTTAAATTCCGGCACCAAAAAATCATAACCTACCTGTTCTGCCGCTGCTTTCAGGCTCTCTCTCAATCTTTTATTGGCCGCCACGCCACCCGCCAATAATACTGTTTTAACGCCGTATTTTTTTGCCGCCTTAATGGTTTTTGTCGTCAGCACCTCAATCGCTGCCTCCTGAAACTCCCAACAAACCTCCGCTGTTCTTTTCTCTTTTTCCTTTGAAGGCATTTTCTTAACTGCATATAAAACAGCGGTTTTGAGTCCGGAAAAACTAAAATCAAAATTATCTGCCTTTATCATCGGCCGCGGCAGTTCAATTTTTTTTGTAAATTGAAAATTTTGAATTGAAAATTTTTCCGCCGTAGCGGAAACTGCCGGCCCGCCAGGATAACCCAAATTTAATAGCTTAGCCACTTTATCAAACGCCTCGCCGGCCGCGTCATCAACCGTCTGGCCAATTTTTTTAAATTGCCAATAATCTTTCAAATAAATTATTTCTGTGTGTCCGCCGGAGACCACCAGACACACCGCTGGAAAGCTTATCGGTTGTAAAAAATTCCCGGCTATATGGGCATACATATGATTAACTGCCAGTAGCGGCTTCTGCCAATCCAAACTCAAAGCCCTGGCTGTTTCTACGCCGATAGTCAAAGAAGTGACCAACCCTGGACCAGAAGTCACCGCCAGCAAATCAATCTCAACCGGCCGCAGGCCGGACCTAGCCAAACTTTCGCTTGTCACCGGCAAAATATTTTCCACATGATGGCGCGCCGCCACTTCCGGCACTACCCCGCCGTATTTCTTATGAATATCTATCTGCGAAGAAACAATATTGGATAAAATTTCAACTTTTCCCCGGCTGAATTTTAACACTGCCGTCGCAGTTTCATCACATGACGTCTCAATGGCCAAAATTTTAAGTTGTTTTTCTTTCACCATAGTTGAATTTATAGCATTTTTTTTGCTCTTTTGCAATCATCCTTGAATAAACATGGATGTTCTAGTATAATAAACCTACTAAAAAATAAACTCTTCAAGTATGAAAAAAACCTGTTTGTTAACTTTCTTCTTTTCTTTTTGCGGACTACTGCTGTCTGGCCCTGCTCAAGCAGTGGTCTGCCCGATTTGCATCATCGGCGTCGGAACAGGATTGGGATTGTCCCGTTATCTAGGAATTGATGATAGCATTGCTGCTTTGTGGCTAGGCGGTCTGCTAATGGCTGTCACCATGTGGACTATTAATTGGTTCAATAAAAAAAATATCCGTTTTCACGGCCGAAAAATTCTGATTTTTATTGTTTACTATGGCCTCACCGCTTTGTCACTCTGGCCATTTCCCCAATATACCCATTTTGGCCATCCGCTCCATACTCTCTGGGGTATAGATAAGCTAATTCTAGGAATAGCCATGGGTTCAATTTTCTTTTTTCTCGGAATTTTATCCTATAATTTTTTAAAAAATAAAAATCATGGCCGCGCTCATTTCCCTTTGCAAAAAGTGGTGATGTCTATTTTGCCGCTGATAATATTAAGTTTTATTTTTTATTTTATAACCAAATAATTTTATGGAAAATGTTGATATAAAAAAAATCAATGAGCTGATTGAAAAAGTTGACCACATGAAAAAACAAGAAAAGATGGATTTATCTTCAGATCAAGACCTCTCTATTGCCATTATGAATCTGGTCAGCATTGAAGAGCATTTTTTCTTCACCGGCGGTAAAACCGAAAAAACCGAGTACTTTGACTTGATTAAAGAAGTGCGGGAAATGCGCAAAGAACTGCTCAAAAAAATCATCAAGGACTATGAAGGCGAGGTTTGGTGTATTTCCAAACATTTACTAGCCGCTTCCATGCGGCTCATGGAAGTCGGCACCAAACAGCTCGGCCTGGGCAAAAAAGAAGAGGCCTATGAGTTGTTCAATAAGGCCTACAATCTATACTCTCTGTTCTGGGGGATAAATATGAAAGTTATCAGCACCGCGGAGATTAAAAAAATCGATGACCCTGCCTTAAATAAGCAGGACTCCGAAAAAAACGGCTTCATGGGCAAGTTGGGCGCGCTGGTAAAAAAAGCAATCGATTGCTGCCTGGAATAAAAATACCTAAAAAGAAAAGACGGATTTATTCCGTCTTTTTCTATTTGAACATACCGCCACGGGGAATCGAACCCCGGTTAACGGATTGAAAACCCGCTGTCCTAACCACTAGACGATGGCGGCAAAATATTATTTGCCTGTTTATAAGTTCCCGCTGTCCTAATCCTGGATTGGCAAAAATATGCCACTGGCATATTTTTGACATTCGCTGTGTCGCTTGCGCTCCTGGCTCATTTCCAGTCCTTCTCGACCTTCGGTCTCGAACCACTAGACGATGGCGGCAAAATATGACTACAAAACAAATTATAATTTATTTTTTGTAAAAAGTCAACAATTAGATAATCACCGGCCTTGCCTGCTTTTGACTTTTCTTTTATAATAAAGATAATAGATCAATTTACCTATGCTACCCAAAAATCTATCCCCACGCCACTCTTTCTCCAATCCAAAAACCAACTCTTCGGATTTTTTTCTGTCGCCTCAAGCCATTGACCATTACGAATCAGATATTAATCTTTTTAGCAGCGAGGGCCAGCTCTCCTGCGACGTTTATCAAGACAAAAATAACATCATTATTCGGGCCACTATGGCCGGCGTAGATCCTAAAAACTTGGACATCGCCGTAGCCAACGACCTGCTAACCATCCGCGGCTTCCGCGAACTGGACGAAACTATTCGCGACGATGATTTTTATTCCCGCGAAATCTATTGGGGCTCTTTCAGCCGCTCCATTGTCTTGCCCCAGCAGGTCGACCAAGCCAAAGTCCGCGCCACCTTAAAAAACGGTGTCCTCACTATTATCTTGCCCAAAAAATACAAAACCTCCTCCATTAAAGTAAGAAGTTTGTCGGAATAAATCGTTATCCTTTTGTTTTTCTGCCTAAATAATTATTTCCAGCCGACTTAATTTTCGGCTTTTTAAAAATCATGCTGCCGCTAATCATCAAAAAAAAAGCTGACGGCCGGATTAGCAAACGCTGGCTGCTTTTGGTTTTGGGACTGGCTGTTTTAATTATCGGCTTTATTATATCGCTGGCGATTTTGGCTTTCGAAATTAAATACCGCGATGAATTTTTTCCCGGCAGTAAGATCGGCCAACTTAGTTTGGAAGGCATGACTACGATTGAAGCTTTAAATCTCTTGGACAAGATCACCGACGATTTAAAACGCGAGGGATTAAAAATTTCTGGGCCTCAAGGCCAGACCCTCAAGTTAAGCTCCAACCTTAGCTCTTTTGATCCCGATTTGTCCCGCGAAATCATCACTTTCGACAACCATAAAACAATTTATGCGGCTTTCAATTGGGGCCGCGGCGGCACCTTATACCAAAATCTCATCACCCAAATAAAACTGCTGGCTGCCGGCCAATCTTTCCCGGCCGCTTTTACGCTTGATGAATCGGCAATCAACACTCTGTTGCGACAGCAGTTTTATTCTTTGGAAAAACCGCTGCAGAATGCCCGGCCGGAAATAACTTGGCCAGACGATTCTTACCAAATAAAAATTTTAGGTGAAGCCAGTGGCCTAAGTTTGAATTATGACCAAATAATAACCGACATAAAAAATCGCCTAACTAATTTAGATAACCAGTCAATTATTGTCAAGCTTGAAAACCAGCCGGCTCAAATTACCGCGCTGGAAGTACAGGATAAAAATCACTTAATAGACAAGGTTCTGGCCACCACCACTCCCACTTTGACTTATCAAAATTCTTCTTGGAATCTGGGCCGACGCGAACTCTCAAGCATGTTGGCATTTCAGAAAGACGACGAGATAATAACCCTGGGCCTGCAGCCGGAATTGTTCGTCTCTTGGCTGGAAAAAAATGTCGCTCCAGAAGTCAATACCGAACCAAGAGACGCCAGCATGGAAATGAAAGATGGCCGGGTAATCAGCTTGAGCGTGCATCACAACGGCCAAAAGATAAATGTTGAATCAACGCTGGAAGCAATTAATCAATCTTTATTTTCTGAAAACAAAAAAGTGGAGCTAGTGGTGGATATAACCAAACCCAAAATCATCACCGAGGAAATCAATAATCTGGGCATCAAAGAAATTATTGGCATTGGCCAATCCAACTTCAAAGGCAGTCCAGTCAATCGGCGCCACAACATCAGAAACGGCGCCAATAAGCTGCACGGCGTGCTAATTAAGCCCGGCGAAGAATTTTCTCTGATCAACGCCTTGGGTGCCATCGACGACACCACCGGCTATCTGCCAGAGTTGGTAATTAAAGAAAATCGCACTACCCCGGAATTCGGCGGCGGCCTGTGCCAAATCGGCACCACCGTTTTCCGCGCCGCCATGGCCTCTGGCTTGCCCATCACCGAACGCCGCAATCATTCCTATAGTGTCACTTATTATTTAGAAGACGGCCTACCCGGAATTGACGCCACCATCTACATTCCCCACCCAGACGTCCGCTTTATCAACGACACCGGCCGTCACATTCTGATCCAAACCAATATCAGCGGCGATAATCTGTATTTTGAATTTTGGGGTACCTCTGATGGCCGCGCCAGCCAAAGAAGCAAGCCGAAAGTTTGGGGCTGGGTCTCGCCCGCGCCAACCAAATATATCGAAACCTTAGAACTCAAACCAGGAGCTAAAAAATGCACCGAGGTCTCCCACCGGGGCGTCAATGCCTCCTTTGTCTATACTGTCACCTATCCTGGTGGCGAAAAAAAAGAAACTACCTTCACTTCTCATTACAAACCCTGGCAGGCAGTCTGTCTGATAGGCGTGGAAAAATTGTCTGATACGAATGGCAATGGATCAACTACGACTTCCACCACTCCTTTAACGCCATAAACTTTCTAAAATAAATCCGCTCAGCGAATTATACGCTGAGCGGATTTTATAATATCCATTAAGCTGCGGGCCTAATGCTCGGATGGGACCAGATGGCCAGGCAAGAAAACTTTTCGTAGCAATTACCAAGCTGAAAAGCCCGGTCAGAGCTATAAAAAATCCCCATGCTTGTCGTGCCTAGCCGTCTCGGCCCACCCAAGCGATCTCTTGTCAAAAATGACAAGAGTAAAATTGAGAGATAAAGATTTTCTCAAATGATTTGTTTTGGAAGGTGACAAATTGGCCCACAGCTTGCTAGATACTATTTCACAACCCTGCAGACAAGAAATTATTCTAAGGTAAAATCCCAGTCTGTTACAACCAGAATAATCCTCGCAAATAACCCCATGCTTGTCGTGCCTGCAGAATTGTGGATATTATCTACTTTAAAAGAACCCCTTATCTTATCACATCCAAAATAATTTGTCAATGGTTATAATTTTAATCACTCTAAAATTCCGCTAAATTTAGCGGAATTCAATTTTTTACTTTAAAATTTTAACTATGGCAAACGCATTATAACCAACTTTCTATATCTAATCAACCCGAACTTAACCACAATTTATCCCAAAATTTGCATCACCTTATTTTTGGCTGTTTAGCCTCAACGACTATTGGCCGCATATATTTTATAACAGTTCCAAAACTTTCAACTCTAAATTTTTAGCGACCGTATCATACACCGCAAAAGTGGCCTTTTGAAATAAGCCGCCCAAAGTTCCCGGATTAACCATCTGACCCGAACCGACATTTTCCATGGCTGGTTTGTGATCGTGGCCATAAAAAACCAAATTATATTTTCCGCTTTGCGCCAACTCCTTGGCCAACTCCGGAAAATGGCAAAAGGCCATTCTTTGCCCCGCCAGTTCCAATTCTCCCAAATCGCCGTGAAATTTTACATTGTCAAAACGCTCGCAAACTTTGGGTAAAATCTCCCGGTCGGCCACATTGCCAAAAACACAATGAAATTTAATGCCGGCCGGGCCAAAAAACTTGCCCACCATCGCCGGCGCGGCAATGTCGCCGCAATGAATAATCTCTTCGATCTGATTGGCCTTGGCCCAGGCCAAAAACTTCTCAATATTGGGAATATTGTCGTGGGAATCGGAAATAATCGCTAATTTCATTTTTTTACCTTAACTTTTTTAAAATTTTTAAATCTGTTGCTAATTTCTCATCGTGCGGCGTTTCTAAAATTAAATTTATTTTTTGCTTCTTGGCCAAAGCAACCAGCGCTCCAAATCCAGCCAGGCCGATTTTACCATCTCCAATATGCGCGTGCCGGTCCAAATGCGAACCCAAATCACCCAGCGAATCATTGGCATGAATTAGTTTTAGTTGCTTCAACCCTAAAATTTTATCAAACTTTCTAAAAGTTTCTTTTACGGCTTGCTCGCCGCGCAAATCATAACCAGAAGCAAAACCGTGACAGGTGTCAAAGCAAATCCCGATTTTATATTTTTTTAATTTTGCGGCCGTGATTATTTTGCTAATCTCCTCAAAGGTGTCGCCGATAATCGCGCCGGCGCCAGCCGACATCTCAATTAAAAATTGCGTGTCACCCTTATAGCCAACTAAAATTTTTTCTAACCCTGCGATTGTTTTTTTGAGTCCCGCCGCCCCTCCCAAATCTTTGGCGCTGCCCAAGTGTGTCATCAGATATTTCACTCCTAGTTGGCTGGCTCGCTCCAGTTCTTCGCGAATCGCGCTAATGGAACCGTGATAAACATTGTTTTTGGCTGAAGCCAGATTGATATAATAGGGCGCGTGAATGTAACTCTCTAACCTATAACGCCGGCAGTTATTTTTAAAAGCGGCGATGGTTTTAGCTGTTAGTGGCTTGGCCTGGCCGCCTTGCGGCGGCCGCGAAAAAAATTGAAAACATTCGGCGCCGATTTTTCTGGCGTTAAGCGGCGCCTGAGACAGATCACCAGCCGCCGAAACATGAGCTCCTATTTTCATAATATTTTTACTGATTTTTTTGATAAGCCGCCAGCGTGGTCTTGATAATGGTTGCTAATATACCCAGCTTTGCCCGCCACCAATATTTTTTGTTTTTCGCTCATATTTATACCTATTCTCCCGCAAAAGTCGTTTGTGAATAAAACTCAAACCCGGCCGCTTTTAATTTTTTACTGCCGCCCAAATCCGGCAAATCAACTATAAAAGCCAACTCGGCTATCTCTCCACCCAGTTTTTCTACTAGCTTGGCCGCCGCTAAAGCGGTTCCGCCGGTGGCTATCAGGTCATCAATAATTAAAACTTTCTGTCCGGCGACAATCGCGTCTTTGTGAATTTCAATGGTATCAGTGCCATATTCCAAATCATAGGTCTCGCTTTCGGTTTCAGCTGGCAGTTTGCCTTTTTTGCGCACCGGCACAAAGCCCTTGCCTAGTAAATAAGCCACGGCGCCACCCAAAATAAAGCCACGCGAATCTATTCCCACTATCACATCAATCGGCTTGTCTTTATAACGACTGACAAAATCATCAATACATAATTTTAATCCCACTGGATCCTTGATCAAAGTGGTAATATCGCGAAACATCACTCCCTTTTTGGGCCAATCGGGCACGGTGCGAATTTTTGATTTAATGGACATAAATTTAATTTTCAATTTATAATTTTCAATGACTAAATTTTAAAATTTGAAATTAGATCATTATTTGAAAATTGAAAATTCTAAACTATTTTCGGTATGACTTTTGTTAGCAATTGCTTTACCTTTTCGGCATTCTCATTCATGATTTTTAGAATCATCTCCCAAGTAACGTGCTCGCCTTCTTCCCGCCAGCAATCATAATCGGTACTCATGGCAATGGTTTGGTATGGAATTTTTAATTCATTGGCTAGAATCACCTCCGGACAAGTGGACATATTGATAATATCCGCGCCCCAGGCCCGAAACATGTGGCTTTCGGCCTTGGTAGAGAATCTCGGCCCCTCAATGGTAATCACCGTTTTATCGCGATTATAAACCCAGCCCAATTCGTCGCAGGTTTGGCACAATAAATCGCGCAGATTTTGATCATAAGGATCGGCCATAGAAGTGTGGACCACTTCATTGGTAAAATAGGTGAGATTGCGATGGCGCGTAAAATCAATAAACTGATTGGGAAAAACTAAATTGCCCGGCTTAATTTCTTCCCTTAGCGACCCCACCGCTGTCGTTGCCAGAATATGCGTGCAACCCTCTTCTTTTAAAGCTAAAATATTAGCTAAAAAATTAACAAAAGTCGGCGGCACACCATGATTTTTGCCATGCCTGGCCAAAATCACCACCTCGGTCTCGCCGATTCTTCCCAAAGTCAAAGCCGAAGACAGTTTGCCATATTTATTTTCTACTTCCTTTTCTTGACTGTCTTTTAAAATCTGCGGGTCATCCAAGCCCGAACCGCCGATAATACCGATTTTTGCCATTTACTTTTTTTAATCTTTAATGCTATTATCTTAATCGATTTTTATGAATTAATCAATCAAAAAAGAGCCGATTAACGGCTCTTTTTATTATTCCTCAACAACAATCTTGCCTTTTAGATATTCCAATACTTTGCGGTTGCCCAGGATATTTTTCAAATAATCTTTATACGTCTCACTCTCTAGTTGCTTTTTTGCCTCTGGATTACCGGCGTAATTTTTTAGCAGCCCCTCTATTTCCTTCTCCACTTCATCTGGTCGCACTTCCATTTTTTGCTCCTGATAAATCTCTCTGGAAATGATCGCCGTCTTAACCCGCTGCTCGGCTTGCGGCGCAAATTCTTTCTCCAAATCTTCAGCGGTCTTATTGATGCTTTGCAGATAATCATTAAATTTAAAACCCTGCTGACTGATGCTGTCCTCTAGTTCGTGTAACATTTTATGAATTTCATTATGAATCAGCGCCTCGGGAATTTCCTCAAAATCAGAAAGTTCTACTAGTTTCTCTAAAATCTCCAATTCTAAACGCTGTTCCTGTTTATATTTTTCCTCTTGCTCCAGATTTTTTTTAATGTTTTCTGTCAGCTCGGCCAAATTTTTAAAACTGCCGGCCGAAATCTCTTGAGCAAAACTGTCATTAACCTCTGGCAGCTCCACTTCAAAAACCGCCAGACATTTTACTTTGAATTCTGCATTCTTACCAGCTAAATTTTTTTGATAATAATTTTCTGGGAATTTTAATTCAAAAAATTTTTCTTCGTTGGCCTTTAGTCCGACTAATTGCTCTTCAAAGCCGGGAATAAACCGCCCTTCGCCGATAGTAATGGGATATTTTTTCTGGTTGCCGTGCTCTATGGCCACCTTATCTATCAAAACCTCAAAATCCACCTCCAGCCGGTCGCCAACTTGCGCTGCTCGCTCTACTAATTTTTCTTTGGCGCGCATTTTGACGATATCGCCGACCACTTTATTTACCTGCTCCGACTCAATGTTTATCTTTTTTCTTTTGAGTCGCAACTGGCTGTAATCGCCGATTTTCACCGTCGGTAAAAGAGACACCGTAGCTTTATAAATAAAAGGGTTGCCCGGGGCAATTTTATCCAAAGCAATCTGCGGTTGGCCAACGGTATTTAAGTTATTTTCTTTGAGCGCTCCCAAATAAGTTTGAGAAATAATATCGTCTGTTGCTTCTTGCAAAATGGCCATTTCGCCCACTTTTTGCTTGATGACATCGTAAGGCGCCTTGCCCGGCCTAAATCCGTCAATTTTTATTTCTTCGGAAATTTTAATCGCCGCTTTTTCCAAATATGGATTTAATTCTTCAACGGCCAGCTCCACAATTATTTCCACTTGCGACTTGGGCAGTTTTTTTGCTTCTGTTTTCATTTAAAAATAATTTAAATTGATTTAGTTTGCTTATCTTAACAAAAAAGTTTTATTAAGTCAAAGAGTTTACCTTAACAACTTCTCCAACTTGTTTTCTATCTCTTTACCACAACAACGCTTTAATAATCCCAAATATGACTGTCTTGTCTGTTCTAATGATTTGCAACTGACCACTCCGAGTTGAAAATCTGTTATTTTTACTTTCATTTTTTTTAACATCCTTCTTCTAGTCTTGGTCCTAAGCAATCTGCAGTAAGGCAGAACAATATAACCCAAGAAGTCGATTCCTTGACTAAATTTTCTGATAATGATTTTATTCTCATGTAGCGATAAGGCGAGTTCTCGACGCAAAAAATCTTCTGTCTCATTAACCAATTCTTCCAGATAAGACCGATCCTGATGGACAAAAACAAAATCGTCCGTATATCTCAAATAATATCGGACTCTTAATTTATGCTTGATAAATTTATCCAATTCATGAAGATAAACATTAGCGAACAACTGCGAGGTCAAGTTGCCAATCGGCAAGCCTCTAAGTCGCCCCCCCCCCGACAGGTTTTGGCTCGGCCGAGAAACTGCTAATAATATTGCCCAGCAATTTCTCGACTTTTACATCCGCGATTCGCCGCCTTAACAATTTTTCCAAAATTTCATGGTCAACGCTGGCAAAAAATTTTTTAATGTCGCACTTGGCGGCGAAAACTGTTTGGCGATTATGGCGGCTGACATTATCCAAAAATAAAGCTAGTCTGTCCACGGCTCTATGCGTGCCTTTATCTAAACGGCAGGAATAAGAATCAAAAATGAAATTTTTATCAAACAACGGATACAAAATCCGGCAAACCGCGTGATGGACAACGCGGTCGCGTACTGTGGCCTTATGGATTAACCGCGGCTTGGGATCACTAATCCGAAACGACTGATAAGACCCGTGCCGATAAAAGCCGTTCTCTAGTTCGAAGTTAAGACGAAATAAATTATCTTCCAGCCGCCACTCAAAAAATTGCACGTCTAGCTTTTGCCGTTTGCCACGCCTAAATTCTTGCCACGACGAAAATAAATTTTCCAAAGAAATAATTTTTTCAAACCAATTATGACCTACCAACATAACGAAATACCTTTAATTTTGAAATCCTATGAAATTTATAAAAACCTGCACCAATTTACCAAAACCTTTCCCAAAAGCGACAAATATTCTTTGGGAGAAAAATTGAAAAACTTGAATTTGGAGCTGCTGGAATTGTTGATTGAGGCCGAAGTGGCCAAGCGCGACTGGAAAGCGCCGATTTTGGAAAAAGCTGGTCGGAAAAACGACTTACTCAAACTGCTTTTACGACTAACCAATGAAATAAAAATTTTGGACGACAAAAAATACCTGTCGTTGATGGAAAAACTGCAAGAAATCGGCCGCATGCTAGGTGGCTGGCTTAAAACGCTTTAAACAAAAATCCTCCGCGCCAAGCGGAGGGCCTTTGTAAAAGCAGACATAGCGGAAGGAAGCCAGAAGCCGAACCATAGTTCACGTTGGCATTGTCAACATTCCTGTTGTCGAAGTTGAGCTGGCCATCGTACCAGTTGAAGTTGGCCGAGTTGTAGAAATCGCCGTCGGCGTTCGGAGCATTTTTGCAACTCGGCCAACTTCAACTGGTACGATGGCCA
>Ga0233422_10000641_pt1 | contig 16810 bp, 18 predicted proteins | sample Watercolumn_Mata_2_FD_182724 | JGI IMG/M metagenome (GOLD analysis project Ga0233422, IMG submission 182724) | Freshwater microbial communities from Lake Matano, South Sulawesi, Indonesia - Watercolumn_Matano_2014_110_MG | ecosystem: Environmental > Aquatic > Freshwater > Lake | place...
CTCCTGTTCCTTTTGATGACTGGAAAATCAACAGGAACAGGAGGAACTGTTTCAGATATTGTTGACCTTTCTGCCTTTACTTCAAATCCTTCTCTTTATCCTGCATTAGGACCTGAAAATGCAAATGATGTAGTAATTGAATTTTCTGATTTCCAGTGTCCTTATTGTGCTATTTCCTCTGGACTGCCAAGCTGGGCTTTTCAATATTCTTCGCAATATGTAGATTTATTTAGCACTTCACAAAAAGTTAAGCAGTTAGCAGAAGAAGGAAAAATTAGACTTATTTATGTTCCAATGAGTTTTCTGGGAGATGAATCAATATATGCTGTAGAAGCTGCATTGTGCGCGAATGAACAGGGAAAGTTCTGGGAAATGCATGACTTGATTTTCGCCAACCATGACGGAAAAGAAAACAACGGCAAATATTCAAAGGAAAATCTTAAGAAGTTTGCGGCACAGATTGAAGGACTTGACACAGCAAAGTTCAATGAGTGCCTTGACAGCAGCAAATATCTTTCTAATGTAAAATTAATTGCAAGTGAAGCAAGCAAGGCAACAACAGGAACACCTGTATTTTATGTAAATGGAAAGAAACTGCCTGCATCATGGAGCCAGATTTCTGCTGAGTTGAAGTGACTTTTGATTATATAAATCTTTAAAAAATATCTAATGATTAATTTTTGATGAAACGTTTATTTGTTGTAAGACATGGAGATAATAGCCATAACAGATTGACTCAATCAGGAATTCAACAAATGTATCTTTTAGGAGAATGCATAAGGGAAATTATGGGTTCATGGAATTCTGCTATAATCTGCTCCCCTGCTCTTTGGACCGTTGAAAGTTCTCTGGTATTGGCAAAATCTCTTCATCTTTCTCTTCCGATAATTGAAACCAATAATTATCTGACCAGAGGAAGTGAAATTGGAGAAGAATGTCTTAATATTATTGAGGATTTTGAGAAAAATCATAAAGAAAACGGACTGATAATTGTCACGCATGGAGAACTTGCAGATGAAATTCCGAAGTATATGGCTAAAAGAGAAGCCATCTCTTATAATCCTGATTTAGGAATAGAAAGGGGAAAAGCTACTTATACTGACTTGGAAAAAAAGATTATAAGAGTTATACCTTAATTTCTGCTGAGTTGAAGTGATTTAATTATCTTTTTATTTCATCAAATGCTGTTTTATATTCATCTTCTTCAATTATTTTGGCTATTTCATCATATCCATCTCTTTTTGACAATTCTGGCAATCCTTTATTTTTTGCTATCAACAATATTCTGCTTATAGCTTCTCTAGCTGTTTCTAAATCTTTTTCCAGAGCTTCTGTTCTTTTTATTACTTCATTAGATCTCCTATGTATCTCCTCTTCTTTAGCAGGCAAATAAATACGAGCATATGTCCTTATTCCTGCGGCATAATGATGGTCCATGTAAAATGTTCCAAGAAAGTTGAGTAAACCTTTTATCATTATTTTTCTTTAGACAATAACTTTTTAAACATTTATATATTAAAGTTTCTTTCAGCAAAATAAAAATATGAAGAATAAAAATGTTGGATATCTAATAAGTGGAATTGCGATTGTAATTGGATTTATAATTTACATATTTAATACAGCTATGAGGGACATAGTAGGAGAAACATGTTCACACGGGCCTTCTTGCGAGATGTATTCAACAATTGCTGTGCAGACATGGATAAGTGTTGGAATAACTGCCCTTGTTCTTATTATCGGATTATTCTTAATATTTGCAAAAGAAGAAGAACGAACAATAATAAAAAAAATAAAAGAACCTAAGAAAAAAATTAACTTGGAAGGGCTTGACGCCAGGGAAAAAGAAGTTATTAAAATCCTTCAGAATGAAAACGGAACAATTTTCCAGGCAACATTGATGGAAAAGATGGGAACAGGAAAGGTTGGTATTACGCGTCTTCTTGATAAACTTGAAGCAAAGCAGTTGATTGAACGAAAAAGAAGAGGGATGAATAATGTGGTTGTATTAAGGAGTTAAGCCTGTCCAAGCGTGGCCAGTCTAATGAATAATGTGGTTGTGCTTAGAGATTAATAAGAGATATCACAATAATTCTTAAAAAAGCAATTAAACAATATTTTTGATGGGTAAGAAATTTGTACCAAAAATACCTAAACGGCCAGTTTTAAAAAGAGAAACCTATACAATTCCTTCTTCTTACAAATCAGCATATGAAAAAGCAGGTGTAACAAACATTGATGAGCAGATGATGTTATTTTATACGACACAATTTGGTGGTTTCAAATTTAAAAGATTGCCAGGAGACATAGAGGTTGATGAAGAATTTTTAAAAAATGGTTTAAAGAAAAACATGAAGGACGCTATCATAATTTTAGAGCCAGTGTTAATTTTCTTTCAAATTTTGGTGGTTTAAAGATACAGCCTCTTCAGAGAAGATGGAGAACGAGTGCGGTCAATTGGGAAGAAATGATTCAAAATGGTTTTTCTCATGAAGAGATTGTGAGTTCTATTAAATTCCTATCTCAATTAAACACATTTTACTCTTGTTTCAGAATCAATATCCCATTATTGCAATCAGGGATAACTGCTGAAGACAGGGTTTATCTTTCAAAATTCCACGGAATTCCCTATTTTGTTAAAAAACCAAAAGCTGGAGGACGATTTTTTCATCCGGAAGTTTCATATCAGAGAATAAATTCATTGCTTAGGCAGAAAATTACAATCAATGGAGAAAAAACTTCTGAGATAGATATCTTGGCAGCAACATTGCAATTCCTTAATATAGCTTTGGAGAGACATGCCTCTACATCCATCCTTGAAAATGTTTTGTCTCATGAAGATCCTTATGATTATTTCATATCTATTCTTAATTCAGATGATATCACTGGTAGATATCAAGAACAATTAATCAATAGAGATGATATCAAAACACTGGTTTATACATCTATTTACAGTTTAAATGGCAGCAGAGAGAGAAATGTCAACAGAAAATTGCATCTTATGGGTAGAAATTACAGATATTCTGATTTTGTAGAACTTTTTCCAGCATTTTTTGATGCTCTTTTAACTTTAAATACCAAATTCTCATTTCCTCCTCATGTAATAATTTACAAGGAAGAGAGCGCATATGCTCAGGGAGTATTGCAGAAAGGATGTCTGGAAGAAAAATTGCCAATCCTTCCCTTGCATGATTCTTTTTTGACAACAATCCGAAAAACAAGACGTTTGAAAGAGATAATGGATTATGTCTCAGAAAAAATGTATGGCAGAAAACTTTCATACAAGCAGAAATATTAATCTGAAACCAGTTGCATCAAAGCGATTATATAATATGTTCTGATTTGGATATTATGAAAACCAGAGAATTTGCAAAATATATCGGACAGGAGGAAAGTTTGTTCAGAACATTGTTTGTTTCATTGATAGCATCGTTTTTAGTTCTGTCTGTATTTTATTTTTTGGGATTAAAGAATATTGGCGACTTTTTCTCAAAATATGGATTATATATATTTCTTTCAATTCTAAGTTACAGTTTAATTCTTCTTTCTGCAACACATGTAAGGATATATAAGGAATTTGCATGCATGTCTGGAATGATGATAGGAATGACAATAGGAATGATAGCGGGTTTTCTTCCTGGTTTTTATATCGGCGCCACTAACGGAATGTTTGTAGGCAGCGTATCTGGAATGGCAATAGGAATATTATTCGGAGCATGGAATGGAAAATGCTGCGGCATAATGGGAATAATGGAAGGAATAATGGCGGGATTTATGGGGGGATTAATGGGAGCGATGACATCAATAATGCTGATAAATGACAATGTCTCATTGATGGGTATAATTGTATTTTTAATTTCGGCAGGAATATTAATTGGATTGAATTATATGATTTATAATGAAACAAGAGAAGCTGCTTCAAAAACAAAGGAAAATTCGTTTTTCATAATATTTTGGAGCATTCTTCTTACTGCTCTGACAATATGGATAATGGTCTTCGGACCAAGGAGTGCATTATTCACATGAAACCTGTTTATTATATTATACTTACTGCATTGATTGTGGCAATTGCTGCATTTTTTATATTTGGCAATATAAAAGCTGTCGGAAAAACAATCGGAGATTCATCTTCAGTTGGTGAGAAGGATTCGGGAAATATTCAGAAAATTGTTTTAAGCATGAAGAATTACAATTATTATCCAAATACTATTACGGTAAAATCAGGACAGCCAGTGAGAATATATCTTGACAGCAGTGTCGGCGGGTGTTACAGGAGTTTTACAATAAGAGATTTTAAAATAACAAAATATTTGAAGACGCCCGATGATTATATTGAATTCACACCAAATAAAAAAGGAAGTTTCCGTTTTGCTTGTGCAATGGGTATGGGAACAGGGACACTTATAGTAGAATGATAATGGAGGAAATATAAAATGAAAAATGAACGTTTGATATGGATTATTCTTGGAATAGTTGTGCTTTTATTTTTATTTGGCGGATTTGGTATGATGGGATATGGAACTTCTGTCTATGGTTTCGGCGGAATGATTGGAATGATGTATGGGAGCTATGGAACCGGAATGATGTTTTTCGGATGGCTTTTTGGAATTTTGTTTCTTATTTTGCTTGTGCTGCTAATAACATGGCTTTTCCAGCAAATTATCAGAAAATGAAAAAATATAAAATAACCATATCTGGAATGCATTGCGCCAGCTGTGCTTCCAATATTGAAAGAAGTCTGAAAAAAATTCCCGGAGTTAAGGAAGCAAGCGTAAGTTTAATGCTGAAAAAAGGAAAAGTGGAAGCAGAAGATAATGTGAGAGAGGAAGAGTTAAGAAAAGCTGTTGAAAGAACAGGATATAAAGCAACAGGAGTTGAATCCGAATAAGATGGAAAATATGGATAACCATCATCATGAGCAGCCTGTTGAAGATGATGAAATAAAAGACTGGAGAAAAAAACTTTTATGGAGCTGGGTTTTTACAATTCCGATTGCTCTTTTGATGCTGTCTGAAAGAATTTTTGGTTTTGAGATTATTGAAATGCCCTATTCAATAATTGTCATTTTAATTCTTGCATTTCCTATTGTTTTTATTTTCGGGCATAATACTATAAAAGGAGGGATAAGAGGGCTGTTTACCTTTTATTTTAATATGGATTCTCTTATTGCCCTTGGGACAATTGTGGCATATCTGACGGGAATTTTCAGTCTTTTTGAACTTGTTGCAGATTATTCAGGAGTTTCTGCAATGATAATGGCTTTTTTCACAACAGGAAAATATGTTGAAGCGCTTGCGCGAGGAAGAGCAAGCCAAGAAATCCGAAAACTTCTTGAACTTGGAGCAAAAAACGCGAGAATTATCAGGGGAAACAAGGAATACAAAATTCCAATTTCAGAAGTAAATGTCGGGGATTTGATGATTGTAAAACCAGGAGAAAAGATACCGACTGACGGAATTGTTGCAAAAGGAGAGAGTGCTGTTGATGAATCAATGGTGACAGGAGAAAGTCTTCCTGTTGATAAATTAAAGGGAAGCAATGTAATCGGAGCCACGATAAATCAGGATGGAATTCTTTATGTAAGAGCAACAAAAGTTGGAAGAGATACTTTCCTTGCTCATATTATAAAACTAGTTGAAGAAACGCAGAGCGAGAAAATTCCGATACAGAAACTTGCGGATAAAATCACATCAATTTTTGTTCCGCTGATTCTTGGTATTGCGATTCTTACCTTTGTTAACTGGTGGTATATCGGTGGAGATTTAAGCAGGGCAATCGGAGTCGGTGTTGCAGTGCTTGTAATAGCCTGTCCGTGCGCATTGGGATTGGCAACACCGACGGCATTGATGGTTGGAAGCGGAATGGGAGCAAGAAGAGGAATATTGATAAGAAAAGGAGAGGCAATACAGACAATAAAAGAAGTCAAGACAATTGTATTTGACAAGACGGGAACAATAACAAAAGGCAAACCAGAAGTGCGCGAAATTTATTCAAAAATCAAGGAAAATTATCTTTTGGAAATCGCAGGAAGTCTGGAAAATCTAAGCGAACATCCTTTATCAAGAGCGATTGTTGACAAAGCAAAGCTGAAAAAATACAGAAAAGTTACAGGGTTTAGAATTTTGAGAGGAAGAGGTGTTGAAGGAAGAATTAGCGGAAAAGAGATAATCATAGGAAATACAATCCTTATGAAAGAACAAAGAATTTCAACGAAAGATGTTGATGAGAAGATACGAAGCTTTGAGGAAAAAGGTTATACTGCAATAATTGTGTCTGAAAATCGCAAAGTTTTGGGAATTATTGGAGTTGCTGATTCGGTAAAGGAAGATTCAATATCGGCAATGTTTGAGATGAAGGAGATGGGATTCAAAACAGTGATGATAACAGGAGATAATGAAATTACTGCAAGAGCAATTGCAAAAGAGGTTGGAATAAATGAGATTATTGCAAATGTTCTTCCAGAAGACAAGGCAAAAAAAGTGGAGGAACTTCAGAAAAGCAGCATGGTTGCCTTTGTCGGCGACGGAATAAATGATGCTCCTGCTTTGAAGCAGAGCAATGTCGGAATAGCAATGGGAACAGGAACAGATATTGCAATAGAGTCCGGCGATATTGTTCTTGCAAAAGGTTCTTTGGGAGGCGTTGTTTCTGCAATAAAACTTTCGCGGGCAACATTTTCAAAGATAAAACAGAATTTATTCTGGGCTTTTGCATATAATGTGATTGCAATACCTTTGGCTGTTGCAGGAGTTCTTCATCCTGTGATTGCTGAAATTGCAATGGCACTGTCAAGCATAACTGTCGTGACAAATGCTAATCTGCTGAGAAGAAAAGAAATTTGATATTAAGCAGATTTGCGAAATCGCGGTGTGCGGGATGTTGTTTCTTTCAGTGGTTATGAAAGTTTAAATAGAAGTTTTATTTTGAGATTTTCACTTATACAATAAATAGTTATATTTATTGAAAGGAGTACAATAGGTTGTATATGAGATGTCCATATTGCAACAGTGAAAAACTGGGCGTTACAGACAAGAGAAACTCGCCTGAAGGCATAAGAAGGAGAAGGGAATGCCTGAAATGCAAAAAAAGATTTACCACATATGAAAAAATAGACAGAGAAAATCTTTTTGTAATAAAAAAAGACGGAAGACGAGAAAGATTTGACAAACAAAAGCTTTCAAACGGAATTCATCGCGCTTTTGAAAAGCGTCCTGTTTCAAAGGAAAAAATAGACAACATGATAAACGAAATTGAAGAACAACTGGGTAAAAGAGGAAAAAAAGAAGTGAGCAGTTCTGCAATCGGCGAACTCGTGATGAAAAAAATAAAAAAAATTGACAATGTCGCTTACATAAGATTCGCTTCTGTATATCGTGATTTCAAGGATATAAAAGATTTTAAACGTGAATTGAGGGAATTAAAGTAGGAAAATGACTGAAAAAAATCAAATGACCATAGAAAGATATTTTTCCAGACCTGCAGGAGATGTATATCAAGATCCTAATTCAATTATAAATTATGAGCCAAGGGATGTTGTTATAAAAGATGATTCTGGAAATGAGGTAGAAAGAATTAGTGGCGCTGTCTTTCCAAAATTTTGGGGGCAACTTGCAGCAAATACAGTTGCTACAAAATATTTCAGAAAAGAAGGAGTTCCAGACACAGGAAAAGAAAAAGATTTAAGACAACTTGTTGGGAGAGTTTCGGGAAAAATCAGCGAGTGGGGCGCTGAGCAGAAATATTTTTCTTCTGAAGAAAAAGAGAAATTTGAACAAGAAATTGCTGCGATTTTAACATTTCAATATGGAACATATAATTCCCCTGTTGAATTTAGCTTGGGAGTTGACAGGTATGAGACAAAGAAAGGAGATATAGGATACACTATTCAAGATGGAAAAGTTGTTCCGATAGGAAATTATTATGCAAATCCTCAAATTTCAGCGTGTTTCATTGTTTCTCCAGAAGATTCAATTGATAGCATGATTGAAGTTGGAGCAGTAGTTTCATCCAGAATATTCAAAGGAGGTTCTGGAATCGGCGGAGATTGGAGTTCTATAAGGTCTGCAGGAGAGCCAATCACTGGAGGCGGTGTTGCCTCTGGCGCTGTAAGATTCATGGATGTCGAAGATGCAACAGGCAGAGTTATCAAATCAGGAGGAAAAACACGACGAGCTGCAATAATGCAATCAATAGCTGTTTGGCATGCTGATATGATAGATATATTGAAGCACAAATATAAAGAAGAGGAAAAAGCCAGAATCTTGATAGAGGCAGGTTCGCCAAGCAACTGGGAAAGCCATACAATCCAGAACTTGAGAGCGCAGAACGTAAATATCTCAATAAGAACAGATAATAAATTTTGGGAAGCTTACGAGAAGGGAGAAAATTATTCTACAAGACAGATTACTGATGGAAAAATTGTTCGAGAAGAGCCTGCAAGAGATTTAGCAACAAAAATCGCATTTGCAGCGCATAATTGCGGAGATCCAGGAATACAGAACCATGATATAATCAATAGGTGGAACACATGCAAGAATTCTGGCGAGATATGGGCATCAAATCAATGTTCAGAATACATGTTCATTAACAATACATCATGCAATCTAGCTTCGCTCAATCTGATGAGATTCAGAAAAACTGATGGAAGTTTCGACACTGATTCTTTCATCCGCGCTGTTGATTTAATGATAACCTCGCAGGATATTTTGGTTTCAAAAGCATCTTATCCTTTGGAAAAAATTGCAGAAAACAGTCATAATTTCAGACCTTTAGGGCTTGGTTATGCTAATTTGGGAGCTTATGTTATGTCTCTTGGACTTTCCTATGATTCAGAAGAGGCAAGAGATTTCGCATCTGCTGTCACTTCTTTGATGACTGCTGAAGCATATCTTCAATCCACGCGTTTGGCAGAACAATTAAACCCCTTCAATGAATTTGAACATAACAAAGAACCTATGCTAAAAGTCATAGAGATGCATAGAAATGCTTCAAAAAAAATAAAGGCAAGGAATGGACTTGAAAATATCTTATCTCTGGCAAATAGCAAATGGGATGAAGTTGTTGAAAGGGGAAATAGATATGGGTTCAGGAACTCGCAGGTTACTCTTCTTGCTCCAACAGGGACAATAGGATTCATGATGGGATGCGATACAACAGGATGTGAACCTTCAATTTCATTAAAGTCATATAAAGAACTTGCCGGCGGAGGTTCAATGATTATTGTCAATGAAACAGTTTCAGTTGCATTGGATAAACTTGGATATAATAAATCCCAAATCAAAGACATAGTTGATTATATTGATAAAAATGAAACCATTGAGGGAGCTCCTGAATTAAAAGAAGAACATCTTCCTATTTTTGATTGTGCCTATACTTCTGGAAAAGGAAAAAGAGTGATTGCACCAATGGGACATATAAGAATGCTTGGAGCAGTGCAGCCATTCTTGTCCGGGGCGATTTCAAAAACAGTTAATTGTCCAAACAACACAAGCGTCGAAGAAATAAGAGAAATTTTTTATCAGGGCTGGAAGCACGGAATTAAAGCTGTTGCAGTTTATAGAGACGGAAGCAAAGCATCTCAGCCCCTGAAAACGAAAAAAACAGAAAAATTGCAAATTCTTATCCGTGGAGAAAGAGAGCATGTTCCAAAAATGAGAAGCGGATTGACTCAAAAAGTAAAAATCGGAACTATTCCTTTATTTTTAACCACTGGAGAATATAATGATGGAAGATTGGGAGAATTATTCCTGAACTCATTTGAAAGAGGAACAGAAGTTAATAGATTATTAAACGAAAATGCCATTCAATTTTCAGAAAAACTTCAATATGGTGTTCCTTTGAAGGAAGCTTTAGAGGTATTTGCCAAGGCAGGACTTTCTCAGATAGTTGGTTCAACTGATCATCCATTCATAACAGAAGTAAGAGGTGTTGAGGATTTTCTATTCAGATGGATTTCAGCTCATTATTTCGGTGATATTGCTCTCGTTTCAAAAAAGGAGCCTGAATTAAGGCCATTGCCGTGGGAACTTAGGGCATATCAAAGAATTCCAAAATTGCATTTGATTCCTTCTGTTGCTGGAGAAGGATTTTATCCTGGAGTTCCGACACTTGAGCAGACAATAGAGAAAATTTCCGGAATGAATTACTGGGAGGATTCAGAAGACCAGATTGATACAAGGCAAACAATAGAAAGAATAAGAAGAACGCGGCAATGGAAGGATGATAATGAAAAAATGGCTGAAGAATTTTTTGGAATGATGACTGGAAGAACCTGTGAAAAATGCGGAACTCTCATGCTTGTCGATGGTAATTGCCAAAAATGTCCGCACTGCAAAATATCAACAGGAGGATGCGGTGGAAGATAAGTAAGATGGCAATAGATTCTATAACAGACGAGAATTATTCTGATTTCAAAAAATCTTCAAGAGCTGTATTAATGGTCTCAACAAGCACTTGCCAAAAATGCAAGGAATTCCTTCCTGTTTTAGAAACTATCAGCAGACAGAGTCCTCAGATAAAATTCGGAAAGACATTACTTGACAAAGATCGTTCTATTCAATTGAAAAAGGAATATCCTGATATTGCAAGGTGGATTCTTCCGACAACCTTGTTTTTCAAGAAAAGTTCTGAAGCTGGAAGAATTTCAGGAGGGCTTCTTTATTCTCAAACTTTTTCAAAAATCCAGGAGTCTCTTATTTTTGGGACAATCGTATATGTTCTTAATGGAAGCGAAATCTATGTTCCTGCAACAATCAAGCAAATTAATGGAAGAAACGGACCATATACACTTCAACTTCTTGAAAAATCTTCTTTGGGGCAAGAAGGAAGCATTGTCCAAAGAGATGAATCCAAGATTAAATGGAATCTGGAAAGCAGAGTATAAAACTTATTTTACATAATAATTATCTTTATAATTCTGATTTATTTTTCCACAAAAAAGGAAATTAAATCCAAACTTTTATAAATCAATTTAATTCTAAATAAAATATAAAATGACAGTTACTGAATTAACAAACGGACAATTTGAGAAATTTATCGAAAAGGGGACAGTGCTGATTGATTTTTTTGCAGACTGGTGCATGCCTTGTCTTATGATGGCACCTATAATTGATGATTTAAGCGACAAATTCAAGCAAAAAATAAAATTCGGAAAAGTTGATATAGAAGAAAATCAGGCGCTTGCCGGAAAATTCCAGGTTCATTCAATTCCTAATTTTGTTCTTTTCAAAGACGGAAAGCCTATTGAAAGATTTGCCGGTGCAATGTCAAGCGAGGATTTTGAAGATAAATTAAAAAAATTTCTCTGAAAACGCCATTGCGATGTCGTTTTGAAGATAAGCTGAAGAAGTTTCTCTGAAAACGTTCAAGGCAAAGATTTTTTAAATCTACTTTAATTTACTGAGCTAAGGCTCCGTAGCTCAGTCTGGTCAGAGCACTGGACTTTTAATTGTGGGAGAACCAAGGTTCTCCTCAATTCGCGACTTTGTTCGCGGATTGGTAAGATTTTGTGCAAACAAAATCGCTCACACTACCTCTCCTTTAAGAGAGTAAAAGAAATCCAGGTGTCGTGGGTTCAAATCCCATCGGGGCCATTTTTGTTGTTTTCTTAAAGAGAAGCGCAAAAACAAAACATTTTTAAAGCACTTTTTTGTTTCTTTTATTATTAATAAGTTATTAAAGCTTAGCAAAAATCTTAGCTTTTCCCTCTAAAAATGCATATTCTACAGCCAAAACATTCAAAAATTAGTGAAAAAGAGAGTAAAGAGTTGCTTGAACGATTAAATGTTTCTAAATTTCAACTGCCAAAAATATATTCAAATGACCCTGCGCTTCCAGAAGGCTGTGCCGTCGGGGATATAATCAAAATAGAGAGAAAAGAAGAAGACAAAGTTCACTTTTATTATAGAGTGGTTGTCTAAATTATTTATTTTGAGGAAAACATGGAAAAAAGCAACAAACATCTTGTTATGAAGAAATATCTTGAAGAACATTCTCTGGTAGAGTCAAACATAATCTCTTTCAATAATTTTATTGAAAAAAGAATGCAGGAAATAGTTGATGAAATTGGTGAAACAATAACAAACGAAGATTTTGAAATCAAACTTGGAAAGATAAGCATAGGAAAACCGAAAATAATTGAGGCAGACGGAAGCTCGTCTCTTATAACTCCAACAGAAGCAAGATTGAGAAATCTTACATATTCTGCACCTGTATTTCTTGAAATAACTGTAAAAAAAGATGACCAGGTTGATTCAGAAACAGTTGAGATAGGAAAAATTCCAATAATGGTGAAAAGCAAAATGTGCAACACCTTCGGCATGTCAAAAGAAGAATTGATTAAAAATTATAACGACCCTCTTGATCCAGGAGGATATTTTATAATAAAAGGAAATGAAAGAGTGATGGTTATGGCAGAAGATTTAGCCGAAAACCAACCTTTTGTCGAGACGAATGCAAGAGATGAAATTATTCTTAAGATGTTTTCTCTCAAGGGAACATACAGAATTCCTGTTACAATTTCAGAGGATAAAGACGGAATTTTTAACCTGTCATTCAGCAGATTCAAGGACATTCCGGCTGTTGTGATATTGAAAGCTCTTGGACTTACAAAAGAATCAGATATTGCAAAATACATCGGAAAAGAAATTGACAGTGTTATAGTTAATCTTTATGAATTTGTAAAAATAGCTGAAAAAGAAGATGCCATGATTTATATTGCAGAAAAAACAAATCTTCAAGGAACAAAAAAAGAAATTCTTGACAGAGTAAAGCAAAGAGTTGATTCTTATCTTTTTCCACATATTGGACAGAAAAAGGAAGACAGAATTCAGAAAGCAATTACACTATGCAAATTAATAAAACAGTTTTTGACAGCAAAGGAAAATCCAGAATTAAGAACAGACAAAGACCACTATGCAAACAAAAGAGTAAGGCTTTCAGGCGACTTGCTTTCAACATTATTTAGAGTTAATCTGGGAATTTTGATAAGAGATATACAATATTCCCTGCAAAAATCATCAAAGAGAAAGAAATTCTTCTCGATAAAGATAATTGCAAAATCCACTTTATTTTCACATCGTGTTTAAAGTGCAATCGCAACAGGAAGCTGGACAGGAGAGAGAAGCGGAATAACACAGAATATGGATAAGACAAATTATCTTGCCATAATCTCTCAGCTACAAAGAGTTTCAAGCATGCTTCCAAGTGACCAGGAAAATTTTGCTGCAAGGACGCTTCATCCAACTCATTACGGAAGATTCTGCCCTATAGAAACTCCTGAAGGAACAGAAATAGGATTGAGAAAAAATCTTTCCATTCTCAGCCAGGTGTCAACACGTGTTTCAATGGATAATGAAAAATTCCTGAAAGATTTAGAATTTATAGGATTGAATAGAGAAGGAATTGAAGGGCGAGAAGTTTTCTTCAACGGAATATTTATCGGAAGCGCAAAAGACCATCATGATTTTATAAAAAAAATCCGCGAAATGCGAAGAGAAGGAAAACTGCATTATCAGCTTAATGTAAGGAACGATGAAAGCTTCCAAACAATTCTTATAACAACAGAACCTGGAAGAGTTCTTCGTCCTGTTATAATTGTTGAAAACGGAACATCAAAGCTGAAAAATGAATATCTTTTGCAATTGGAGCAGGGAGAAATGAAATGGGATGAACTTCTGCATAAAGGAGTTATTGAATATCTTGATGCAGGTGAAGAGGAAAATGCCCTGATTGCATTGTATGAAGAAGATTTAACTGCTGAAAATACTCATCTTGAAATTGATTTTACAGATTTATTTGGAGTTGTTACAAGCCTTGTTCCATATGGAAATCACGACCAGAGTTCAAGACTTAATCGTGGAAGCAAGACGCAAAAACAAGCATTGGGATTATATGCTGCAAATTATCTGACAAGAATTGACACAGATGTAAGTATTCTTCAATATCCACAGAAACCGCTTGTGCGAAGTTTTGTTTATGATACTCTAAAAATTTATCCTGCAGGACAGAATTTGACTGTTGCAATAATGACATATGAAGGATACAATATGGAAGATGCTCTTGTATTCAATAAAGGAAGCCTTGATAGAGGTGTTGGAAGAAGTTTTTATTTCAGGCCTTACTCAACCGTTGAGATGAATTATGCAGGCGGATTGAAAGATGAAATTGCAATTCCTGAAAAAGACACTTCAGGATATAAAACAGAGTCTGATTACAGATTTTTGGAGAGCGATGGAATAATTTCACCAGAGGAAGATGTCGGAGAGGGCGAAGTTCTTATAGGAAAAATGTCTCCTCCAAAGTTCCTTTCAGAAGCAAGAGAAATATCTGTCAGAACAAAAAAAGAATCAAGCGTTGAGATGAGACAGACTGAAAAAGGAGTTGTCGATGCTGTTTTCGTCGCTGAAGATTCAGAGGGAAACAAAATAGTTCATGTAAAAACAAGAGACCAAAGAATACCTGAAATAGGAGACAAATTCGCAACATCACACGGACAAAAAGGAGTTATCGGAGCAATAATTCCTGAAGAAGACATTCCATTTACTTCACGCGGAATACGTCCTGATGTTCTTTTCAATCCGCATGGACTTCCAAGCAGAATGACAGTAGGTTATCTTCTTGAGTTACTTGCAGGAAAAATCGGAGCAATAAAAGGAGAGATAATGGATGGAACAGCATTCTCAGGTGAAAGCAAGAAAGACATTGAGGCACAACTGAAGGAATTTGGATTTCGATATGATGGAAAAGAAATAATGTATAACGGAATAACCGGAAAAAAGATTGAGGCAAAAATCTTCGTTGGAAATCTTTATTATCTTAAGCTTAAATATATGGTAGGTAACAAAATTTTCGGAAGAGCTGCAGGAAAAATTGCTCTTCTTACAAGACAACCTGTTGAGGGACGTTCAAGAGGAGGAGCGCTTAGATTGGGAGAAATGGAGCAACAAGCGCTTGTCGCGCATGGAGCATCTCTTCTTTTGAAAGAAAGATATGATTCTGACAAAGTTGTTCTTCACATATGCACAAAATGCGGAACAATTGCGATTGAAGATAATATAAGAAACAAAATCTCATGTCCAATATGCAACAGCGAGGATGTTGAGCCTGTTGAGGTTTCATATGCATTCAAGCTTCTGCTTGAGGAGCTTCAGGGACTTCATATTCACACATCATTTAAATTGAAGAATAAGTATGAATAAAATGAAATTCAAAGAGTTTATTAAACCAACAATTGGCAAGGAAATATTAACTGTTGTTCTGTTGTTGATTCCCTTCATGAATAATACTATTTGCAGTTTAACTGTAAATGGAGACGACTGTCATACAAAATATCTTTCAGTTTTCACATTAGGTCTTAGTGGTTTAACAAATTCAGGTTATATTTGGACTAGCATTCTTATTTTGGTTGCATCAATAATAGTATTTTATTTAATATCATGTTTGATAATTTATATTTATAAAAAAATAAGAAATAAAAAATGACAAATAAACCAATTCGTAAAAAAATCGGGGAAATAGGATTTTCGCTTTTTAGTCCTGACCAAATAAAGAAAATCTCTGTTGCGAAAATCGTGACTCCTGAGCTTTATGATATTGATGGATATCCTGTTGACGGAGGATTGATGGATTTGAGGCTTGGAGCAATTGATCCAGGTGTAAGATGTAGAACATGCGGAGGCAGATTAAAGGAATGTCTTGGACATCTTGGAAGCATTGATTTGGCAAGAGCTGTTATTCACATAAAATATGTTCCTTTGATTGAATTAGGATTGAGATGTTTCTGTCACGAATGCAAAAAACTGCTTGTTGACGAGAAAGATTTGTTCAAGCTATCTGCAAGCCAAAGGGCAAAGAAGGCAAAGGATGTCAAGAAATGTCCGCATTGTGAATCCATTCATGAAAAAATAAAAGTAGACAAACCAACAAACTTTTACAGAGGCAAAACAAGGCTTTTTCCAACAGAGATTCGTGAGATGCTCGCAGCTATACCTGATGAAGAATTAATAAAAATCGGAATAAATCCAAGAACAGCAAGGCCTGAATGGGCTGTGCTTACAATTTTCCTTGTTCCTCCGGTAACAATACGTCCAAGCATTATTCTTGAAACAGGAGAAAGAAGCGAAGATGATTTAACTCATAAATTATCAGACATAATAAGAGCGAATCAAAGACTTTGGGAAAATCTTAATGCAGGCGCTCCAGAAGTAATAATTGAAGATTTGTGGGATTTGCTTCAGTTCCATATTACAACTTTCTTTGACAATACTGTTGCACGAATTCCTCCTGCAAGACATCGAAGCGGGCAGCCACTTAAGACAATAACAGAAAGAATAAGAGGAAAAGAAGGAAGAATAAGAAAAAATCTTGCTGGAAAGAGAGTTAATTATTCTGGAAGAACAGTTATCTCGCCTGACCCTTCAATTAATATAAATGAAGTTGGAATTCCTTATGAAATAGCAAAAACAGTGACGGTTGCAGAAACAATCAATGAACTTAATATTGATTATTTGAAGAAAATGATTGAAAAAGGAGATGAATATCCAGGTGCAAATTATGTCATACGTCCTGATGGAAAAAGAAAAAAAATAACTCCTGAATTGAAAGAGGAAATAATCAGTGAAATAACTCCCGGATATATTGTTGAAAGACATTTACAGAACGGAGATGTTGTATTATTCAATCGACATCCAAGCCTTCACCGTGGAAGTTTGATGGCTCATTATGTAAGAGTTCTTCCAGGCAGAACATTTAGATTGCATCCTGCCGCAGCATTTCCATATAATGCTGACTTTGATGGAGACGAAATGAATATTCA
>Ga0233422_10000642_pt1 | contig 16808 bp, 15 predicted proteins | sample Watercolumn_Mata_2_FD_182724 | JGI IMG/M metagenome (GOLD analysis project Ga0233422, IMG submission 182724) | Freshwater microbial communities from Lake Matano, South Sulawesi, Indonesia - Watercolumn_Matano_2014_110_MG | ecosystem: Environmental > Aquatic > Freshwater > Lake | place...
CCAATACCAAACACAGCGGTAGAACCGTTCTGGAGCCGGTAGTCATCATAGTCCTCCTTCTTTGACTCAGAGACATGTTGCAGTCATTAGCAGCGAAGCGTCCCGGCACGGCTGCTCTTCGCTCGAAGAATTGTATGTATATGAGGCAGGCGTGCACCAGCTCCATGCCGACGGCAACGACGGATCGGGCTCACGCGCCTTCATGGTCGGGATTTTAGAGTTGGCGGGGATTCGGGTCAAGTAGATGCAGTCCGGCCGGATTCACGACAGGAGCCCGCGCTTCTGCCGGTAGTGTCTTGGTGTCTTTGTGGTGAGAGTCCGGCCGGGCGCAGGGCGGTCGGTCGTCGTCGGGAGGGGAGAAGTCGGAGTCCGGTTCATACAAGGACTCGGACGATGGTTCACCCCAAGGGGTTACAGGTGCACGTGCGGCGCCCAAAGGAAGCCGCGTACACCGCCTTAGGGGTGGAACCCCTGAGGTGCGGGGTTTGGGGTGAACTGCGGAGTCGGGGTCGGGTTCGCAGCGGGTTCTGGACTCAACCAGCGCGTCGGACTCGGCCAGGTCCTGCTTCATCTTCCTGATGTAGTCGTCAGGCAGCATCACGGCGTGCCAGCGGTTGGGTTTGGGTAGAGGCACAGGCGATTATCTGTCGCCTCCGCCCGGAGTCAAGCCCAGGGCTGCGGCCGTTGTCCGGTTCGGCGGGGCGCAGTTTGCCTGGCCCTTCCGTCAGCCGTTTGGTCTGTCCCGGACAGAGCCGACTTCTTCAATGTCGCCGTGCCGATAGGGCTGTAGCGTTCGTGCGGAAAATGGGGACAGTCCCACGAAGCGCGAGGACGCGCGGTACAGTCCCCATTTTCCTGAGGCTGGCGGAGATCGGCGCCGGTCCCGCCCGCGCGGCCCGGAGGAGACCGGAGTGCCGGTCTTCCGTGTCTGTGGCCTGAGGTTTCTTGCTAGGAGAGGACCGGGACGACTGAGCCGGCGTCGGGGATGATGTAGACGCGGGCGTCCCGCCCTAGTTTCGCAAAGGCGGCGTCGAGCGCGCCCTGCGCGGTCTTGTATGGGTGCATAAAGACGCTTTTCACAACCGCGTCGTCTATTCCCATCACCGTGTAGAGGTCGGACGTCTGCATTATCTGGGCAAGGCGGGCGGATTTGTGCCAGCCGAGGACGGAGGACGGGAGTCGGGAGTCGGGAGTCGAGAGTCGATTCGGATTGAGGATGTCGGAGGGGGAGGAGGCAGGAGGGGATCCTGATTGCAGATTGCAGGCTGCAAATTGCAGAATGTCGGAAGGGGAGGAGCAGCCCCGGAAGACCTGGATGAAGCTGTCGTTGCCGATGCCGTCATAGCAGGCCGAGAGGGTGATGTGGACCGACGGGGCCTTGAGCACGGGACGGGCGAATTCGACCGCCCGCTGGGCCTGGTAGAAGTTGATGTTCGAGGGCGGGCCGAGCACGCTGAGGACGATGTCAGCTTTCTCTTTCACCGGCACGGCGAAGACCGTGTGCGCATCGGCTGCGGCTTCGTCGAATGACTTGAACAGGTCGCCGAACCGGATGGAGAGGAGGTTGTGGTGCCGATCCTGGGAAAGCTGGATTGAGAAGACCGGCCGCGGCAGCATCTTCGCGGCTTCGGTCATGTCTTCATGCACCGGGTTGCCTTTGAGTCCGAACGTGGTCGAGCCTTCGCGCGTGACCATGTTGTGGTTCCGGGTGATGGTGTCGTAGCCGGCGATGCCGGGGAGGAAGCCTTTGCGGCCGCCGGTGTAGCCCGCGAAGTAGTGGGGCTCGATGGAGTTGATGGTGATGACTTTGTCGGCCCAGAGCAGCTGTTTGTTCATCCAGACGTCGGTGCCGAAGCTGGTCTTGCCGAGGAAGAAGAGCCGGGATTTGTCTTTGGAGTCGTGACAGAGAATGCGGTCACGATCCCAGAAAGCGGGGACAGTCCCGGCTGAAAACGAGGGACAGTCCCTCGGAGCGCTTGCGTCGGACTCAGCGCGGGACAGTCCCTGTTTTCCTCCGAAGATGCGTTCGAACTCGGGTTCGGTCGGCGGGCGGTGCGTGCCGAGGCAGACGAGCGCCTTGAAGTCGCGGCCGGACAGGATCGGCTGGAGCGCGGTGAGGATGGGCGCGTTGGGCGTGGGCCGGGTGTAGTCGTTGACGAGCACGAGGATGCGCTGCGAGTCACCGATGAACTGCGCGCAGGCGTCGGCTGCCTGTCGCAGCGCCGCGCCGGTGTCATGGAACGGACAGCAGTCGTTTGGTTTGAGCACGGCGATGAGGTTTCTGTCCGGCACTTCGACCGTCTCTTCTCCCGGGGCATGGATGAGTTCGATACGCACGAGCAAGTATATGCAGACGGACGTTTCTTTACAAGCTGAGCCGGCGTTCATAGAATAGCCTACCATGAAGAACCAGCCAGTTGTCGCCATAGCGATGGGCAGTGATTCGGACCTGGCGGTGATGTCCGAAGCCGCGAAGGTCCTGGATGAGTTTGGTGTCGGGTATGAGGTGCTGATAGTCTCGGCGCACCGGACTCCGGACCGTTGCCGCACGTTCGCGCGCGGCGCGGCCGGACGAGGCATCAAGGTGATTGTGGCCGGGGCAGGCAAGGCCGCTCATCTGGCCGGGGTGATTGCCGCGCACACGACTTTGCCCGTAATCGGCGTGCCGCTGGACGCGGGGATGAACGGGCTCGATGCGCTGCTCTCGACCGTGCAGATGCCGGGAGGAATCCCGGTGGCCTGTATGGCAGTGGGCAAGGCCGGGGCGAAGAATGCAGGTCTGCTGGCCGTTGCCATCCTGGCCCTGAGTGACCCGCGGCTGGCCGAAGGGCTCGCGGCCTACCGTGACCGGATGGCGAAGGAAGTCGCGGCCAAGGCCAAGGCGGCCGGGCGGCCCGCAGTCAAGAGCTAGGATTGCAGGAGGCCGCCGCCGATGTCCTGGATCCTCGCGTTCTGCGCGTTGATGGCGGGTCCCGCCCGCAGTGATTCAATAGTCAGGCTGCCGCCGCCGGACACGATCGGGCTGGTTTCGGTCGAGAATGCGCTCTGGCACCGGCGTTCGGTTCGGACCTTCGCGGACCTGCCGCTGACGGTCAAGCAGGTCGGGCAGTTGCTCTGGGCCGCGCAGGGACTCAGCCGTGGGCTGGTGTGCCGCACCGCGCCCTCGGCCGGGGCCACCTACCCGATGGAGCTTTACCTGGTCGCGGGCGACGTGACCGGACTCAAGCCCGGTGTCTATCGCTATGGCAGCGAAGGTCACTTCCTCACACCCACGCGGGATGGAGACCTGAGAGCGCAGCTGGCTGATGCCGCACTGGGCCAGAGTTCCATTTCGTCGGCACCGGCCGTGCTGTTTCTGGCCGCCGACTACACCCGTACGGCGCGAGCGTACGGAACGCGGGCACAACGCTACGTCCACATGGAAGCGGGCCACGTCGGCGAGAACGTCCACCTGCAGTGCGAGGCGCTGGGGCTGGGAACCGTGATGATCGGGGCATTCGACGATGGACGGGTGAAGAAGCTGCTGGGCATCAGCCAGGAGCCGCTGTACATCATGCCGGCAGGCTGGAAGACCACCAGATAAGGAGGTTCACGCACCATGGTTGTGAAGCAGACTGAGCTGCCCGGTACCAGACAGGTCGCCCAGGGCAAAGTCAGGGATATCTTTGAGGTCGGCGAGCAGCTGTTGATCGTCGCGACCGACCGGCTGTCGGCATTCGACGTGGTCCTGCCTGACCCGATTCCGGACAAGGGAAAGGTTCTGACCCAGCTTTCGAAGTTCTGGTTCGACCGGTTCGGTGAGTTGGTGCCGAATCACGTAGTGGAGACGGAGGCAGCGAAGTTCCCGGCCAGTCTTGCAGCGCACCGCGAGCAGCTCGAGGGGCGGGCGATGCTGGTGCGCCGGGCCAAGCCGCTGCCGGTGGAATGTGTGGTGCGCGGGTACCTGGCTGGAAGCGGCTGGAACGACTACCAGAAGACGGGCGCGGTCTGCGGTATCAGGCTGCCGGCAGGAATGAAGCAGGCCGAGAAGCTGCCCGAGCCGATCTTCACGCCTTCGACCAAGGCGACAACCGGCCACGACGAGAACATCACCCAGGACCAGGCCGCCGCGCTGGTCGGAGCGGACGTAGCTCGACAGGTACGGGATGTGTCACTCGGTATCTATCAGCGGGCAGCGGAGTACGCTCTGGGCCGGGGCATCATCATCGCCGACACCAAGTTCGAATTCGGCCTGTACGAAGGCAAGTTGATGTGGATTGACGAGGCGCTGACGCCGGACTCGTCGCGGTTCTGGTCGGTCGCCGAGTACAAGGTCGGGATGTCTCCGCCGAGCTTCGACAAGCAGTTCGTTCGCGACTACCTGCTTTCCACAAAGTGGGACAAGACCCCGCCCGCACCCAACCTGCCCGCGGAAGTCATCAAGGGTACGTCGGACCGCTACCGCGAGGCCTACCGGCTCATCACGGGCACTGAGCTGAAATGATGGGATTTCACCACAAAGACACCAAGACGAGCAGGGTCTCCCGAATTCGAGCCCGGTTCTCTTTGTGCCTCTGTGTCTTGGTGGTAGAGTCGGGGTTCGTATGCTGGTAGCTGATTTCGACTACGACCTGCCAAAGGAGCTGATCGCCCAGCAGCCGCTGGCGCGGCGCGACGCGTCGCGGATGCTGGTGCTGGAGCGTGGCACGGGCCAGGTGCACGATGCGATGTTCGGTGACATCGGGGAGTGGCTGAAGCCAGACGACCTGCTGGTTCTGAACAACACCCGGGTCATACCGGCGCGGGTATTCGGCAAGCTGCCGACCGGGGGCACGGTGGAACTGCTGCTGCTGCGACAGGTCGAGCCAGATGTCTGGGAAGCTCTCTCCCGGCCTTCCCGCAAGGCGAGGCCGGGCGCAACCTTGCAGTTCGGTTCTCACAACGCGACCATCGTGGAGCGAAAGCCGGAGGGCATACGCCTGGTGAGGTTCGACCCGCCCGACGTCTCCACCCTCCAGCAGTCGCGCGGAGAGGTGGCGCTGCCTCCCTACATCAAAGAGAAGTGCGGTGACTGCGGCCGCTACCAGACCGTGTTCGCGCAGGTGGACGGGGCGATTGCCGCGCCGACGGCCGGGCTGCACTTCACCCCGGAGTTGCTGCGCGCGCTGGGCCATGCCGGCGTCGAGACGGCGTTCGTCACTCTGCACGCCGGGCTCGGGACCTTCCGCCCAGTGAAGGCGGAGAGCGTCGAGGAGCACGTGATGCACCCGGAGGAGTTCGAGCTATCGGAGACTGCGGCCGGACAGGTGAATCGCGCGCTCTCTGAAGGACGCAGGATTGTCTGCGTGGGGACGACGACAGTGCGCGTGCTCGAAGGGCAAGCGGTCGAGTCCAGAGTTCAGAGTCCAGAATCCAGAATCCAGAATCCGCCGGACGCAGGCGAGGGGCGAATGGCGAATGGCGAGTGGCGAGTGGCTCCGGGCAAGGGGCAGATCAACCTGTACATCTATCCCGGCTACGAGTGGAAGGTGGTCGGAGCGTTGCTCACCAACTTCCATCTGCCCAAGTCCACGTTGTTGATGCTGGTTTCAGCCCTGGCCGGACGCGAACCGGTCCTGGCGGCGTACCGGCACGCGGTAGAGCAGAAGTACCGGTTCTACTCCTTTGGCGACGCGATGCTCATGGTGTGAACCGAGAGACCTGGAGACCAAGGGATCGAGTGGACCCAATCAGACTGAACGAGCTGGTGACGGCCACCGGCGGTCGGCTGGTGAACGGCCGGGACCTGAAGGTCACCGGCGTCTCGATTGATACCCGCACGCTCAAGGCCGGCGACCTCTATGTTGCCATCCGGGGCAAGCGGCTCGATGGTCACCGCTTCTGCGAGCAGGCGATCGAGAAGGGCGCGGTCGGGGTGGTCGTCGACTCGGAGGCGGCAGTGCCCGCCGGTCAGGTCGGGGTCGTAGTCACGAACACCACTGATGCCCTGGGGCGGATTGCGTTCCGCCACCGCGAGCGAATGTCGGCCCGGGTCGTTGCGGTGACGGGCAGCAACGGCAAGTCCACGACGAAGGAGATCCTCGCCGCCATCCTCGCACTCAAGTTCAAGACACTCAAGCCCGAAGGGAGTTTCAACAACGACATCGGCGTGCCGCTGACCGTGCTGCGCATGACCCGGGAGATCGAAGCTGCGGTCTTCGAGATTGAGATGAACGAACTGGGCGGGACTGCCCGGCTCGCGCGCATCTGCCGTCCCGAGGTCGGTGTGATCACCAACATCGGGGACACGCACCTCGAGTTCATGAAGGACCGACAGGGCGTGGCGCAGGAGAAGGCCGAACTGGTGCAGGCTTTGCCCGACAAGGGAGCGGCCGTCCTCAATGCCGACGACCCGCTGGTGATGGCCATCGGCTCCACCTACGCTCCGCCCCGGCGGGTTACCTACGGGCTGGAGGAGAAGGCTGAGGTCTTCGCCACCGACATTGTGGATGCCGGGCTGGCCGGGAGCCGGTTCAGGCTGATGGGTGAGCACGGTGTTTCCCTGCCCATGCCGGGGAGACACAATGTCGCCAACTGTCTTGCGGCCTGCGCCGGTGCCTATGCCATGGGTATGTGGCCCGGCGACATGCCGGAAGCAATCGCTCGACTCGAGCCCCTGCCGATGCGGCTCCGGGTGCACAAGCTTGGCGACATCACCCTCATCGAGGATTGCTACAATGCCAACCCGCAGTCAGTGGGCGCGGCGCTCAGTATCCTGGAGAAGTGCGGTCCGGTCGAACGGCGTGTCGCGTTTCTAGGAGACATGCATGAACTTGGAGAGTCATCACCAGCCCGGCATGAGAGCCTTGGCCGCAAGGTGGGGACACTTGTAAGTAGACTGGTCGCGGTCGGGCCTATGGGCGAGCACACGGCCAGGGGGGCATCTGCCGCAGGACTGAGGCAGATAGCGCGGTTTGACCGGGCTGAGCAGGCGCGGGGGGCGGTGTTTGACTTCGTGATGCCCGGGGATACAATCCTCGTCAAAGGCTCCCGGGCCATGGCCATGGAAATCATCTGTCAGGAGATTGTGAGAGTTTATGGCGAAAGACATTAAACCAGTACCGGCCGACGGGCCGGGTTCTTCTTCGTTGCCTCCGATTCAATTCACGGATACCACGCTCCGCGACGCGCACCAGTCGTTGTGGGCCACGCGGATGAAGACGGCCGACATGCTGCCCGTGCTCGACCATCTCGACAAGGTCGGGTACTGGTCGCTCGAGATGTGGGGCGGGGCCACGTTCGACGTCTGCCTCAGGTTCCTGAATGAGGACCCGTGGGAGAGGTTGAGCGAGATCCGCAAGCGGGTGAAGCACACGCGGCTGCAGATGCTCCTGCGCGGGCAGAACGTGGTCGGGTACAAGAACTACCCGGATGACGTGCTCCAGGAATTCGTGGCCGAGTCGGCCGGGCGCGGGCTGGATGTCTACCGCGTATTCGACGCCCTGAATGACGCGCGCAATCTTGAGCGGGCCATCGACTATGTGAAGAAGGCCGGGAAGCACGCGCAAGGGACTCTCTGCTACGCCATTTCACCCGTGCATACGATTGAGTACTACCTTGCCCGGGCGCGCGAACAGAAGGAAATGGGCATCGATTCCATCTGTATCAAGGACATGGCCGGCATCATCTCGCCGGCGATGGCTTATGACTTGGTCAAAGCGCTCAAGGAGACCATCGGCCTGCCGGTGCAGCTCCACTGCCACGCGTCGAGCGGCATGGCCGTGGCCGCGTATCTTAAGGCGGCCGAGGCTGGCGTGGACGTAGTTGACACCGCGGCCGCGCCCCTGGCGTTCATGACCTCGCAGCCGGCGGCCGAGAGCATGGTCGCGACCTTTGCCGGCACGCCGCGCGACCCGCAGCTCAACATGGCGGAGATGGAATTCGTGGAGAGCCACTTCGGCAAACTCGCCTCGGGCCAGTGCGTTCCTCTCCCCAAGGTCGTGGACTCGATGGTCATCATTCACCAGATACCGGGCGGAATGGCTTCGAACCTGCTGTCCCAGCTCAAGGAACAGAAGGCCGAGGATCGTCTGAACGAAGTGCTGGAAGAGGTGCCGCGGGTGCGTGAAGACCTCGGTTTTCCGCCGCTGGTGACGCCCACCAGCCAGATTGTCGGCGTGCAGGCGGTGCACAACGTGCTGGCCGGCGAGCGTTACAAGCGGGTAACGCGCGAGACCAAGGACTACGTGAAGGGGCTGTACGGGAGGGCGCCGGCGCCGATACGTGAGGCGGTGGCCCTGAAGATACTCGGCGATGAGAAGCCGGTGAAAGGCAGGCCTGCGGACACCTTGGAGCCGGGCATGCCCCGGGCACGCAAGGAACTGACCAGGGAATTGGTGCAGAACGAGGCCGACTACATCTCCTACGCTATCTTCCCGGAAGTCTCCCTCAAGTTCTTCCAGTGGCGGAAGAATCCGACCGCGCCGGAGCCCGAAAAGAAAGCTCAAGCCCAGGTTCAGGCACAGCCACAGGCGCAGGCCAAACCGGCCGCGCCGGCCGAAGACCCGCAGGTGCGTCGCCTGCGGGGCCTGATCGAGCTGGTTGCCACCCACTCGGTAACCGACTTTGAGTGGGAGCACGAGGATGAGAAGGTGAGAATCAGGCGTGGCGCCGGGGAGCCGGCACCCGCGCCGGCTCGGCCTGCGGCTGCGGTAGCCCAGGCTGCCGTGGAGCCGGTCCAGGCTGCGGCGCCTGCCGCACCCGTACCCCAGGCCGCGCCCGCGCCGATGCCGCCGGCGGCTGCACCGGCCACACCGGCCGCCAACACGGAAGAAGTGACGTCGCCGATGGTGGGGACTTTCTACCTCAGGTCCAGACCGGAGTCGCCGCCGTTCATCAAGAAGGGCGACGTGGTTGACCCGGGGCAGACGCTCTGCATCGTCGAGGCGATGAAGCTGATGAACGAAATCCAGGCAGAGAAGAAGTGCAGGATCGTGGAGATCCTGGTTGAGGACGGCGAGACGGTGGAATACGGACAACCGCTCGTCGTCGTCGAGCCCCTCTAGTTCAGCGCCGCCGTTGGGCGGCTTCAGCCAGACCGACAAGCATACAACAGGCAGGAGGATCAGTGACCGGTGGATATGAAGAGATTGCCAGGCGAGCGCGCGAGAACCCGGAGCAGTTCTGGGCCGAGCAGGCGGAGAAGCTCCACTGGTACAGGAAGTGGGATAGGGTGCTCGACCGGTCGAACGAGCCTTTCTACCGCTACTTCACGGGCGGCCTGACCAACGTCTGTTACAACGCGGTTGACCGGCACGTGCTGGCCGGCAGCGGCGACACCGTCGCGGTCATCTGGGAGAGCCCGGAGACCGGAAAGAGCCGTAAGATCACCTACCGGGAGCTGTTGGATGAGGTCAGCGCTTTTGCGGCGGTCCTCCGTGACAACGGTGTCGAGAAGGGCGATCGCGTGCTCATCTACCTGCCGATGGTGCCGGAGACGATGGTGGCGATGCTGGCCTGCGCCCGCATCGGCGCGCCCCACGCGGTGGTGTTCGCGGGATTCAGCACAGAGTCACTGGCCGACCGGATCGACGACGCGGGCGTGAAGCTCGTGGTCTGCGCCGACGGCGGCGTGCGCAAGCAGAAGCCGGTCGATCTCAAGGGCATCTGCGACAAGGCGCTGGACCTGGCGCAGAACAAGGTGAAGACGGTTGTCGTTCTCGACCGCAGCCTGAACAAGTGGAGCCGGGTGCCGGGACGGGACAAGCTCTGGACCGAAGAGATGGCGAAGCACCGCGGGGCAAAGGTCGACTGCGTCCCGGTCGAGTCGAGCCACCCGCTCTACCTGCTCTATACTTCGGGAACCACCGGGAAGCCCAAGGGCGTGGTGCGCGACTCGGGCGGCCACATGACCGCGCTCGCCTGCTCGCTGCCGCTGATCTACGGCACCAAGCCGGGCGACGTCTACTTCTCAACGTCCGACTTCGGCTGGACCGTCGGGCACAGCTACGTCTGCTACGCGCCGCTCCTCGCCGGCATCACGACGGTCGTCTACGAGGGCACGCCCGACTATCCGGACCCGGGTATCTGGTGGTCGGTGTGCGAGAAGCACAAGGTGAATGTCATGTTCTCGGCGCCGACCGCGATGCGCATGCTCCGCAAGTTCCCGGCCGACTGGTTCCAGAAACACGACCTCTCGTCGCTCCGCTACATCTTCCTCGCCGGCGAGCCCCTGGATGAGCCGACCTGGAGTTGGGCCAAGGATGCGCTCGGGAAGCCGATAGTCGACCACTACTGGCAGACCGAATCGGGCTGGCCGATGCTCTCCAACATGGCGGGCGTCGAGATGCTGCCGTTCAAGCCGGGCTCCCCGACCAAGGCGGTGTACGGCTGGGACCTGATTGTAGTCAGCGAGAACGGCGACGAAGTCCCGGCCGGGACGCGAGGCCTGCTGGTGGCGCGGCCGCCGCTGCCCGCAGGCACATTCCTGACCCTGTGGGGCGACGACGAGCGCTACGTCCAGACCTACTGGAAGCACTTCCAGGGCAAACTGCTCTTCTACACCGGCGACTATGCGATCCGGGACGAAGAAGGCTACTTCTGGGTCCTGGGCCGGGCCGACGAGGTCATCAACATCGCCGGGCACCGGCTGGGCACGCGCGAGGTCGAGGAGGTCATCTCCGGACATCCGGCAGTAGCCGAGGCGAGCGCGGTCGGCGTGGCCGACGAGCTCAAGGGGTAGGCCGTGGTCGGGTTTGTGGTGCTGAAGCAGGGACAGGAGCCGACTGACGCGACCCGGAAGTCAATCATCGGTCTCGTGCGCGAGAAGATCGGCGCAATTGCCGCTCCCCGCGACGTCCAATTCGTCAAGATGCTGCCAAAGACGCGGTCGGGAAAAGTCATGCGCCGCGTTCTCAAGGGGATCTGCGAAGGCGCCAAAATGGGCGACCTGACCACGCTTGAAGACGGCGCGTCGGTGGAGGAAGTGAAGAAGGCGGTCGAGACCATGACCGGCTCCGGCGGCAAGTAGCGATCGCCAGACCTGATTCGGGGCGGGCCACTGTGCCCGCCCTTCGCTTGTTGGACGACACTCGCTTCGACTCCTCCGCTTTCCCCAAATGGAGATTCGGTCACGACAACCTCTCGAACGCTGATCAAGGTGTCCCTGTGTTGCAGAAGATGATACATAAGTGTACGTCCACTAGTTCAACCGTAGGACCATCTATGATACCACCTGAAGGCTCAATTATCAATTGGTTCTACACACCGTATCATATAACAGCCAAAGGTTGGTATAGTAGTACAACTCCAATACCATCATAGAATCAATCTACTGAGCAAACCGTATGACCTATGGATGTTCGACCCGTGAGTTCACCCATCATTTGGTGCACCAACACAACTACCTGCTAAACTGCAATACCGTCAGATAGTACGATTACCGTTACCACTATGGGACCGTATACCGTACCGTCCGGTAGACCGTCTAGTAGACGTAGAGTCAAGCGGCAGATCACATCTGATTCAGCTACGTAAATTACGTATATTGTTGCTTTACATGACGTAGCAGGTGTCTATACCAGTTCACGTAATTGGATGCTGTTCACATCTGCACCTTGCATTTGCTCCAGCCACTGCTAGAATCACTTGGAGCCGGTGAACGCCCCGATCGTTCTGCGGTTCAGTCTCGGATCGGAGTCTGCTCGACATGCAGAGAGGAGTCACACCATGCCGGACAAGATGAAACGCTTCACCAGTTGGAACGTGAAGTACAATACTGAGCGTATCAAGAGCACGCTCGATGAGATGCGACCTGACATGCAGGCGCGCTACCAGGCGGCCATGACCGCCATGATGGCCAACGACATCAAGGTCAAAGGGGTCCTGAACGGCAAGTCAGTCAGCACAATCCTCTACGTTCCCTACTTGAGCTTCGGCCGGCAGCTCTGGAAGCTCTCACGCGAGCAGGATATCGAAGGTCACAGCCTCCAGCTTGCGGCCCAAGTGCTACGCCTCAAGTGGAAGGCCAGGGGCCTTGACGAAGAGGTGCTGCTGGCGATTCAGCAGGAAGTCTGCAGCGTTCAGCCGGAGAGCTAGCCCCGCAGGAAAGCAGGCTGCCCGCATGGCTGCAGGCAGCCTGCTGACATGAGGCCGCAAGGCCTGTTAGATCAGTCAGTTGCTCGGGCCGGCTCGAATCGCGCCTGCGCCCATTCTGTCAGGGCACCCGTCAATCGGACGATGGCTTCCCGGTTTCGCTCGCATCATGCTTGTCCGGCTTCCGATAGATGACCCTGACACGGGCCTTCGCCAGAGCCCCTGACAAACCCTGATGGCGGTTGAAGCCCGGCTCGCGGGTTATGCCCTTGCGGAAAAGCAACCCGAAGTTGCTGCTATGTCTGGCGCGTTGCCACTCCCGCACGTAGTGCGTGATGTCTATGGCCAGGCGGTCGTGCCGACCGGCGATGTAGGCAAGGTAGGCAAGAATCGGGTCGTCTTCAGGGTTCTTCCTTACAACCTCATCCCAGTAGAGGCAGCGACGCCTCGCTGGAACATGGAAGACCTCCTCGAAGACGCCCCTCCACATTCGGCGCAGCGCGGTCTTCTTCCTCCTGGAGACCGGCTTGCAGTGAACGAGAAGATGCACGTGAGGTCTGAAGGCCTGGGGACTGCTACCGCTGAGAAGAGAAATCGATGAGATAGCGCCAGCCCCATCATCGAAGACCGAGGAGCCGGATGCAGGAAACGCTCTCTCCCAGAACAGACCGACCGAATCCCGAACTCCGGAGATGAACTCCCGAGAGATGACGTGAGGAGGCGTGAACAAGAGGGTCACAGCGTAGCAACGACGCTCCGGTGTGGCGGAAGGCAGTGAGATGACGTATTCGACCAGCCTCTCATAGTAGCCGTTGAACCGCTCCTTGGACTCCCTGTGGTTGCAGCGACGGCAGATAGGCAGACGGCAGTAGGAACGAAGAGACCCATCAGGACGAGGAACAGCAGAACAAGCAGAGAAGCGAGAAGCCTCATCCAGCAAGCCACGAGCATAAAGAAGTGCAAGAACGTCCTTGCGGAACCGGCTATTCATGGCGTCCAGACCGTCCTTCTTCCGTTGCTCTCGGTCGAGTAGAAGTCTCTCGTATGCTTCCTTGATAGCCTGTCTTCGGTTTGGCTTCGATGTGCCGGAATCTACTAGGAATCCCTCTTCTCTGTTGACCCCAACCATGACTTCACTCATTCAACCCACCAGACCCCCAAAGAGGATGCAGCACTCTATACTGGGGTTATTACGGAACGGCCACCGGTTCAGAGGGTCTCGCAAGCCGAATCCGCCCTCTAGGGAAGGCTCCGGAAGTGAGGGTAGGCCCGTGAACAAAAGCCGCAGACAGCACCGAAGGGGCAGTTGTCGCCTCCCGCTTTCGTCAAAGCGAGGTCGGCAAGGCTCAGAAGGAGTCCCATCGAAGCTCTTAGGTCGTGGAACCGCCTCCTGACCCACGTTCTTGGTCGCTCGGCCTGGTTCTCTAGTGCAAATCGCCATCAGCTACCATGATACACGGATGAGGGAGAAAATCTTCAAGCCTTGACATCCTTTCTGAGGTGGGCTATTCAGCCGGTCAAGGAACCGTCCTAGATTCCCATGTGACCGCTGAGAACCTTTCGGGACTTTCTGTGTCCGGACTTCCAAAGTGTTTCTTCTTGTCGGACTGTGCCTCAGCCTACCATTCTCGGCCTTTGGAGCCCTCTTTGACCCTCTAGGCCTGCCACTTTTGCCACTTTTCGCCATACCCCGCTTTCAAAAGTGCCACTTTTTCGAGACCCCTATTCAAATGAGTTTGTGACCATTGTCGAGTGCTTCTGGCGCGTAGGAACTGCCTCGGCTCACTCGTCCGCGTTCAGTCTTGAAGGTTTTCCCCGCGTTCGGGGTATCATGGTAGTTGATGGCTGATGCCGAGAGACCGCGTCCATTCGAGACGACCCTGCAAGCAGTGGAGATGATGTGCCAGGTCATCGACATCGTCGAGCGACTCACAGAGCCTCTGGCGGCCCCGTTCGATTCCTGCCTGCACGAATCAACTCCCAGACCAAAGGTGAGTCCGGCAGTGGAGAGGAAGCTCAAGGAACTCAACGCTCTCCGCGCCAAATACGACGGTCGCTACCGGGCCACCGCCGACCTCAATCCGAGTTTTCCTCTTCTCGTTCTGGCCAGCGAACGCGGACTGACCGAGACTGAGAGAAGGGTCTTTGAAACCGCCCTGGCGCTGGTCTGTCGAACTACTCGACGCTTCGAGCCATCCCCGAGCGTGGGGCAGGTCTCAAGACTGGTAGCTCACTGGACTGGTAGCGACCCACAGCCTCTTCTCAGCTTCTTCATGACTGGAAGCAAGCTCGTAGACGCGGGTCTCATCGAGGTGGTTCACTGTAGACCCACGGTTGCAGACTGGCCCGTGTTCGTTCCCAGACCCATTCTCTTCAATCTCCTCGGCTGCAAGCCAGAGCGGGGGAATCTCAAACCGCAACCCACCAGACTCCAGTCGATGATGCAGAAGCTCCCGAAGTCCATGCCGCCAATCGTCTTCTTCGTTCGTCTGAACGTAGTTCTTGATACGTTCAACCACGAGCGGTTCGCCCTCATCTCTGCGTTTCGGCCTGACGCCTCGCTTGAGTCGAATCTTGAGAACCAATCGAAGTTGGTCGATGCGGTGGAGGAGGCAGGTCTATCCTGGTTTCCTCTCGTTCTCGACTGGTATGGCGAGATGCGGCGGAGCATCTACCTGCACCGAGCGACGGAAGAGGAGGCACGACGACGACTCAACCTGCACGATGGCCAAGTGAGGTTGCTGATGCCGGAGCCGACTATGGAACTGATGCTCAGACTCCGCAAGCAGTGCGGCTTCGATTCGTTCGCCCTTGGGGATTCGGGGAGCTACCTTGTCTACGAGGGCGCTGGTGACCCACCGTCACCGGTCGCGGTAGACAGGAGGCTGCAACTGAACGTGGATGCAGATTTCATCAAGTTCAGGGAGAGCCAAGGGCATCTGGTCACACAGAGAGTCAAGGAGGTAGACGGTGGCTAGAGCAGTGAAGAAGAACTCAGGGAAGAGCTTCGCAGGTTATGTCAGGGTAAGCACGGCCTTGCAGGCCAAACACGAAACGCACGAGGCGCAACTCGAAGACCTGAAGCAATGGGCGAAAGCCTTCGGTCACGAACTCGTGCTGTTCGTTGACGCCGGTCGCTCGGGCAAGAACACCGACCGGCCAGAGTTTCAGCGCATGATGAACGAGGTTCGCCAGAACGGTTTGACCGGCGTCGTGGTCACCAAGCTCGACCGCTTGGGCCGCTCGACCGTTGACCTGCTGACGACAATTGCGGAATTGGACAAGCTCGGGAAGTCCTTCGTCAGTCTTGGCGATAGCATCGATACCGGTTCGCCGCAAGGTAAGCTCACGCTGACCATACTTGCTGCTCTGGCCGAGTATGAAAGGTCGCTCATCGTGGAACGACTGAAGTCGGGACGTGAGAGGGCGGAGAAGGCAGGCAAGGTCTGCCATAGACCGAGGAAGCAAGTGGATATGCAGCTTGAGGAGTTCTACCTTGGGAAGAAGGTGGGCATCGTGAAGACCGCTCGGATTCTCGGGGTCGCCCCTAACAAACTCCGGTCGAGGCTGGCAGAAGCCAGGAGCTAGCACGGTCGAGATGACCGGCCCGAGACCTGCCTGTGAGACTACTTGTGCGCCAGGAGACGGGCTATCTCAGCTAGGTGCTGTCTGGCCCCACGAGCATTCTCCTCGACAGCAATCAAGCACCGAATCGCCTGTCCTCCAGCAATCGATGCCAGTGCGGAGAAGAGCGCACCCAAGCCGCTCCGCAGTGCCACGGCTAGGTCGTGTGACTCGGAGAGGACTGGTATCAGGAACGCAACAGGACTGAGCACGAGCAGTATCCAACCCAGAACTGTGATTATCGAGGCGAATGAAGATAGCATCGGGAAGCGGTTCCGTGCTGCCGATGCTGCGTCAGCGCGTTCATTCGATGACCCTGACTCGCGTTGTGGGGCAGTCCACGCTGGCATTTCCTCGGTCGTCTGAGCGTCAGCCGGAACTGCGGCTGTCTGTCCGCAGTGCCGACACTTGAACTCCTCTCCTGGCTTCAGATACTTCGAGTAGTTGTCCTTGCCGCACTGCTTGCAGGTGAACTTCAGAGGCATGGTGTCTCCTTTCTCGATGTCCAATCACTTAGTATAGTCTCGGTGGTTCTTGCCCCCAGTGGCCCATTCACGTTGACCGTCTGTCGAGAATCCGAATCACTGCTGCGTGTCCTTGCTCACGAGCCAAGTCCAGCGGGGTCTTTCCCGCCTTGTTGCAGAGTTCGAGGTTCGGCGCTTCCCTCTTCATCGTCATCCAGAGCCACGCAACAACCTCGGCGTGGCCGTTCAGCGCAGCCAGATGCAGAGGAGTGTTCCCGTCCTCGTCGGTCGCAGTCAGCCTCTGGAGCACTGTCCCGCCTTCGGAGATTGGCAGTTCCAGCAGTGTCCTCACTTGGTAGAGGATGCCTAGCTTCGCCCCCAGCAGCATCTCTCTGCCGATTTCCTGACCGAGCTTCGTCTTCTCCTCGGTCGCGTTCTGTCTCCACAGGTCGCTGCCAAGCTCGTCCTTCAATCGCATCCATAGCTGCTTGATGATGACCGAGGATGCATCGTCGGCGCTCATGTCTTCTGACCCGCAGGACTTCAGCAGTTCCTTGTTGCCTTCCCAGAGACCGAAGGTAGCTCCGTGAGCGTCAACCTGCTCGGTGAAGACCGTCCCTCCACATGGAATCCAAACCCGAGGTCGTAGCCATCGATGTCCTCGGGATT
>Ga0233422_10000644_pt1 | contig 16796 bp, 20 predicted proteins | sample Watercolumn_Mata_2_FD_182724 | JGI IMG/M metagenome (GOLD analysis project Ga0233422, IMG submission 182724) | Freshwater microbial communities from Lake Matano, South Sulawesi, Indonesia - Watercolumn_Matano_2014_110_MG | ecosystem: Environmental > Aquatic > Freshwater > Lake | place...
TCTTTATATAAAAAGCAAAAAATATAAAATAAAAAATGATAATCCATACCACCCCAACATATTATATTCATGCTGTATATGAATCAAGTCATATCTTTTAAATTCATTAAATTTTTTAAAAAGCGTCATAGGAGAGCCGGCAATATAAGTAAAACTTTCTATATCTCCCCCTGCTTTCTTTATATTGTCAATCAAAGTTGATGAATATCCTGAAATTGCCTTCTCTGATTCCCTGGTTGGATAAACCATTGCAGTTTTCATTTTAATTATTCAGAATCCATTATCTCCTTTATTTTATCAAGTTTTTGCCTTGATAAATCGCCCAGGTCTTTTTCTTCCAATTGATTTTTCCAATAATCTACTGTTTTTTTTAATCCGTCCTCCGGAGAGATACTTTGATTCCAACCCAAAATCTTTTTTGCTTTGGACGGATTAAGAACAAGATATGGCTGGTCTGATTTTATTGGTCTTGATGGATATCCCGGAGGATATTGCCCGAAATGTATTTTGTTTAGAGGAAATCTAATTATATCTGCAATTTTCAATGTCCATTCACGATTTGTATATCCTTTCCCGCCTGCAATGTTGAAAACCTGTCCTCTTGCTTCTGGAATACTCATTGCGAGGAGATAAGAGTTAACATGATCATCAACATACATATAATCACGGACTGATTCAGGAGCTCCAATGTAGATATCATTTCCTTTGAGCATCTCATTTATTACATATTCCGTAAAAAAACTAGGGTCATATTTTCTGCCGAAAGTGTTTGAATTCCTCAAAAGGACAATATTGCAGTTATAAACTTTGATAAGCATTCTCATATACATATCCATTGATGCTTTAGCAACAGCGTATGGGCTTGAGGGCTCTAATCTCATGTCTTCTGTTGATGGTTTTTCTTCTTGAATACCATAAACTTCTGCTGTTGATGCAACAACTAACCTGACTTTATCAGGACCGTATAAATCTCTTATTGCTTCTGCAACATTAACGGCACCAAGAAAAGTTGCCTGCTGAAAATCAAAAGGATGTTCAAAACTAAGCCTTACGGGCGACAGAGCCGCCAAATGAAGAACAATTTGAGGATTTATTTTTTTGATTGATTCTCTAACGGAATAATAATCTCTTATATCGCATATTTTCAAATTTATTTTATCTTTAATGTCCTCCAAACAACTTAAATCGCGTCCAACGACATGCTGCATCAATCCATAAACTTCATGTCCAGAAGAAACTAGCTTATGCGCCAGCTCTGCACCTATAAATCCTGTTATTCCTGTAATCAAAATTCTCATGAAAATTATATAAAAAAGTTCTTTATAAGTTTTATCAAAGATAAAACTATATTTTAATTTTCATAATGTTTAAAAAGAACATTCTAAAATGATTTTCATGCTTAATAGCCGAATAAAAATTTTCAAAAATATTGAAAAACCTTTTTTTATGGAATCAATAGAAGGCGGGGCGGATTTGGAAAAAATAAAATATAAAAAAACAGGAGAAGCGATTTATGCTGATGGTAGGCAAGTTTTGGTCAGAGGATGTCATGATGCGCTTATTGCATGTGATAATCAGGAAGGCAGAAGGGGAATTCTCCTGATTAGAAGAGATGCAGAACCTGCAAAGGGATATTTGTGGTGTTTAGGGGGTGGCCTTGGAAAAGGGGAGCCTATGGACAATAGACTTGCCTCAATAATAAAATCCGAAAGCGGATTGGATGTTGATGAAGATAGTTACGTTATATTGGGTTACAGCAGAGCAATATGGAAAACAACACCACATAAAAAGGCAGAGGCAAAGAGATTTCCTTTAGGAACAGACGATGTTATGTTGCTTTTTTATGTGGAAGGTCATGGAAAAATAAATTTGGATAGGTTGCACAGCAAACCCCTGATAGTAACCCCTGCGATGTATAACGAGGAACTTAGGGCACAACTTCATCCATATATTCAAATGGGAATGGATAGGGCAATAAAATTTCTTAAGTAAAGAGTATTCTAATTCCATAATTCTTTTAAATCATGCGGAATTTTAATAAAAATGGTTCTGAAAACAGCCGTGATAATCGCGGGCGGGAGGGGAAAAAGATTTGAGGAAAGGACAGAAGACCTTCCAAAACCACTTATTCCTGTTATGGACAAACCTATTCTTGAATGGGTAATTGAATGGCTAGTCAGAAACGGCGTGGAACGGGTGGTAATCGGAACAGCTTACAAAAAAGAGATGATAAAAAATTATTTCGGGGACGGAAGCGATTTTGGAATAAAAATTATGTATACTGAACATGATGAAAACGGAGGAACAGAGGACGCATTTAAAGCGGCAATAGAACAGTCGGGGATTGATGATGAAAATTTTTATGCGATGAATTCAGATCAAATAACAAACCTTTCTCTGGAAGATTTTGGTAATGCACACATAAGAAACAATTGCATTGTAACTTTGGCAACAGTCAATTTAAGAACAAATTTTGGAATTATTAATGTAGACGAAGACGGGAGAATAATCGAATTCAAAGAAAAGGGAGAAGTAAAAGATAAAAAAATGAATTCCGGATTTTATGTCTTTAATAAAAAGATAAAAAATTTTCTTGTTGGCGGGAATATTGAAGAAAATACTTTTAAGAAGCTAATAAAAGAAGGAAAGATAAATCACTTTCAGCATGATGGAATATGGATTACAATAAACGACAAGAAAGAACTGGCTAATGCAGAAGAAATATTAAAAAGGCTGGAAAGTTCAAATTAAAATGAAAATATTAATAGTTTATAGAAGAAAGGAAAAAGATTCATGGGAATCTATCAAAGGTATTTGGGAAAAACTTAAAGAGTTAGGGCATGAGGTGGAAATTCTTTCAAGAGAAGAAGATTTGAACATGGATTCTCTTTCAAGTTCCATGAATAGTCTTGGCAAAATTGTAGAAAAGATGGATAAAGAGAGGAATTATGATGTGATATATACCCAAGATTGGAGTATAGCATTTCCTTTGCTAATTCCAAGCAAAATCCTTTTTGGAAAACATTATTGTATCTTCCACAATTTTGAAGCATCTGGAGCGCAATCAAAAATCATGCAGAAAATCACCGGAAATATGCTTGGAAATAAATTAATTGTAAGAACAAAAGAATTGAAAAAGAAATTTCCTAATGCAATACTCTCTTCAGATGGAATAGCCGGAGCAATAATCAGATGAATTTAAGTATCATTAATCTTAAATAGGGAAATTCTGATTTAAAAATATGAATCCCTGGGAAAACATCGGGGATTTTATAAAAAAGATATTCAAATAAATCTTTAAACGATGAAAGATGTTAAAATGAAAAATATTACGATAAACTTTATATATTCATTCCTTTAATTATCTAAATGAACTTAGTGGGAAAAAATGTTCTTGTAACCGGGGCCGGAGGATTTATAGGTTCTCATTTGACTGAAGAACTTGTAAAAGCAGGGGCAAAAGTCAGAGTTTTTGTAAAATATAAATCTGATGGAAGTATAGGTAAATTGGAAGAATTACCTGATGAAGTAATTGAGAAGATAGAAATTGTAAGGGGAGACTTAAAAAATTCAGAGAGTGTAAGAAAAGCCGTAAAAGACATGGAAATTTTATTCCACCTTGGTGCTCTGATATCTATTCCTTATTCTTATGCTGATCCAACAGATTATGTAGAAACAAATATCATTGGTACATTAAATATATTAAATGCAGCCAGGGAATACGGAATTAAAAAAACAATAATAACTTCAACATCAGAGACTTATGGAACAGCCAGGTATGTTCCAATAGATGAAGAACATCCAATAAATACGCAATCTCCATATTCGGCAACCAAGGCTTCTGCAGACAGAATTGCGGAAAGTTTTTTTAAATCTTATAATTTACCTTTAGTAATTATTAGACCTTTCAATACTTATGGACCAAGGCAATCACAAAGGGCAATTATTTCTTCAATAATATCTCAGGCATTATCAAGCAATAATGTTAAAATAGGTTCTTTAACTCCAAAAAGAGATTTTACTTATGTTAAAGATATTGTACAGGGTTTTATAAAATCAGCAGAATCAGAAAATTGTTTTGGAGAAATTATAAATTTATGCTCAAACAAAACAATTTCTATGGAAGATATTTTAAAAAAAATTGAAAAAATAATCAACAAAAAAATCATAATAAATCAGGAAGAAGAAAGAATCAGACCTGAAAAAAGCGAGGTTTTTCTTTTGCAAGGAAATAATGAAAAGGCAAAAAGACTCTTGGGATGGGAGCCAAAAACAGGTTTGGAAGAAGGATTAAAAGAAACATTGGAATATATCAGGAAAAATTTAGATAAGTACAAAATTGAAAGGGGAAATATTTAAAATGAAAGCGGTTATCCTTGCTGGAGGAGAAGGAAAAAGACTTAGGCCATATACACATATTCTGCCAAAACCGCTTCTTCCTATAGGGGAAACTCCCATAATAGAAATAATTATAAAAAGATTAAAAGAGAAAGGGATAAAAGATTTCTTTATTTTAACAAATTACAAATCTGATTTATTTGAAATTATCTTGGGAAACGGTTCCAAACTGGGAGTAAATATCACATATTTAAAGGAAAAAACTCCATTGGGAACTGCAGGACCATTAAAAAATTTAGAGGAAAATTTAGATGGCAATTTCATAGTTATTAATGGAGATGTGCTTACTGATCTTGATTTTGGAGAACTTCTTAAGTTTCATGAAGATAATAATTCGTTAATTACAATAACAATAAAAAAAGAAAAAATAAGATTAGATTATGGCATGATAAAGTCAGAGGGGCATTATGTTACAGGGTGGGATGAAAAACCAGTAATAGAGGCAGACATAAGCACAGGGATATATGTTTTGAATTCTTCCATAATAAAATATATAGAAAAAGATGAAAAAATAGATATGCCTGATCTTATAAAAAGAATTATTGGACTTGGAGTGAGCAAAATTTTGAAATTTATTTATGAAGGAAAATGGATAGATATAGGAAGAATCGAAAATTATGAAGAGGCAATACAAAAAGACTTGGGGCAATTTAAAGATTAAAAATGAATTTAAAGGATATTATTATTACTGGAGGAACCGGATTTATTGGAAGAAATATTAAAAATAGGCTAGAAAAAAGATATAATATAAAAGATATCAGCAAAAGCAATGGCGGGGATATAAGAAATTCTGAAACTTTTTTAAATATTAATTCAGATTTGGTGATACATCTTGCTGCAATAAATAGATCAGATAATTTAAAAGAGATGTTTGAAACTAATGTAAATGGAACTTTAAATGTTCTTGAATTTTGTAGAAAAAATAAAACAAAATTAATCTTTGCATCGAGTGCTGCAATATATGGAAATTGCTCTCCTCCTGCCAAGGAAGAATATAAGACAAATCCCGTTTCTTTTTATGGTCTGACAAAATTATTTGGAGAAGAACTTTGCGAGTTTTATAATAAAATATTCGGATTGGATATAACTATCCTAAGAATTTTCAATATTTATGGACCAAATCAGAAAGAGGGGTTATTAATTCCAGATATATTATCCAAAATTAAAAATGGAAAGACTATTTCTATAAAAAATCCATTTTCGGTAAGGGATTTTATTTATGTTGATGATGTTATTGATGCAATATCTAAGAGCATTAATTTAAATGGATTCCATATAATAAATATAGGAACAGGAAAAGGAACTGAGATAAGATATCTTGCGGAATTGATGACAAATAACAATGTAATTTTTGAGGATCAAAACGGTGCCAACAGTCAAAGTTATGCAGATATCAGCAAAGCAAAAAGACTCTTGGGATGGGAGCCAAAAACAGATTTGGAGGAAGGACTAAAAAAAATCATGAAAAAAGAATGAAAATCTTAATATTATTTAAAAAATGGCCAGGAGGCGTTGGAAGTGTAGTTAAAGAGATTTCAGATGAATTAGAAAAAAGGGGGCATAAGGTAAAAGTTATTTCAAGAGAAGATGATTTAAAGATTTATTCATTATTAAAATCAGTTTTTCTTATAAGAAAAAAAATAAAAAATATTATGAAGAAAGAAAATTATGATATAATTTATACACAAGACTGGAGCATGGCTTTTCCTTTATTATTTCCAAAAAGATTATTTTTTGAAAAATTATTTTGTGTTTTTAATGGAGAAAATCCGAAAAAACAAATTGGAGGGTATTATTTACAAAAAATTATTGGGAAAATTATGGGAAAAAAATTAATAGTTTGCAATGATATCTTAAAAAAGAATTTTCCGGAATCTAATTTAATTTATAACAGAGTTAATTCAAATATTTTTAAGCCAAATCCAAGAATTAAAAAAATAAAAGATAGTGTTGGCTTTGCAAATTGGAAAACAAATATTTATAATTATGAAAAAATAAAAAAATCAGTTGCAAAAACAGGAAAAAAATTAATAACAACTGGAGATATTCTAAAGGAAAAAATGCCAGATTTTTACAGACAACTAGAGGTATTTATAAGTTTACCGCCATCTTATGCCGGGTTTGGGCTTGTTTATTTGGAAGCAATGGCTTCGGGAGTACCAAAAATTATTGGAAATAAATTTGGAGGAGGAAAGGTTCTTCCAATAACAAAAATAGAAGATTATGATGGAAATATTGAAAAAGCAATTCTGAATGCAAAAAAAAGAAATTATAGAAAATGGATTATAGAAAATAATTTCACATGGGAAGATGCTGTTGAGAAATTGATAAAAATATTTGAGAAAAATGCTAAATAAAATGAATATACGAAAAAAAATATTAAATTTGGGCTTTATGAATAGATATTTTGGAAAAAAGGTAGTTCATGTAGAAGCTCCGCATATCTTTGGGGAAAAACTTAAAAAACATCTTATAAAATATAAATCAAAATGCTATTGCATAACTCCTGTCAATTATGGATATATAAATTCTTTTTTTGGCATAAATATTTCCGAAAGAGATTTTAGAAATTATCTAAAAAGATATTATCTGTCCCTCAAAAAAGCAGGAATAAATTTACAACTACATGTTCATCTTTCAATGTTTCCTAAAGTTTTATCTTATAGGAAAAAGGAAGAGATGATAAAAGAGAGTTATGATTTTTTTGTTAATGATTTAGGGATTATTCCAAAAGAAATTGTTTTTGGATGGTATGCTTCGGATAAAGAATCTGAAGAAATAGCCAATAAACTAAACTTAAGATTTATAAAAGAACATTTGCATGTCTATGACTGGTGGATGAAATGAAAAAGAAAATAAAAGAAAAAGAATTTAATGAGGTTAAAAGAAAAAAGAAATTGTTGTTTGTGGATATGTATCCCACGAGTCTGGCTTACAAATTATTATATGCTTTAAAAGAGGATTTTGACATTACTCTGATTATATTGCAAGAAAAAACAAATAGTCATTTAACAGAGGATTATAATTCATTAGGAATAAAAATTCATTATTTTGATGTAAATAAGAAAAAAAAGGAATTAATCAAATTTTTCCTGAAATTGATTGCAGAAAGAATGAAAGGATATGATTATGTTCTGGGAAAATCTGGACCAAGTTGGTTTAGTTATCTTATATTTAAAATATTTAATTCTTCAAAAAAGATTTATTTTCCATATGATATATTTTTATTTTTATGGAAAAATCAAAATATTATGAGACCTAAATTGGGAATTATGTTCGAAAAAAGCAATCTAAAAAATGCTGATTTTATCATTAATAGATGTGAAGAAGATGAAACAAAGCTTTTAAGGAAAGATGAAGTGAAAAAAGTTAATGGTAAGGTTATACAATTTATTCCCTGTTTTGATGATTGGATAGTTCCTATAAATAAGAAAAAAACAAAAGAATTAAGTTTGGTATATCTTGGCGTTTGTCCCGATAAAGAAATCATCTTCAGAATACCTTGGTTAGATTTATTCAATAGAACTTCTGATTTAGGAATTGATCAACACATATATCCATTAAAGTCTGTGGAAAAACAAGAATTTAGCAAAATTGATAAAAAAAATGTCTTTTATCATGAACCTTTACCAAATAAAGAACTCAACAGAGAGATATCAAAATACCATTATGGCACAATGATAAGCTTTTATGATAAGAATATTATAGATGAAAGATTCTTAAAAATAGCATTTGGGAATAAACTTCTATGTTATCTTGAAGCAGGACTTCCAACAATAGTGGATGATGAAACTATCGGCGCAGAGTTTGTAAGAAAATATAACTGTGGAGTTGTTATTTCAGAAAAAGACATTCCTAATCTAAAAAAGATACTTAAAAAACAGAATTATCCGGAATTGTTAAAGGGCGTTGAGCGGGCAAGAGAAAAATTTAGAATGAGCAAAAATTCAAAAAAAATAATGGAAGAGTTAAATTCATAAAATGCGCATAACTACAAGTAGAGGAGAACAAGTATCTGAAGAGATATTTGAAGGTTCTAAAAGAATTCTTTTGATAGAACCTCCTTTTTATAATTTATTTGGTTATCAAAGATGGCATTATCCAATAACACTGACATTTGTCGGAAGCCTTCTGAAAGAAAAAGGACATAAAGTAAGAGTTTATGATGGGGACAAGCCTTTGCCAGAATGCCAATCTTATTCTAGGGCTGATGTGAGAAAGAATTATCCCAAATATACATTAGCATTGGAAAATGACAATCATGATGTATGGAACCGTGCAAGAAGAGAGATATCTGTAAGCAATTAAAATACAATAAATTTTAAAACGGTTTATTTTTAATAAATATATGATTAATCAAAAACAAAAGATAATTGAAGCTTACAGAGATAAAGAAACTACTGAAACTTTTGATAAAGATAGAGGAGAATATGCCTATCAAAAATATAAGCATAAAATTGAAGCAAATTTTCTTAAAAAAACAATTAAATCAACAGAAAAGAATAAAATAAAGATTCTTGATGTTGCATGCGGCACAGGAAGAATGCTTCCGGAGGTTTTTTCAGCCGGGAAAAAGATAGAATATTTTGGATTGGATACTTCGAGAGAGATGTTAAAAATTTTACTGGAAAAATCCAAGAAGATGAATCTAAAAAATAAAATAAAAATTGGAGATGCCTCAAAAATTCCTTTCAAGGACAATGAATTTGATGTTGTTTTTAGTTATCATTTATTATGGCATTTGCCTGAAGATGAACAAAAAAGAATAATAAAAGAAATGCTGAGAGTTTGTAAAAAAGAGGGGTTTGTTATTTTTGATATTTTAAATAGGAATTTTATTCTGGAAAAATTTAAGGCGGTTATCGGAAAAGAAAAAAGAGAGGGGATTTATAAATTATCTATCAATAATACCAAAAAAATTTTAGGAATTGCAGATAATAGAATTGATATCGAAAAGATATTGGACGCTCCGATAAAAAATAGCTTAATTTACAGATTATTCAATATAATAAACAATTTAAGAAAGATCCTTCCACAATCTTTATATCACATGATTTATCTTAGAGTTAAGAAATAAATATAAAAATGTTTGAAAAACGTATTAAAGAAATCTCAAAAAAAATTGGAGAAGAACAATTAGAAACCTATCTCATTTTAACCAATAAAAAATATCAGCGGGAGATATATTTCCAAAATTCAAAGAAAGCTATTTCTTTTATAAAACCAAGATTTAATAATAATTTTAAAACAATAATTTATTTTTTGCTTAAATTAGGATGGTTGCAACCCTTTTTGAAAAAAATAAAGTTGTCATCAAAATTTGGTGAAGTTTTATATGTATCAAATCAAATAAAAGGATTTGATTTGAATAAAGTCGTTGTAATATCTTTTCCTTTTAATGAAAATAAAAAAGATTTTTTAAGATTAAAAAGATTTCAAAAAAAAATATCCAGTCCCGGATTTGCTCCAAAAATTCTTGAATTAAATACAAAAATTCCTTATTCAAAAGAAAAATTACTAAGAACATATAATACCGATTATCTTTCTATTTTTAAGAGATTGTTGGAATTTTATAAATTTATTGGAATAAAAAAGATTCCAATTAAAAAATATATTGCTCAATTAAAGAAAAAAACAAATGATAAATATTTAATTGAAAAATTAAATTCCCTTTATAAGAAAGATTTCAAAGTTTTAATAACTACTTTGCATGGAGATTTTGGAAGAGAAAATGTTTTAATGAAAGATAATGAGATAGTATTTATTGATTGGGACCCGTATGAAGGATTAATAACAGATGATTTGATAGCCTATGAAAAAAGAATTCCAAAAAAAATTTTTGATGAGTTATTAAAACTTTATCCAAAAGAGGTGAAAATTAATTTTGGGAATTATATGAAATTAAGTAAAATTTCCGTATATCTAAGAGCTAAACTGGAAGGCAAGAGTTATCTTTTTTTCTTTCCCATTACTAACCCGGCTAAATAGAAAAAATTACTTATGATAGTTGCTGAAGTTGCTCCATAAACTGCTGCTAAATCTCCAAATTTTAATAAGTAGGTTATTAAAAAATAATTTAGAATTATATTTAAAATTGTAGATACAATCAATAATTTTGCGACATAATTTGGTCTATTTTGAGCAATATAATAAGATTGGTATATACCTGCAACCGGAAATACAAAAAGAAGAAAAGACAAAATTCTTAAAATATTTGTTGCAGGAGAATAATCACTGCCATAAGTTATTAAAATAATAAAATAAGAAAAAATTAAAGTTATTAAAAAAGCTATTGCTGCAATAAAAGAATTAATACTAATTGTTTTTCTAAAACCAGCTTCAAGTTTTTTATTTTTTAATCTGCTAAAAATAGGAAGAACTACTGCTGAAGCAAATGTTGATATTGGTATAAATGCACTTATTAGATTAAATGCAGCGCTATAATATCCTACAAATTGTGCTGCAACAAATTTACCAAGCATTATTTTATCAATATTCCCAAAAAATACACTGGAAATAGCAACCATGGATGTTGCAAGAATGAATTTATTTATTTTTATTTTTTGTTTTTTTGGAAGAGGAAGATCTTTTTCTTTTCTGAATTTTGAAAAATAAATCTTCTTTATATCATAAAATAAAACTAAAGAAGCAAAGAATAATGTTATTGCCAATGCCAATATGATAATCATAAGAGTAGTTTCATCTGAAAGAGAACATTTTATTGCAAAAAATACAGCCAGAGGAACAAGAATAATTCTTATTATCTGGAAAAATATCTCTCTTTTAAGAATTGGAACTGGATTATTTGATGCATAAATAAGCGGTTGGAAAAGGGCGGTTAATTGAATGAATACTATATACAAAGCACCTGCCAATAAAGCAAGAAATATTGGTTTTTGATAAAAAGTATTTGCTATATAATCTGCAAAGATTATAAGAAGAACTGCCGAAATAAATATCAAAATTGCTTTTAATTTTGAAAAATAAATAAGACTTGATTTTAATCTGCCCTGTTTTTTTTCAAATTCGGCTGAAATAAATTTAATTATTGTCATGCCTATTCCCAATTCAGCAAAAGTAGCAAAAATCACAATTATTGATAAAACAAGATTATATAATCCAAAAAGTTCAGGCATTAAAATTCTAGCAAGTATAATTGTGAAAAGCAAAGAACCAATTTTTGAAACAAATGAATAAGCTATTTGATATACGCTATTTTTTATTGCCAACCCGGAATTTCCTTTGAAATCTCTATTTCTTATCTTTTTAAATAAAGAAAAAATTTCTTTTCCGTTCTCTGTAATATTTTCAATCATTAAATGACAAATCTTTTTCTGTTTTTATTCTTTATGAAATGAGAAAATTACTCACTCGTTCTTCTTATTATTTCTGCAAATGCCGGACGAGTAATTAATATTCCTACTGTTACTCCAATAATTGTTGTAAGAGCAAATCCTTTAAGCATTCCTGCGCCTGCCCAGAATAGTGGTATCATGGATGCAACAATTGTGAAAAATGCTCCAATAATTATAAAAAATGCTTTTTTTATTCTTTCCTTTAAACTTATTTTTATATTTGAAATTGATTCATCAAGAATAACAATCTGATCATTTACTCCTGTTCCCATTCCCGCAATTATTCCAGCAATGCTTGGCGCATCAAGGTTCCAGTTTATAAACGCAGCTATTCCTAAAGTTATGAAAACTTCTGAAAACATTGTTAAAATAACTGACAAAGTAATCTTTATTTTTCTATATTTAACAAATAAAATTGCTGAAATTATTAGAAATACAATTAATCCAAGATAAATTATATTTTTTGTAAATGATTCTCCTAGAGTTGGAGATATTGTGTCTAATTTTACAATTTCCAACTGATATGGAAGACTACCTGTTTTAAGAATTGTTTGAAGTGTCTTCATTGATTTCTTGGCTTCTTTATATGCTTCGTCCTGTGTTGCACCTGAACCTGAACCAGAAACAGAAACCTGAGTAGTAACTCTTCCTTTCAAATCTTTTCCAATAAGAAGAGTATCTACAAGTTTATCATCAAGATATAAACTAAGGGGTTTTGATAGATATTCTGGATTTGATGCATTAATAGAAATATTTCTTGTTACATCTGCGTGTCTTTGTGCTGCTTCTGGACTCAGGAAGACAGAAAATCTGAATCTGCAGACATATCCTCCACTTGAAGAAGGATTGCAGGATTCAATAAGGGCATCCTGCCCTCCCATGCTTACATCTGTTATGTCTTTGTCTCCACCAATAAATACTGTTGAATTTTCAATTTTTGCCTCAAATTTACCCTGGTTTGAAATTAAATCTTTCAAATCAGCTGGCGTTGCACCGGCAATTTCAATGCTTAGGAAATTATTTCCTGCAACAGGAGAATCTGAAACAGGAGTAATCTGAACATCTGCAATTCCATAAACATTTAATCTATTGCTTATAACATCTGCAAGATCATTTATTTCAACAGAAGACAATTCTTTATCTTTGGCTTTTATCAGCGCCCGCGAACCTCCTGATAAATCAAGTCCTGTTTTAATATTTGAATTTGATATTTCTGAAACAATTATCTCAGGAGGTTTATTTGAAAAAATAATAAACTCTCCTTCATTTGTATTAATTATTGTCTTTAAATTTCCTCCGGAATAATTTTTTTGGGAGATAATCTCTGAAAAATCTTCCATATCAAGTACAGAATTTCCATCTATTGAGGTTATTATTTGCCCTTGTCTTAATCCACTTTCAAATGCTGTTGAATTAAGTTCAACATTTTTTATCAATACTCCATCTTCAAAAGATTTCCATGGAGAAATTGACAATAGAGATAAAAACAATACTATAATTAATATCCAAATTCTTAATCCAATTTTCATTTTACCGAACTTGTGAGGGAAACATGATAAGTTTCCTATATTTATTTTTCATTTTATATTCTTTTTTTCACAATACCATTTAATTAGGCTGGCGTTTGTAAGCCATGTATTGATTAAATCAGCAAAGAGTCCTATTGCAAGTATAAGAAATATCTGACGGAATGAATCTGGAAGTCCTGTAACGATGAAAAATGCAGGAAGAACTGCTGCAAGAGCTGTTAATGTCATCAAAGAACCTGTTTTAAATGCCTTGAAAATTCTTGTATTAAGGGAGTCTTCCCTTGATCTCAATGCCCTTGATGTAAGAAGGATGTCTGTATCAACAGAATAACCGATAAGCATTAAAAAGGCAGCTATTCCTGCTGCCGAGAGTTTTATTCCGAGAAAATTGACAAGCGCAAGAGGCATTGCGATATCTGCAAAAATTGCAAAGATAACAGCAAAGCTTGGAATAAATGTTCTGAACATAATGAATATAACAATTGAAACAAGAACAAAAGAGATTATTAAGGCAATCATAAGATTCTTGTAGAAGTTTTGACTGAGCGAGGCTCCTGTAAAGCCAGTACTTGAATTATCATCTGTTAGATTATAACCCAAAACATTTTCTATTTCTGTTTTCAATTGTTCAGAAGATAGCGAACTTTTAATTTCAAGAGCAATCTGTTTTCCGGTTATTACATCTGTAAGTTTTGTAAATGAAACATCAGGAACTTTCTCTTTAAGAGGAACTTCAATCAAACTCTGTTCTATTTCCCCATTAATTGTTATTGAAGTTCCGCCGGACAAAGAAACATCCCTATAAATTATATCGCCTGTTTTTGAATAAAATGAACCAATATAAATAAAAGAAATTAATAAAATTAAAAAAGGGATGAAAAAAAGCAATTTGTAATATTTGTCATAATTGAATTTGAATGCTGTTTTGTTTTCACTAATATTTTGCTGTTTGTTTTCTTCTTTTCTCTGCTCATTGCTATCTTCCATTTTATTTGAATGCGCCGACTGGGAGTTGAACCCAGACAATCAGCTTGGAAGGCTGAAATTCTACCGTTAAATTATCGACGCATAGTTAAATTAAGATAATTTTGATACTTTTTTAAATGTTTGGAGTTCGCTGGTTTAATTAATTGAAAAAAATATTTTATCTCCTCTTTTTTGTAAATTGCAATGTGATTTTTCAGTAAACTTACGGAAAATCCTAAACTCTGCAATGCAGACTTTATTTCAACTAAATATTTATCATCGGCGCTGCTTATTTCAATAACTGCATCATTTTTTCTTCTTAAATAAATTGTTCCGTCTGTATCAAAAAGTCCCCTTATATAATATTTTAATAATTTTTTATTGATAATTATTTTTTTAGGGATATGCAACTTTCCCATTTTATTACCTTGAGGCAATCCATAAACCTTTATAAAAAATTCCGATAATTTTACAGAACATCCCTTAAGTTTAAAACGATTATCATGGAGAAATAAACTAAAAATTATTATTAATTTTTTTTCAAATAAGTCCTTTAAATAGCAGGCATATCTTTCTTCGTTTCTGTTTCCCACCACACATATTTCTTTCTTATTTTTTGAGATATGACCGTCGCCATTTAGAACACCAATAATTTCAGCTAATTTTTCGTCCAAAGAAATTTCGCCAATTTCTTTTTTTAAATAAAGTCTTTTTTCTATAATATTTATCTTCCCCTGAAACCCCGATATTTTTTTCCAAATATTAAAAATTCTCAGAGGGATATTGTATTCCCCAGATAAATAATTAAAAAACATGGATCTACTAATATTATATTTAGGGTAGAATTTTTCCCAAGAATCAATTTTTTGCTTAATTTCATTAAAAAATCTTTTTCTTTGATTACAAGATAATTCAACAAAAAGAACCATATATTTTTAATCTATCGGCATATATAAATTTATTCATAGTCACACCAACTATACTTTTAGATATGACATTTGATTTTTTAAAAGAAAATGCCCCCGACAGGATTTGAACCTGCGACCAACAGGTTAGGAACCTGCTACTCTATCCGGGCTGAGCTACAGGGGCTTGATGGCAAAGGTTGATTTTGGAAACCTTTTTTAAAAAGGTTTATGCGGGTAAAAGGATTCGAACCTTTGTAGGCACTAAGCCAATGCGTCTTGAGCGCATCCCATTTGACCACTCTGGCATACCCGCTTATCAATTTTTTAACTTAAACTTATCAATTTCTACTTCTATAAAAAGCTTTATAAATGCGCGGTTTTTTGGAATTTCGAAGACGGCCATAGTAGGTTGGAAACACCTGTTCCCATTCCGAACACAGAAGTTAAGCTTCCTACGTTAATGGTTATAGTGGCCCACAAGCTGCGAATCCATTAAGCTGTCTTCGCTGATTTTTTACATAAAATTTTATAGTTAATCTTTTTGAATAAATTATTAAAAAAATTCTTATTAAATATTTTCAATAGTATTTCTGAGTTCAATTCTTGCAATTTTTCTTGAAAATTGAGAATAAAAAAATTCTTTATCTGGGATTAAACTATTTACTGTTGAATAAAATTGCTCTTCAGTAAGCCCTCTTTTTTGAAAGAATATTTTTGCACCGGGCAGGGTGAATCTCCAAAGTTTATCCGCATCTCTTACAATTCCATCTTCAAGAGATAGAAATCCCTTTCTAGTATCATGTTGTGAGATTATTTCTAATATTGGTGAGATATATTTTTGAGGGTATCTTATTTTTTCTAGAAAATTTTTAGAAAAAGAAACTCCTTCTTCTTGATGTATTTTTCTTAATTCTGGTTCGAAATCCTTCCAATTTGGCAAGTAGAATTGCTTAAGCTCTTCTGAAGAAAGTCGACTCCATCCAGTATCATGCAATATTCCGGCCGGGATAACAATCTCTCTTTTTGCATCCATCAATTTAAGCAACTCTAGAATAAAATAAGTTACAAATTCTGCATGTCCTGCATCTTCTCTTTTATCTTGAAATGGCAAACTACCATCCCATATCTCTTTTTCTACATCTGAAAGAATATGAAGAATGTTCTTACCTTTACCTTCGAAATTCCAATTTTTATAATTTATTGGAATATAATTAAATTCAAAATTCATTTTATTTATGCTTTCTTAAATTTGCTTACGAGTTCAATGAAATCTTCCTGTCCGAGGAACATTGCTCTGCAACAATATCTCTCGAGTCCGAGCTCGTCAAGAACTTTTTTGGGATTCTCACCTTCGCTGATCCGTCTTTTATATTCTTCCCACAACTGTCCTATTGGTTTTCCGCATGAGAAGCATCTTACAGGAACTATCATAATAATACTCCTTAAAGGTTATTTTTAAAGCTTGTGATGCAATTTCATTAAATTTAAATAAAGGGATTTGCAGGAGGAAATATGGCTGACGAGCCTACCGGAAATCTTGATTCAAAAACAGAAAAAGAGATACTGGACATGTTTCTAAAATTAAATCAAGAAGGAAAGACAATAATCGTGATTACGCATGATATAGATATAGCTAAAAA
>Ga0233422_10000646_pt1 | contig 16787 bp, 15 predicted proteins | sample Watercolumn_Mata_2_FD_182724 | JGI IMG/M metagenome (GOLD analysis project Ga0233422, IMG submission 182724) | Freshwater microbial communities from Lake Matano, South Sulawesi, Indonesia - Watercolumn_Matano_2014_110_MG | ecosystem: Environmental > Aquatic > Freshwater > Lake | place...
ACTTTTAAATATAAGACTCATTCAGGTTCAGGCGGTGCTAAATTAGATTGTTGGAGTTATGCTACAAGCAGTTACATAACACTTTATTCTAATTCAGCTTCAGGTACTTTTACAAGAACAGTGAATGTTCCGGCTGCTTGTTTAAGCGGTGCCCAATTAAAAGTAAAATCCAAGTTAAACACATTGAACGGCGGCGGATTTAGATTATATGAAAGCAAAGTGACCTGGGATGAGCCGATGTATCCAACTAATCCATGGATTGAAGTAGGAACTGTTGATAATGTCAGGGAATGGTCTTACTCCGGTTCTTTTGAGCAAAGCAATGTTCCTTTAGATGACTTTTCAGGCGCTTTGTACAGGGCTTTGAATCATAGTGCTTGTAATTGTGTCGGCTGCTCTTTGAACGGGAACACTTGTTCAATACCAGTGACCTTCCATTCTGCAACAGGCGGCATATTGAGATATTCTAATATCGTGGTTAATCGCGCCATACCTTTTGCAGACACTGATGGTGATGGAGTGCAGGATGCTTTTGATAATTGTCCGGTCATTTTTAATCCAGACCAGTTGAATTCAGACGGCGATGCTTTCGGAGATGCATGCGACAATTGCCCATTTGTCACCAATCAGAACCAGCTGGATTCTGACGGCGACGGCGTAGGGAATGTCTGCGACAACTGTCCGAACACTCCCAATGCAAATCAGTTGGATCTAGATCTGGATGGTGTGGGAGATGTCTGTGATAACTGTCCTTTGGTCAGCAATCAGAATCAGTTGAACTCTGATGGCGATACATTCGGTGATGTCTGCGATAACTGTCCTGCAGTCACCAACCAGAATCAGGCTGATGGTGATGATGACGATGTGGGCGATGTCTGTGACAACTGCGCTTTAATCTACAATCCAGGTCAAGAGGATGAAGACGATGATGCTGTGGGCGATGTCTGTGATAACTGTGTCAGTGATTACAACCCAGCGCAGACTAATTCAGACCCGGATGTCTTTGGAGATGCTTGTGACAATTGCTATCTTGTCTTCAATCCAGGCCAAGGCGATATCGACTTAGACACTGTTGGTGATGCTTGTGATTATGAAGACACTGAAAGAGTCTTCTTTTCAGAATATGTTGATATTAACAATGTGAGCTATGCAAATGTTACTGGCGGTGGTCCTTGCAACCAGCCAGGCGGCTGCGACGGCAATGATTACAATGACACTGCATATTGTCCGAATGAGAACCATTGCGTATACAACGGGGATTGCTATAAAGGAGACGGCACCGAGATTCTAGACCTTGACAATGGGCACCTGGCGATATGCGTCGGCTTTGGCTGGTGGGACTGCGATTCAGGTTCTGAAATAGGGCCAACACCTCTGCCAGGCATGGAAGTCTGTGAGATGTGCGGTGGCACATGGGCGACCGGAGAAGCAGGCATAGGAGAGTATGCGTGGAGTTACAATGGTTATGGCTGCTGCGGCGACGACGAAGGAGAATCCTTTGGCGGCGGAGTCTGTAACGGGCCGGCTTAAAAAAAGCTACTCAAATCGACAACAAACTCATAACTAACCCAGAAACTATTGGTATCGTCAAATTATCGTCCAGCCTGACAGGCAGCAATTCTATTATTGTGGCTGCTACTGCTCCTAGCACAACCGCTAACAGCCTGACGCCCATTTGGTAGTAGAAGATAACGCCTATTAGGATGCAGATTGCGAGGCAGGCCATGCTGCCTTCCAGCGTCTTGTCGAATATCTTTATCCTTCCTGCTGTCAAGCCGACTATCTCTGCCAAAGAGTCTCCGAATATCAGGTAGAACAATGCAAGTATGGCTATGGGCTTTGGAAAGAACAATATGCTGACAAATACGCCTATCAAGAACAAAGTTGTCGTGGTTAATTTCTTCTTCTCTTTTTCTTTCAAAAGGAAGTCTAATCTTTGGAAGACCGTGTCGTTTATATCAGGGTTCTTGAAGCGGATTATCTCTAAGACGAGGAAAAACACCAAGAACACGGCTGTGAAGACGAGCATGAAAGCTTTCGGCTGGAAGAAGTACAGTATGGGAAATAATAGGCCTCCCATGCGCCACAGCTTTCTCCAAGGTTTAAGCATAGTCGAAGGATTCGGTAGAAATATATAAATCTATTGGAAAGATTAATAAATGACCCCTTTTACCTGTCCGATATGTTTTGGCTCGCGTTAATAATAGCGTATCTTTTGGGAAGCATCTCTCCTGCTTACATTCTCGGCCGACTCATCAAAAAGAAAGACATAAGGACTCTCGGCACCAAGAATGCGGGCGCCACCAATGTCTTTCAGCAGATAGGCAAAGCAGCAGGCATCTTCACATGCATCTTTGACATGGCAAAAGGCATAGCTGCTTTCTGGATTGCTTATCTCCTGATGCAGAGCTACGGTTTTTCCATGTTCTGGGTCTTCCTCAGCGGCTTCGCAGCCATTGCAGGCCACAACTGGCCTTTTTATATGCAGTTCAGAGGCGGGAGAGGCGTCGCGACAGCTTATGGGCTGTTGTTTCTCAGCTTCGGTTGGCTGATGGCCTCGCTTGAATTGAATGCGTGGATCTTCGCCGTTCTTCTCGTGGCAACTCTTTTCATACGCTTCTTGTCTAAGAAACCCAGCGTGACCTTTTTCATTTTCGCCCCTATTTTTACAGGTCTGATAATATTTTATGCAGGGCTCGTCGATTGGACCTGGTTCATACTGCTTTTGATGCTGTACATACTGGTTATGGCAGTCATAACTTTTATTGAAAGGGGAACATGAGCCAAGCATAAAAACACTAATTTTAAATAAGCCGTTCTTTTCTTTTTGTCCACGAACCCTTTTTTAATCCACTCCGCAGTAGAAAAATTTATAAGCGCTTTCTTTTCTCATACTGCAGATGTTAGAAACTTTAGCACTAGACAGAGACTTTGCAGACCAGCCCATACAACTTCCTAAGAGCCCTTATTGGGAAGCTTTCAAAGATTTTGGTCTCGACAGTATTGTTGCTGCAGGCTTAAATGGTATAGGCACCACTGTTGCCGATGAATTTTTAGGCGGGTCTTTAAGAAATATATTTCTTCCTTTTGCAGGGTTGGTTTCAGAAAAAAGTGGATTCTACCCAGTTCATTTAATAAAATCTGTACACGTATACCGCACCACGCCTGTATCTGAAAGAAAAAAATTAAGGCACTATTTGAAAAAAGCAGTCATAGCAGGCAACAACAACGTGTTGAAGGACTTGGTTATAAAAGATCCGGTGTATGTAGCACTTATGTTCTCAGGCTTAGGATACCTTCCAGAGGTCCATCCGGGAGTTCTTTCAATGTCAAGTGAAATCGTGTCTGTTTTCATTGTTTCTGCAGCAGAGGTGGCGAGACAGGAAGTTCTGTACGCCAATCATAAAAGGCAGTTGAGGAGGGCAGGATTTGGTTTTGAGAGCTACTATGAATCCAGATTTTGTGTCATGGCGCAGCAAAATCCTGAAGAGGTTGTTGAAGGCTTTATGAAAGAGTTCAATCTAGGGCATCTTAGCACGATAAGGTATTATGATCGTTATTTTGAAAACAGCCTTCCTTCTTATTCTGGAAGGACTGGCAAATTAAGATTGAGGAGACGTGAGAGAAGGCCTGAAGAGAAACCAGTATCTACAGACGGGCGAAACTGTCCTTGGGCGACGTCTGTTCAAATAGTTTACACTAGGGCAAGAGAGGCAAAAGAGGAACTTGACCAGTGCAGATATTTTCCTGTAAAAAAAGAGAAATTATATTTTCCTTTGGATGGAATAGAGCGTTTTTCTCTCGAAGAGATTGAACCTCAAAGGGTCAGGGATATTGTTGTCAATGCTAGAGATGAAGGCGCACAGCACAGTGATGTACAGTTTCAAAGAACCATAGGAACAAACCATCGTTTAGCGATATGCACAGACAGAGTGGCTTTTAAAAGGCCGTTTTATGTGCTGGAGTTAAAATCCTATTCTGACCCCGGGCTTCTTAAGGAAGCAATGCGCTACATAATGGTAGAATGTCCTTTGACAGTTTTACAGACAACGCACGGCAAACCTGATTTGTACGGGCGTTTTTGAGAGAAGAGGGCAAGATTTAAATAGCAAAGTTTCTTTTCATTCTAATGAACCCATTTTTAGAGCGTTACAAGCAATTAGGTGCAGACTTCAATCCCGAAGGGATTGTAATTGAGCCAGCTCTCAGAGTCAATACTTTGAAGATCGATGAGAAAAAACTCATTGAGAGATTAAAGACGGAAAAGGTGGTTCTGAAAAAGATCCCTTTTCTCGATTTCGGCTATCATTACTCTGCAGAATTCTCTCTTGGAGCGACTCCGGAGTATCTTTTGGGGTATTATTATCTTCAAGAGGCTGCTTCCCAGCTTCCTGTCCAAGTCTTGAAGCCTCTCCCAGGAGAATCAATACTGGACATGGCTGCTTCTCCTGGCTCCAAAACCACTCAGATTGCACAATACATGAAGAATAAAGGAAAGATAATTGCGTTGGACGACAACACCAGAAGATTGGCTGCTCTGAGAAATAACCTGGAGAGATGCGGCGTCACTAATTGCGTCGTCTATAAGAAAGACGCGCGTTTTTCTTCTGATTTCGGCTTGGAATTCGACAAGATTCTTTTGGATGCAGAGTGCTCAGGCAACTTTGCTGTAGAGAAAGATTTCTTTGAAAAAAGAAGCTTGGAAACAGTGAAAGAGAAGGCCAAGCTTCAACGAGAATTGCTCAAGGCAGCTGTCAAGGTCCTGAAAAAAGGCGGAGTTCTCGTCTATTCAACATGCAGTTTAGAACCGGAAGAAAATGAGTTAAATATTAACTGGTTATTGAGCAAGTTCGACAACCTAAGTCTCGAGGAGACAGGCATCGAACTTGGAGACGAAGGTCTTGTCGAGGTGTTTGGAGAGAAACTGGATCCTGAAATAAAGAAGTGCAGGAGATTCTGGCCTCACAAGACAGGGACAGAAGGGTTTTTTATTGCGAGGATGAGGAAGGATTAAATCTTTTCGTAGATATTTTTTCTATGCCCCACTTTAACAACATTGATGCTTTTATTCTTAAAATTGATGTGAAGTATAGCTCTATAATCTCCAATCCTGAGTTTCCATAGAGGGCTGCCGGTCAGATGCTCGACGTAATGCAGGGGAGTTTCTTTTATAGAGAATATCTTTTTTAGTATGATTTCAGAAATATTTTTTTCCAGCTTCTTCAAATCTTTCTCTGCATCCGGCTGGATTATTATGTTGAACATCTTAACCTAGCTTTATGCCGAGCTCCTTTGCGACCTGTTCAATGGACTTTCCTCTTCCAGCCTTCACATCTCTAAGACCGCGTTGAATTCCTCTTATGGCTTCCTCGGTCAATTTCCCCTCTTCTTTTTCATCCATCAATTTATTGAGCACCTCGTCATAGCTCTCTCTATTGTACGCTTTGAAAAACTTCAATCTTTCAAGGGTGTCTCCTTTGACTTGTATGGTCGTGTTCATAACATCACCTCTATAAGTAGTTATATAGAACTATATAAGTGGTATATAAACTTTACTGTTTTTTAGCTATTTGGTGAGGCTTCAATCATTACTTATCATAATTAATCAGTATTTATAATAACAAATAATGAGAAGTTATGCGCGTCTCTATTTTGCGTTAACTTTATAAATTATTGCTATTCTCCAGTTAGGTTAAGGTTTACGGAGGGATGATACTATGAGAAAAGGAAATTTTTTGTTCACATCAGAGGCCATGACAGAAGGCCACCCTGACAAAGTCTGCGACCAGATAAGCGACAACATGGTCGACGAGATCATCAAGCAGGACCCGAACTCAAGGGTTGCGTGCGAGTGCATGGTGGGCATGGGCTTCGTCATAGTGACTGGAGAGATCACCACCAAGAGTTATGTTGATGTGCAGGGCCTTGTAAGGCGAGTCATAAAAGACATCGGCTACAACAAGCCCGAATACGGCTTTGACGCAGACACCTTGGGAGTTCTTGTCTCTATCCACGAGCAATCAAAAGACATCGCTTTGGGAGTTGACGAGGGCAAGAAGAAAGCCACAGGAGCAGGAGACCAGGGCATGATGAGCGGTTTTGCCTGCAACGAAACCAAGGAATTGATGCCTATGCCGATAATGCTAGCCCAGCGACTTGCAAAGCAATTGGCAGAGGTAAGGAAAAGAGGCATCTTGCCTTATCTTAGGCCTGACGGCAAGACCCAAGTCACAGTTGAATACAAGAACGGCAAGCCTTTCAGAGTGGATTCTATCGTCATAGCGGCGCAGCACGACCCGGATGTCAGCATGGCCAAATTAAAAAAGGATATTCTTGAAAAAGTTATCCTTCCTGTCTGCAAAAAACAGATGGACAAGCAGACCAAGGTCTTCATCAACAACACAGGACGCTTCGTGATTGGAGGGCCAGTGGCGGATTCTGGCTGCACAGGAAGAAAGATCATCTGCGACACATACGGCGGAGTGGGCAACCACGGAGGAGGAGCCTTTTCAGGCAAAGACCCAACCAAGGTTGACAGGACAGCAGCCTACATGGCAAGGTATATCGCAAAAAATCTTGTGGCTGCAGGCCTTGCAGACAAATGCGAGATACAACTGGCCTATGTCATCGGCGGAGTAGAGCCTTTAAGCCTGATGATAGACACCTTCGGCACAGAGAAAGTCCCTGTCTCAGTGTTGTACAACCTTGTCACAGAGCATTTCTCCTTGACGACAGCAGGCATGATAAAACAGCTCAACATGCGCAGGCCCATCTTCAAGAAGACAGCAGCTTACGGCCACTTCGGCAGAGAAGACCCAGACTTCACATGGGAGAAGACAGACAAGGCGGCAGTGTTGAGGAAAGAGGCGGGGATATAATTATATTTTTTTTTATTGCTTTTTCTTATTTTATCTTTCTCTGAGGAAATAACCACAATCCACTCTTAAAGTTTCTCTCAGTCTATCCAGTTCTTGTCGAGGCATAGTAACTTGCACATATAATCCGGAAGGGGTATGGCTTCCAACATGAGCCCCGAATTCAGCTTCTAGCCGTTCTGCAAGGTCTTGAGGGGTTTGGTTTTGATGTGCAAAAAGCACAAGTTCTGCTTTCAAACCGCTTTTCAATAATCTTTCTATCTCCGCTATAGCCCTTTGATCACCTAAAGAAATTGCTTTGGCCAGACTATACAAATGACAGCCAACTTCTTCTCCTGTTAATTCTGCAGGGTCAAAAGTTAATGGCACCCATTTAGGTACCTCCGGGTTTATGGGTTCGCTAGCTTGGTTCATTTTATTTCAGAGAGAAATCTCTACTTCTTTATATACTTTTAGAAAAAATAAAGGCGGGCAGCCTTAAATCCTTTTCAAGAACTCTTCCCGTGTCATTCCCAAATCTTTCTTTATTATCTTGTTCAGCAATCCCGGGCCAATCTCTTCTCCTGCATGATGGGGAATCGTAGTTCTTCTTCCGTCAGGATGCTTATAGACCAAGTGGCTTCCTGTTGTGTGGGAATAGATAAAGCCGAATTTCTCGACTATCTTACCCAGTTCCTTGCCTGTCAGCGTGGGCAGTTTGGACAAGGATTACACCTCTACTTGTTCAACACCCACAAACGTCTCAGAAATCTTCGGTTTCTCTTCTGTCTCCAAGTAAGCTCTGATGGCCTCTTTGGTCCTCTCCAAGAGCTGTTCCACTGTCTTGGCTTGGGTATGGCATCCCGGCAGTCCAACTACTTCAGAAACAAACCAACCTTCTTCATCCTTTTCCACGATGACATTGTATTTTCTTGCCATGATATGATAAAAAGGCCAATTCCTATTTAAATGTTGCTGTTCCCAAACCGATAGCTCTTCGGGGAAGGCAGAAAGCTTCCGAGAAAAATAAGGTGGACAGCAATCCGTGTTTCCCGTACATAAGTACAGTACAGCACGGAACGCAGGCGTGCTTAACTTTTCCACGCTTCCAACCTGTTGGTTGGCTGCTCTGTGTTCGAATTCCCCTCCTGACTTCGCGAAAAGCCAAGATATGGGAACAGGTGTAACCACGCCGCTATGACCGTCCAATGGACGAAAATTCCATATGCTTTATAAAGGTTACGCTTCTTCTAGCTTTAAACATGTTTTCAAAGGTGATATCATGAAGTTGGCTGTGTTCGGCTCTGGATATGTTGGCTTGGTGTCAGGCATCTGTTTTGCGGATTTTGGCAACCAGGTTATCTGTGCAGATATCGACCAGGGAAAGATAGAAGGTCTGAAAAAAGGCAAGATACCTATCTATGAGCCCGGACTAGGAGAACTCCTGGAGAGGGCTATAAAGAGCAAAAGGATTCTTTTCACCACAGACCTGAAAAAAGCAATTCAGGATTCAGACGTTTTGTTCATCTGCGTGGGAACGCCTGCTTTGAGCACCGGCAAGGCAGACCTTTCTGCAGTCGAGGATGTTGCCAAGGCCATAGCAGACAGCATCAATGGCTACAAGGTTGTTGTTCTCAAGAGCACTGTGCCTGTAGGAACGTGTGACAGAGTCAAAAAGATCATCGAGAAGGAGATGAAAAACAAGCAGGAGTTTGACGTCGTCTCTAATCCGGAATTCCTGAGGGAAGGCGTGGCTGTCAAGGATTTCCAGAACCCTTACAGGATAGTTGTGGGCGCAGAGTCTGAAAAAGCCAGGAGCATGATGGCGGAGCTTTACAAGCCTGTGGCGAGGACCACAAGACCGTTGGTCTTCATGGACTTGAAGAGTTCAGAACTCACAAAATACGCATCCAATGCCATGCTCGCCACAAGAATCTCTTTCATGAATGAGCTTGCTCATCTCTGCGAGGACGTAGGCGCTGACATAAAGCAGATTTCTAAAGGTATGGGTTTGGATACGAGAATAGGTCCGCGGTTCTTGTCTGCAGGCATTGGTTATGGAGGCTCATGTTTTCCTAAAGATGTAAAGGCTTTAGCCCACATCTTAGATTCTTACGGCCACGAAACTAATATTTTAAGAGCAGTGGATCACGTCAATGAAAAACAGAAAAAGGTGGCTGTCCAGAAGCTGAAAAAATTCCTGCCAGACTTGGAAAAGAAAAAGATTGCTATTTGGGGGCTTTCTTTCAAGCCGAGGACAGACGACATAAGAGATGCTCCATCTTTAACAGTCATAGAGCAATTATTGGAGGAGTTTGCAGAGGTTTATGCATTCGATCCAGAAGCCGCGGAGAATATGAAGCTAAAATTTAAGAAAGTCCATTACACAGATACTGCGATGGAAGCTCTCAAAGATGCAGATGCGTTGCTTTTATTGACAGAATGGGATGAGTTCAGAAACCCTGATTTCGAAGAGATGAAAAAATTAATGAAGCAGCGCATAATAATAGACGGAAGAAATGTTTATGAGCCGGAGCAGATGAGAGCTCTCGGCTTCAAATATGACAGCATAGGCAGAAAATGAAAATCTTAGTCACAGGAGGAGCAGGATTCATAGGAAGTCACGTATGTGACAGATTGCTTTCTTTAGGCCACGATGTGGTCTGTGTCGACGATTTCAATGATTATTATGACCCTGATTTCAAAGAGAGGAATATCAAGCAGGCTTTGAAGAACAGCAAGTACACTCTTTACAGGGCAGACATAACAGATCTATCAACGTTGAAAGATATCTTTGCAAGGGAGAAGCCTGAAAAGATAATCCATTTGGCGGCGAGGGCAGGCGTGCGTTATTCTATTTCACATCCTGAGCTGTATGTAAGAGTCAATGTTCTAGGCACTCTCAATCTTTTAGAGCTGGCTAAAGAATACAAAATAAAATCTTTTGTCTTCGGCTCTTCATCAAGCGTGTATGGTGCTAACAAAAAAGTGCCTTTTTCAGAAGAGGATAGAGTGGATGATCCGATAAGCCCTTACGCCGCAACAAAGAAAGCTGCTGAAGAGCTTTGTCACGCTTATCACCATCTTTATGGTCTCAAAATAACCTGTCTGCGGTTTTTCACAGTTTATGGTCCGAGAGGCAGGCCAGACATGGTCATCTACCTTTTTAGCAAAGCCATCACCGATGGCAAGCCGATAAAGAGGTTCGGCAACGGCAAAACCAAGAGAGATTACACCTTCATAAGCGACATCGTTGACGGAATCATCGCCGCCTTGGACAAAGAGCTCGATTTCGAGATTGTAAACCTCGGAGATTCAAACACTGTTGAGCTGAATTATCTCATTTCCCTGATAGAGAACGCTCTTGGAAAAAAAGCCAAGATAGAGCAGTCTCCTTTGCAGCCAGGCGATGTCCCGATAACTTATGCTGACATCTCCAAAGCCAAAAAGCTTCTCAAATATGAACCTAAAGTCAAGATAGAGCAAGGAATACCTTTGTTTGTCGAGTGGTTCAATAAGCGCTGAAGAGTTTCTTATACATCTTCTCGTATTCTTTAATGACCTTTTCCCAATCAAAGTCTTTTATCTTTTCTTTAGCTGCAGAGCCCATTTTCTCTCTTAATTGCTTGTTTTTTATCAAGAGAAGAAGTTTTTCAGAGAAGCAGTCTACATCATTTATGCTGCAGAGAAAACCAGTTTTCTCTTCTTCGACTAAATCAACTGTGCAAGGTATTTTTGTAGAAACAATAGGCAAGCTGTGAGTCATGGCCTCCATGATGACGCCCGCAAGGCCTTCTCCTCTGCTCGGGAAAAAGAATGTGTCTGCGCTCTCGTAAAAGTCAGCGACGTCTTTTCTGAAGCCCGTAAGGAAAACCTTTTTTTCTAATCTTAATCTTTTCACTTCTTTCTTGGCTTTGTCAAGCTCCGGCCCTCCGCCGACGAGAAAAACCTTTATCTTTTCTTTTTCTATTTTTTTTATGGTGTTAAGGATACTGTCTATGCCTTTTCTTTCATAGAGCATCAACCCGATGAACAAGAGCATGACTTCGTCGTCTTTGACTCCAAGTTTTTTTCTAATATTTTTTCCTTTCGGTTTTAGGTCTATGCCCGTGCTAAGCACTTTTACTTTCTTCATGTTGATATGTGATTTTCTTGCAGGTCCTAGAAGGGATTTGCCGTAGAGCGTTATCAGATCCGGTGCGCCGAAGATTAACCAGCCAAGTGTGTTGGTATAAAGTTTGAAAGCTACGTCGAACTTTTTTCCTGCTGAAAAAGAATATCCTGGCAGGGTATCCATAGTCAATATTAGCTTGGGGCTTTTCTTCTTCTTGAAAAACTTTTTCACGAAAATCTGGAAGTTGGTGAGATAAAAATGGGTCCACACGTGGATAATATCATAATGCGCAAAAATATAATCAAGATTTTTTCTGAACTCGTTGTTGCTCGGCATCGGCCATTCTTGGGCCACTCCCGGCAAACCTTTAGTCGGATAAGTGAATATGTTTACTCTATCAAGCTTGCTGTAATGCATAGAGTCATCAAGCTTTTTCCCTTCAACATGAGGTATGAGCAGAGCAACTTCATAATCCTTTTTTAACCTGTTTAAGAGCTGGGCAACAGGCCTTTTCAGAATGATGGTCGGGTTGACAAAGCAGATTTTTGGCTTCATTTCTTCTTGACCTTGTTTTTTATCGCGACATTACGGACAACAGCTGTTATGTTTTGCTCCATCACGTCCAGCTTCACATAGATCCTGAAAACAAGATAGAATAATAATATGACGCTGACGTAAAGTGCCAGATCAGTTCCTGTTCCGACGCCGACAAGGTTTGATAGAAAGGTCGTCACTTGAGGTATGATAGCAACTACAATGACTATGCCCCAAAGCAGGCTCCATCCATAGAACTCGCTTGTCTTGAGTTGTCCATCTCTAAGCTTCTTTATGGTCCTGCTCAACGCAAAAACCGCGAACACGATTATCAATATCTGTATGAAAGATATCATCTTTATCCTCCCAAGAGCAAGACTATTGACGGTTATATAAAGTTTATGATTTTGTGGGCTCTGTAGAAAATAAGCGCCCTTAAGGTCGAAATGCCTTGAATTAATGCGTGCGTGCGCGTTGTCAGGGGATGCTCCCTACGGGAAGACAGCGCCAAAAAGAACAAGAGCCTGCATTTCGAAGGGCGCTAAAGTTGAGCGCAGCGAAACTTTCTACAGAGCCGATTTTGTGAGAAATTATTCTTGCAAATGGGGCAGCAGGCCTTTCTCATAAACATGCCTTGCGAATTGGTCTTGCAGAGCTTTGTTAAATGCTACACGGTCGCCGTTCGTCTCTATCTTTAGAACATCGATAAGATAATTAGGTCTTCTGCAGCGATGCTCTGGATCAGCGGCCATTTGTAAGGCGGGGTCGTACGCCAACACGTCATCCAGGAAACTTTGCTTCAATATGTGGCCTTCATGGGCCTCAAAACCGTCTCTGGGCCTCATGAATTGCTCTCTTCGGCGGAAATAATTGGCGGCAGTGTTGTTATATTGTTTTCCTAGTTTATTGACGCAAGCGCAGATTCTATCAAACAAGCAGCCCCAGCCGACGACACTGAAAAAAGTTCCGATATCTGAAGGGCTGTAGCCTATCGCGACCACAGAACCTGTTGCTGTGTTGTCAATAAAGAGGCCGCCATCAGGCCTTTCGCCGTATTCTCTTTGCGTTATGATATAAGGCACCTGAAGCCCTTCTCTCACCCAAGGTCTTCGCCATCCAAGCCAGGTTTCATAACCCTCCATTCCGGAATCAACAAGACAGCCACTTCCACGCAGTTTCACCACTCTTCCCAATCTTCTCTTATCAACAAACCTCCCCCTATCAACGCTTTTACGCGTTCTCTCGGTGTGAAGATAAAGCAGTCTTGTTCCACATTCTAGTCTCCATTCTGAGCCGCTGATTTCGACTGTCTTCTGGCCGCCGTTCTTTTTGCATTTGTCTTCTGGTTGGACATAATGAAGAAGCCCTTTTGTAGGGTGCTGTTTTGAATTTATAACTACTCCGTTCCTGAGTTTTCTTACATCCAGCTTTTCTGCCAAGGTCATTCCTATCTACCGTCTTTTTCTCCAAGAAGTCCTTGGAGTGATTTCACACCCCGCGAATGAATGGAAGACAGGCACTATTTAAAAAGCTTTTTTATTTTCTGCATAACCAGACAATTGCCAAAGTAGTCGTCTTGGTCTATTTATGAGCGAAGCACGGCTTATCGTAAGACGTGCAATGTTCAATTTCCTTCCACTTTGTTCATAATCTCACTAGCGTTCGGGTTAGCATCGGGTTCGGTCTATTGCTTTTTCATCTTTGGTGCTGCGTTCCCGTATGGAGCTTCCCCTCGCGACGCACAAGATTAATCTTCCGGCTTTAACCTCACAAATTGATGCTAACTTTTATTCTGAACAAAGTCTAAACATCTAGAAATTGACTGAGCGAATGACCAAGACTACTTTGGTTCGAATGATTGAAAGAAATCCAAATTTCCTTTCTGTTGCGTTCGCAACTTTTTGCTTCTACAAAGCAAAAAGTGTGGTCATTCCACTTTGTTTTCTGTCACTTGCGTTCCTTGACTTTGGCTTCTAATGAACCCAAAGCATTCGCAACTTTTTGCTTCTACAAAGCAAAAAGTGTGGTCATTCCACTTTGTTTCATTCGCAACTTTTTGCTTCTACAAAGCAAAAAGTATATAAACCGAGCTCTTTCTCTTCTCTCGAAGGGGGAGTTAGTTTGGCTAAAAAGAACGAAAAGAAAGATAAAAAACCAAAGTTCAATCTATCTAATATCTTCAAGAAGAAAGAGAAATCTGAAGATGAGAAATCTTCTAAGAAGCAGAAAATCCTCATTGTCTGTTCCATTATTGCTTTAATAATTATAGCCATGGCTGTCGGCGTTTATTTTAGATCATTCACTATCAATCTTCCGGTAACTAAGGATTGGGCGCGGAGCACTGCTGAGAACAGCATCAGGTCGCAGATAGCCGCCCAGGTAAACGCCCAGTATCCTAATCTTGCTTTAGACCAAAAATCTAAGCTTATAGAGCAGGAGTTTCAGAAGTTCTGGGAGAGCAACAAAGCAGTCATCGAGCCCCAGATAACGGCTTCTGCTGATTATTTCAAATCCCAGCTGCAGAATCCTGACGGCCACACTTATATCTTGGATATAGACTCTTATCAGCATTATCGCGCAGCGCAGCTTCTGCTAAAGAATGGTTACCCTGCAGATGAATTAAGGAATCCTAAGACTGGCGAGATATGCTTTGAAGAGAGCAGTACGTGCGTGCTGTGGGATAACCACAAGATAGCCCCGCTCGGTACGCAAGCCAATAAAGAATTTCACATATATTTTATGGTCTTTTTTTTCAAATTCGTCCAGTTCTTCAACCGCAACGTAACTCTTTTGGCAGTGGCTTATTGGGTTCCAGTATTGCTGGCGGCTCTTTGTGTAATACCCGCTTTTTTCATAGCCAAGAAAAGGGTTGGTTTGTTGGGAGGATTCATTGCGGCGATGTTTGTGGCTATACACCCGGTCTTTCTCGGAAAGACCACGGCGGGCTCTTTGGACACTGACGTCTACGTCGTGTTTTTCCCTTTGTTTATATTGTGGGCTTTTTTAGAGGCCTTTGAAGCCGAAAACTGGAAGAAAAGATTGACACTTATAGCGATTGCGGGCTTTTTGGTTGGTTCGTTCGCGTTTGCCTGGAAAGCATGGTGGTTCACCTTCGATATCATAGTCTTAGCCATGCTGGTTTATCTCTGGTTCTTGCTTGTGCAAAGATTTATAGGAGAGAACAAGTCTTTGGGCAAGAAACTTCTTTATTTTATATTATCAATAATACTCGCGCCGTTATATATAATATATCTAGTTTATTTGTTAATAATCCACTTGAAGGATAAAAACAAAAGAAAGGATGCAAAGTTTGTGAAGATAGTTTCTCCGCTCCTGCTTCTTTTATTATTTTTGGCATTTTCTGCTTTGTTTGTGAGTCTGTTTGTAGGTCCGCAGGATTTAGCAGACACTTATAGCGGTCCATTCCAGAGAGTGGCCATGAAAGACGCCATAAACGTGGACAGCCTCTGGCCTAATGTCTTGACGACAGTTGCAGAGCTTAACCCGGCATCGTTGGGTTCTGTAGTGAATCAGATAGGCGGCAGGCTCTTCTTCATACTGGCTTCTCTGGGCGTCATCTTCGCCATGCTCCCTAAGGTTTCTTGGAAGCTTAAGGCTTGGCTGTTTGCGGCTTTTTCGTTATTAATGTACGTTCTTCTGACTGCCCAGACCCTCCTAAACATAGACGTCATCGTTTACTTATTGCTGTTCTCAGTCCCCATATTTGTAGGTTTGTTCTTGAATATCAAGCAAGAGGAGAACGTCGATGTCAAATACGCTATCTTGCTTTTATTGTGGTTCGTAGGCACCATGTTTGCCACCACTAAAGGAACCCGTTTCACTCTGCTCTTGGTGCCTGCCGTTGCAGTCGCCTTAGGTATTGCAATTGGCTATATTTATTCTGTCTTTTCTGACTTGGTGTGGAAGGAGTTCAAGGTCAGCAAGATCTTTGCGCGGGTTTTGCTGATAGTCATTTTATTGTTGCTGCTCATAGCTCCAATAAGGTCTGCGGATGATAATGTCAAAAGTCAGATACCGCTGGTGAGCGACGCATGGTATGACAGTCTAGTGGGTATAAAGGACAACTCCGCACCCGATGCAATCATAAATTCTTGGTGGGATTTCGGGCATTGGTTCAAGGCCATCGCTGACAGGCGCGTCACTGCAGACGGCGCTTCCCAAAACACGCCTATGGCGCATTGGGTGGGCAAGGTCTTGATAACAGACGATGAGCAGGAGTCTGTCGGCATATTGAGGATGCTTGACTGCGGCAGCAACACTGCTTTTGAAAGGCTGCACGAGTATCTTGGCGATAACTTGATAGCGGTCGATATACTCTACGAGATAGTCGTTCTTGAAGACAAGGAAGCTGCTAAGAAGATATTGCTTGGCAAAGGCTTGACAGAGGCGCAGGCTGTTGAAGTTCTGAAGTATACGCACTGCGAGCCTCCTGAAAATTATTTCATCACATCTGAAGACATGGTCGGCAAGGCAGGCGTATGGGGCCATTTCGGAAGCTGGAACTTCACCAGAGCAGATATGTACAAGACGATACAGGGCAAGGGAAGCGATGAAGCGATCGAAATCCTGAAAGATGAGTTCGGTTTGAGCGATGAAGAAGCCAGCAGCATATACTATACGATACAGGCCTTCTCTTCGCAGTCAGAGGTCAACTCCTGGATATCTCCCTGGCCGAATTACCTATCTACGAGCATGACAGCCTGCACTAAGAATAATCAGAGCGACGCTGTTGTCTGCAATTATAATCGCGGTATAGGCGTCAGCCAAGATGGTTCGCAGAACGTATACATCGACAAGGGCATTTTCAACCTTACAGACCCATCTAAGTCAAAATTGGTGGTGGGCTTCTATCTGAGAGGCTCCGGCGCCAAGGTCGGCGAGAACACAGTCGTGCCGGTTGAGGTTGTTCTTGCAGACGATAAAGGCTTCAAACATTACCCTATGGATACTACAGGCAATAATTTCGCCTTTTCAGTATTGATAGAAGAGCAGGAGGACGGCACTTACAGGTCTTTGTTGTGCGATCCCTTGTTTGTCGAGTCAAGCTTCACCAAGCTTTTCTACATGGACGGCCGCTACATGGATCACTTCGACAAGTTCAGCGAGAAGAACGCAGTCACAGGAGAAACTATAATCGTCTGGAAAGTCGATTGGGATGGGAAGTGAACCATAATTGAATAAAATTTTTAAAGCCACAATTTTTTCTCTATTCTTATGAAAACTTTTATCGTCATCCCCGCCTATAACGAGGAGAAGAGCATAGC
>Ga0233422_10000647_pt1 | contig 16780 bp, 17 predicted proteins | sample Watercolumn_Mata_2_FD_182724 | JGI IMG/M metagenome (GOLD analysis project Ga0233422, IMG submission 182724) | Freshwater microbial communities from Lake Matano, South Sulawesi, Indonesia - Watercolumn_Matano_2014_110_MG | ecosystem: Environmental > Aquatic > Freshwater > Lake | place...
TCGGAACACACCGATGCGGCAAATCATCTCATGACAACATTGGTCGCTGATTCTCCCATTCCCCCTATAACGGGCGATTTGGTTGAAGGTCCGGTTATTGCTATTGAGCACAACGCCGTATACGTGGATATTCCTCCGTTCGGAACAGGTATCATCTACGGTCGTGAACTTTTGAACGCACGCGATGTCGTCCGTCATACCAATATCGGCGACACGATTACTGCAAAGGTAGTTGAGGCCGAAAACGAAAACGGATACATTGAATTATCCCTCAAAGAAGCGCGCCAAGCACTTATTTGGACAGACGCCGAAAACGCAATTCGCAAAAAGACACTTCTTGAACTTACGGTAAAAGAAGCCAATAAGGGCGGTCTCATCGTGGAGTGGCAAGACATTGCCGGATTCCTTCCCGCCTCACAACTTTCTCCCGAACACTATCCGCGCGTTGAAGGTGGCGACAAAGATAAAATTACCCAAGAACTCCGCAAACTTGTGGGCGAAAAACTTTCCGTCATGATTCTCTCCGCAAACCCAAAAGAAGGTAAACTTATTTTCTCTGAGAAAGATATTGTAGACAAAGACCGATCAGAACTTGCCGGTAAACATGCAATCGGTGATACTGTTGAAGGTCCGGTAACCGGTATTGTAGACTTCGGTGTTTTTGTGAAAGTTGAGGATGGTCTTGAAGGACTCGTTCACATTTCTGAAATTGATTGGGGACTCGTGGATGATCCGCACCACTTCTGTAAAGTTGGTGAAACGGTCAAAGCAAAAATTATTGAAATCAAAGATGGTAAGGTCTCCCTTTCCATAAAAGCGCTCAAAGAAAATCCGTGGAAGAGCGCAGGAGAACGCTACAAGAAAGGCGACAAGGTAAACGGTATCGTCATCAAATTTAATCGCCACGGAGCACTTGTCTCCATCGAGGAAGGTGTTGCCGGACTTGTACACGTTTCTGACTTCTCGTCCGAAGAAGCGCTCCGCAAAGCGCTTGAACTTGCTAAAACATATCCATTTGAGATTACCCTCTTTGACGCGAAAGAGCAGCGCATGACACTCGCATACACAAAAAATGTAAAAACAAAGTAATACGACTTACGAATATTTAGTTGCTAACAACACCGTGATTTACATACTGTGGGGTTATTGCTTTATTCATCAACTAAACACGAGATCATACCTACACCTTTCCCGATCAAACGAATACATGAAACAAAAACGCCACCAAACGAGCGTTTTCTTTCCTTACCATTCTTCAGTTACAATGACGATCTGATCTATCGCATAGTAAGTCGTGTATCTCCTCCCTGCATGCGCAACGCAAACAGAGTGTCCTTCGGTTCCACAAAACCAAGCACGTATGCCTCATCAAGCGTAAGTGATTCCGAAAGAGAAAAATATTGCGCCTCAAGATCAGCAACATGTGTGGCAACATCCGATGCCGCGTCCTGGGCTTGTTTGCGTCCAACTGCCGACATAACACTCGCATTCACCAAGTACAGATACACGAGAATAAGCGACACCACAACAACCCCAAACGTGTGCACGAAAAAAACTCGTAATTCAGACAATGTCATTGTGCGCTTCTTTGTATGTGTACGTGAAGATGTCATAGTAGTGCTGATTAGTAATAGATAATGATTGATAATAATTGTTTAGTTATCATGTACGTCGTATACCACGTAATTTCGCGCTCCGCGCGCGTGTATTTTCACGAAGCTCTTCATCTGTTGGAACAATTGGCTTTTTGGTAAGGAGTTCAAATGTGTCGTCTTCGACCACCTCTTTGAATATGCGCTTTACAATGCGGTCCTCCAAACTATGGAACGATATCACCGCCATACGTCCTCCGGGGACAAGAAGTGCCAAACCTTTGTGTATTCCTTCCTCCACAGCACCAAGTTCGTCGTTGACCGTGATGCGGAGTGCCTGAAACGTACGCGTTGCCGGATGAGTCTTTCCTGTCGCATATCCTTTCGGAACACTGTGTTTGATAATCTCCACAAGTTGCGTGGTAGTTGCAATCGGCTTGTGTAAACGAGCTTCCACAATACCGCGCGCAATACGGCGTGCATAGCGTTCTTCACCGTATCCGTACACAATGTCGGCGATACTTTCTTCCGCCCATTCATTCACAATCGTCGCCGCAGTAAGCGTCTCCGCATCAGGATTATCAGTGAGCGTCATCACAAGCGGTTCATCACGCAGGAACGAAAAACCGCGTCCCGAATCTTCAATCTGCATACTGCTGAATCCGAGATCAAAGATAATACCATCCAGCGATGACACCCTTTCTTTGGCACACATAGTGTCAATATCGCGGAAATTTCCTTTGATGATATGCTTCTCGCACGGATACTGAGCAAGGCGTTCTGTTACTACGGTAATCGCATTGGCATCCTTGTCACAGGCAAGCAGTCGTCCTGTATCTCCCAACATGTCGCAGATACGGGACGCATGCCCCCCGCCGCCCAATGTACCGTCGAAAAATGTCTCCCCTTGTTGCGGACTCAACAGTTCGATTGTCTCATTGAAAAGAACCGGTACGTGCTGTGCCATATGTCTTGTCATCAGAGCGCTCCCATATCCGCTAGTTTCTCAGCAATCTTTTCGGCTTCGGTTTCCGCACGCTTTTGATATTCCGTCCACTCGGTCTCATCCCACAATTCAACATGGTTCTCAAGACCGGCGACCACAACTTTTTCTTTGAGAACGGCAAAGTCTTTGAGGGTATCCGGAACAAGAATGCGCCCTGCCGAATCCACATCCGTCTCGGATGCCGTTCCTAAAATATACCGACTCAACTTTCTGCTGTCCGCCTGACCTTCTGAAAGTGCCGTAAACTTTGCAACTGTTTCCTTCCACTGTTTAACTGAATACACCGCGACGCATTTGTCCCAACCGCGCGCGACAATCACCGTCTTCCCCATTTCATTGCGAAACTTCGCCGGAAGCGAAATGCGCTTTTTGGGGTCAAGTGTGTGAATGTGCTGGCCGATCAACATATGTCCGTGGTCACCTATTTGGAGGCGCTGTGTCCGTTTCGGTTCCCGACGGAACGGAAAACAAAACGGTTACAACGTCCCACTTCATCCCACTTGATTGCTATTATATCCCACTTTTACGAAACAATGCAAACGAAAAGTTATCCACAACCCACAAGGCGTATTTTCTCTACAAAGAGTTTGGACACAGTCTGATCAATTCTGAAAAGCGCTTTATCGCCATAAACGAAGCATCTGGTATCTCCTTCAACGAAGAAAAAATTCTTTACAGGCACAACAGCGAATACAGAGACATCATAAAAAACAAAAACCGGCATAACAGCCGGTTTTTTTATTTCCCCTTCTTTCCTTTTCAATCTTATTTTTTGAAAAGCGTCGTACGAAGTTTCTCTTTAAACACAGTATCAACCAACGCTTACTTATTTAACAGATGATACCATCGAACACTTTTTGCTCACTTGAGGATGTTCATATCATTTCTCAAACGAACGGAAACGCTCATTATTTTTATCCATCTTCCGATAAAACAACTCTTCAATATTCATATCAAGTGTTTTCATGAGTTTGAGAAGGAAAATAAACACATCTGTTGCTTCTTCTTTTAACACACTCCTTTATACACACCACTTCGCTTTTGTTTCTTTATCTCATTAGCGAGTTCACCCAGTTCTCCCAACATGTTCAAAATTTCATCTTGCGCGAAGGAAAAGCGCTCTGTATCGTTTTCAATACGGTTGTATCTATCCCAACCATACGACTGGTCAAATGATTCAAGACGAGTATGAATATCTTTCGTAGTATTTACTCCCGCGGGCGCAATGTGGGGAACAAAATCGCTTCGCGGATATTGCGGGTGCCCGTGGCAAGCATCACCAAGCGATCCACGCCGATACCGACTCCACCAGCGGGCGGCATACCATATTCCATCGCCTCCAAAAACTCTTCATCTTTGGGTGAAATATCTTTATCACCACCCTTGCTCTTTTTCTCTTGCTCTTCAAAGCGTGCACGTTGTTCTTGCGGATCGTTCAATTCAGAAAACGCATTTACAATTTCAAGACCACCAATCACAAGTTGAAAGCGATCAATGAGCGTATCGCTTCCCTCTTTTTCTTTCGCAAACGGTGAAAACGCTTTCGGATAATCCACGATAAATGTCGGAGACACAAGGTGCGGACGACACAATTTTTTATACATACCATCAAGGACTTTCTCACGTCCTTCGCCCTTTTTTACACTGACCCCCACTTCAACTGCCTTCGCAACAAGCGCATCTTCAGGTATACCAAATGGATCATCCATACCGGCATAGGTCAAAAAAAGATCTTTGAACGTCACAACCGTAAAATGTCCCATAAGTGAGATTTGCTCCCCTTCTTGGAATATCTCAGGTCTCCCCATAACGGATGTCATGACGGTGCGCACAAGTTCCTCAACAAACACTATCTGACTCGCAGCATCGGTATACGCTTCATAAAATTCGAGCATGGTGAATTCCGGATTGTGTGTCACATCAATACCTTCATTGCGAAAATTACGCCCGATCTCATACACTTTCGGATATCCACCAATCAACAATTCTTTGAGATACAATTCCGGTGCGATACGCAAATACATGTTCGTATCCAACGCATTGTGATGGGTAATAAAAGGTTGTGCAAGTGCACCACCGGCAAGCGATTGAAGTATAGGTGTCTCCACCTCTATATATGCCGCATCATCAAGAAAACGACGCAGTGCCGAAATAAGACGCGCGCGCGTACGAAAACGCTCTTTTACTTCGGGTGACGACAATGTATCTAGATACCGTTTGCGAAAGCGCTCTTCGGTATTGTTGAGTCCATGCCATTTGTCGGGAAGCGGACGAAGCGCTTTGGCGAGCATTCGCCACGAACGCGCTTCAATACTTTTTTCTCCCCGTTGCGAAAACATAAGAACACCCGTACACGCAACAATATCACCAATATCAACGGTCTGCCCGAAAAGAGCAAAATCGTCCGCGTCCATGACATCCTCTTTGACGAGTATTTGAATTTTCCCTGATCCATCATCAATGTCGGCGAACATGAGTTTACCTTGTCCACGAAGCGCCATGATACGCCCGGCAAGCATTATCTCCCGTGTCTCGGCGGCAAGTGCGTCAAAATCACCAACCGCTTCGGCACAATCGTATGTACGCCCAGTATGCACAGGATACGGATGTATACCCTTCTCTTTGAGAATGGTAAGTTTTTTGAGACGTTCAATACGCAGTTCTTCAAGGGAGGACATGGATGAAAGAATTATGTGTTAGGTGTTGGTTTTTAATTATTATACGACATTGCATGTTAAAACGACAAACGGTCATTCTCTATATTATATCAGAAAAAAGAGGGCGAAAAAAGTGGCGCGTTTCGCTCTGCGAAACGCGCCACTTTTTTCTTATTCTATTTCTATCACAAAAAACATCTGGCAATTACGCAACACTTTCAACCGTGTACGTCATGGTGCCGGCGGGACTTTCATACGAAACACTCTCACCTTTTTTACGCCCCAAAAGTGCTTTACCAAGCGGAGACGCAACTGAAATCTTTCCCGTGGCACTGTCTGCCTCCTCGGACTCAACAAGCGTGAGTTCACGCTCCACTTTGTCTCCTTTCTTTTTAACAACAATATACGATCCGACACGGATTGTATCACTCTTCACGTGTGTAATAATTTTTGCATCTTTGATAATCGCTTCAAGCTCAAGAATGCGCTTCTCCGTCTTTGCTTGATTGTCACGTGCTTCATGGTATTCAGCATTTTCCGAGAGATCACCGAGAGACTTAGCATACTCAAGCTCGTCCGCAATTTCCTTGCGACGGGTGGTCTTAAGATATGAAAACTCGTTCTTTAGTTCTTCGAGTTTTTCCTTGCTAAACAACATATATAGGTTGATAGCGCGACACACTAAAGCATCGCGCCGTTAAAATATAAGGATAAAGCGGTACTAAAAACAAAGTATACATCATTTCACCATAAAGTGCAAATGGACGAATAGACTCACGAAAAATCACAGGACAAAGTGCACGGAAAGTATATAGATATGCACACCGAACACACGCTTAAAAAAGATACTTTTTTAGAATCCGTCTCATAGTAAAATGATTTATCCAACCCTACGTATATAATTTCTATGTGTACATATTCTCCCCGGTAAATATGGTTGTTACTTAAGATGAATAGATTGGAAGAGGCATCAATGTAGTGATAGATTGCCACACTTCACAAATAAAAAATCTCCATACAGAACATTGAGATGTCATGTACACTGCGATATTTCAAATAAATTGGATTATTCTGTCTATAACCGATTTTAGTTTTACATCTTATTAATGTAATATTAAAAAACATGTTGTGTTTTTTGAATATGTTCCATGGATAGATTCTGCACAGGGGAGAAATAACCAACACAGAACATCAAAATATTGGGAATAAATCTCTTCCCAACAAATATCTAACTGTTTACTTTATCACTGATACGATCAACCATAGTATCTACATGTTCAATAGTACGTCCCAAATTCTGCCACTCTCGCTCAAAACGATCAAAAATGTACCGCAAATCATTTTCTGACTTATCACGAAACGCACTCAAAGCACTACGCATCTCCTCTGCCATCGCGGCGATATCATTACGCTCCGATTCCTCAATCGCCGACAATCTTCGGTCAATCATTTCAAAAGACCGACTCATCATTTCTTCAAGACGATCCAAACGGTCTGCAATATCTTGAGGGTATGTGTCCATAGGTATCATTGTACGTTAACATCTGCATAAAAAGCAATAATACGCTCCTGCCGACAAAGAATCTCAACTCGTTGCATTATTTTCGTGCCGTGGCGTACCAAATGTGATATCATGGTGCGCATGACTTCCTCACAAGCGCACGTTGTAGTTCTCGATATTGAAACCCAAAATACGTTCAACGACACCGGATCCAATGATCCTGCATCGTTGTCCATCTCGCTGCTTGTCGTTTATGACTATATAGACGACACCTATCGCTCATATACCGAAGACACACTCGGCGAACTCTGGCGAACACTTGAGTACACGAATCTTATCATTGGCTACAATTCCGATCATTTTGATATTCCCCTTCTCAATAAATATTATCCCGGAGACTTAACAACCATCCCGTCTCTCGATTTGCTTGTACACGTCCGCAATGCGCTTGGCCGTCGTATTCGTCTTGATGCCATCGCCGAAGGTACACTCGGTAAGAACAAAATCGGACACGGCCTCGAAGCAATCAAATGGTGGAAAGAAGGACGCATTGAGGATATTCGCAAATATTGCGAAGAAGATGTCCGTATCACTAAAGAGGTATAAGAATATGAGCTTGAACACAAAAAACTCAAATACAAAGAGCTCGGACAAACAAAAGAATTTGCCATTGATACATCAACATGGAAGGACATTGCTAAAGCCGGCGCTCCGGCGATGAATCATACATTGCCGTTCTAACGCGAATATGCGAGTAGACGAGTATGTGAGTATACAAAGAAGAAGAAGAAGAAGAAGAAACGGGCGCTCGCACGCCCGTTTCCATTTCTCTTTTCCCCCTATCTTCTCATCCCTTTTTCATAGCACAAAAAAAACGAGCGGAGCATTGTGCCCCGCCCTATTGGAGTCCTTTATCAGTTAGGTACGCACAGAATGCATACCCAATTATCAAATTCCTCCATGTGAAATGATATCTCACATGAAGGAAGCATCCTTGATAGACGCTCCATGTAGAATGTGCCGTGAGGAACCGACACATTCATACTGAACTTATTTTCCAGTGAAAATTCACAGGCGGAGAGGTGTTTGATGCATCCGTTTTGTGGATACACCATAAAATTTCTCTTCCTCTCCATGTCTCCGGGTAATTTTTTATCCCGGATGACCGCGCATACAAGAAGGACTTGCTTGCCCTTGGCAAGAGCCGTTCTCGCAGACGCGAGACACTCAACGATAACGAGATTGTGCTCGTTATCGTTCTTTTTAATCTTCGCAAGGGTCTCCCTTACAAACCTCTCGACACCGAGAAGTTTGAAGCCTTTTTTTTTGAACACGGTTATTCCAATAACCGGTCCATTCATCTCGGACACACCGACATGAGTCGGTGTGTGGTTTTTATCATTAGTAGTCATTTTAAAAAAAATTAAATTTAAAAAAAATAATGAACAAAGAACATTTGCTTAAGAATTAACCTACCACATTTGACAAAACATGTCAAATTTGTTTTTATATATGTTGTATATTACAATAACTTGCACGTATTTTGTGATATTTGCAATTGAGAAATTGCCAATACCAACATTTATTCATGGCCCTATCGTCTAATGGTTAGGACATCACCCTCTCACGGTGGCAATCGGGGTTCGAATCCCCGTAGGGTCACAAAAAATCTTTAGGTTGTCAAAGAGGCGACCTTTAGATTTTTCTGTGACCCTACGAGAAAGGCAACTGCTTGCTTTTCGTGGGATTTCGAACGGCGGAGCATGTCTGAGGGATTTATCCCAAGGACGGCGAGCCGCGTCCAGCGGTACTTATCAGAATGTGAACTTCAATAAAGCATTATGATTAGTAACCGGGGGACGAATCCCCGTAGGGTCACCCCACTCTACTTTCATAACAGACGTATGCATACCGCATACGTTTGTTATGGTCTTGTTCTACACACATGTTCCAACTCCATTTATGAAAGCAGGGATGGGTTGCCACGCCACACTCCTTAATTATGACACACAACAACCCCGCACCCTCTACGGTGCCGGGCAGGAATTAATTCTTTCTTACTTCATGTTCTATATTTATCAGTTACCAGTAATCACATACCAACCTCACCGATCCGGTGGAACTTCATAATAACTGATAAGAAACTTTGTCATCTCAGAGAACGGCTCGGTCAATGTCTCGGACGCATATTTCGCACCTTTCGGATACACATGATACATGAACACAAGAAACCTTGGATTATACGCGGGAAAATATCCAAAGAACGAGTGAAGATAGCGATCTTCGTAGTATCCTCCACCCACGGGATTGGCGATTTGCGCCGTTCCGGTCTTTGCGGCAATGCTATGATGCGGAAGGGCGTATTTCCCTCCCCCGAGTGCTTTATCAACAACCGTTACCAACATACGGGTGATCTCATATGACGTCGTTTTCTTAAACACATCTCTTCCTTCGTCAAGGTATATTATCTTTGTCGTACCATCGTTATATACCAAGTGGTCTACGACTATCGGCGTAAGCAATTTACCACCGTTTGCCAATGCCGAAAGCGCCATAGTCGCCTCAATGGGTGTCATCGCAATACCCTGTCCGAATGATGCGGTATCATATTCTACATCACGAGAACTATCAAGATTGTCAGCCAATCCATGCACTTCACCCGGCAAATCAATGCCCGTTTCTTCATCAAGACCGAGAGCCCGAAAATACGAACGTACCTTATCATGTCCCAATCGTCCCGCGATAAACGACACCCCGACATTCAACGACTGATTTAAGATTTCCTGTATCGGTACGACACCGCGTGCGCGTCCATCATAGTTACTTATTTTGGCACCGTTAACCATGATAAAACCGGTATCATTGTATGTGGTCTTTTCAGTAATGACACCAGCGTCAAGTCCCGACGCGACCGTAAGCGGTTTAATAATGGAACCCATTTCATATACACGCTCTACAAGTGGATTGGTAAATACCGACGCACTTTTCTCTTCATTGTACGTATTAGGATCAAAGCTTGGAAATGCCGCCATCGCGTAAATACGCCCCGTCATCGGATCAACAACAATCATACCCCCTTCGTCTGCATGCCATTTACTATGCGTTTCCTGCAACACACGCTCGGCATACGCTTGAACGTTTGGTTCAATAGACGAGACAATGTCGCCTTCATGTTCTTGCCCATTGTAAAGAATGGAATCAGCAATATTGGAAAAGAGTTCTACAAAAAAATTTGCGGGCACATACGCGTCCTTACGCGATAGCATGTCATCATAGTATCGCTCAAGTCCGTATCGTCCCGAAAGAACATCGCCACTATATCCGACAAAACCAAGCACATGTGACGCAAGTGAATTCCCTGGATACACGCGCCAACTTTGTCGGTACGCACCAATGCCCGTAATGCCAAGAGCATTCACCTTGTTCGCTGTTGCTTCATCTACACGATCAGCAAGTACGTCATAGCGAGAGTTTTTCTTCCCCGCGCGTGCGATAATATCTTCTCTGTTAAGATTGAGAAATATATCGACAATCGCATCAGCAGCCCGCGCATCATCGGTTACCATGCTCGGATCCATAATAATGTTATACCCATGAGCGAGCGTTGCCGCCGCAATCGTCTCACCTGATTTGTATGTAAAAAAAATACTTCCCCGATCTGTCTTATCGGGAGCCGGACGAACGTATTGATCATCCGCCATCTGCCGATAATACTCTGTGCGCATTGTTTGTAAATATAACAAGCGTCCAATAAGAACGAACGCAAGTCCCACAAATACAAAAAATATGACGCGAATACGAATGTTGAATTGGTACTGCATAAAAATAGAAATGATTACGGCTGATTGAACATATTCATCGCGAATGACACGCCCTCACGGATAACAGTGTCAAGCGCATCCTGCGCACGGAGTATTCCTTCATCAAATTTCTTTTTACGAATTGCTGGAACAGGTGTGAGTACATATGCCGAAACACCCCCTGCATGAGACGGTTTTCTCATCTTACCAAAAATATTTACGGGAGCAACACCGATACGTACACGAATAAATTTTTTCGTACCCGTCTCACTAATGATAGATGCAACGCCTTTATGTCCACCTGTCCCACGATCATATGAAATCCTAACACCTCCTATCGGCAAATCTATATCATCATGCACCACTATAATGCCCGTAGCATCTTCAGGTGTTGAAAGAAACGGTGCAACACTTTTACCCGAATCATTCATGTATGTGTCTGGTAAAACAAGTGTTATGGGAATATTCAAAGAACCTTTTGCGTTAGAAAGCATCACATCGGTAATATGTGCACAATACATGCGTTCTTTTCGAAATGAACGTGCCCCATGAAGACGTGCGAACTCTTCCACAGCAAGACGCCCCGCATTATGCGGTGTATATGCATACTCTTCTCCGGGATTACCCAAGCCAACAATAATAGAGCCATCATGCATAAAATAAAGTATATCACGCAGAGATTGAAAAATCCCCACTACGAATTGAGAACCATAAATAAATTGAGTACAAATTTTCGCTTTTACTATTTAACCTCCATGTTATTAATATTTTGATATTTTTTTTGCAACTCCTTTCATTTGCGTCCTTATTCGTTCTGCGATACCATATGCCTTATTAAACGACATTCGCTTTCATGAACGCATCTATTGACAATACGCAAACACAAGATGAACAAACTTCCCGTTCCACATTTTTGCGTGAAATAGGAAAGACGGTTTTTCTCATCCTTATTATTGTCGTACCGGTGCGCATGTTTATCATCAGCCCTTTTGTTGTTTCTGGTGAATCTATGTCTCCCACATTTGAATCGGGTGATTACCTCATTGTAGACAAACTCTCGTATCGTTTCGTCACACCTCAGCGCGGTGATGTGATTGTCTTCCGTTATCCGGGCAATCCATCCGTTTTTTTCATTAAACGTATTATCGGCCTTCCTAAAGAAACTGTAGCAATCAAAGATGGAACTGTTACCATCTCACAATCAACCAACATACCCAACACACAGACCTTATCCGAACCATATATCATGTACCCCAAAAATGACACCATGACCGTTACGTTGGGCAATCAAGACTACTTTGTTATGGGTGACAATCGGTACGCAAGTTCAGACTCGCGTGTATGGGGCACCCTCAATCGCGGGTATATTGACGGTAAAATTGCCGTACGCCTTCTTCCTGTGGCGCACATCGGCTGGTTCCCAGGAGAAACAAGTTACTGAAAACACACGTCTTTATTTTCACATACCAATCTGTCATGTTTCCTCCTATGAATGGGTATGATATGATTCATTTGTACTCTATGTCATCTACAGACCAAAAAAAGCAAGGCAAAGAACTTCACACACCAAAAGGAATGCGCGATATCATTGGTGAAGAGTTTTATGCGTATCAAGGATTGTTTGAAAAAATTCAGGAAGTTGCTGTATATTACGGATTTTCACCCATACAAACACCTATCTTGGAAAACGAAGACATTTTTGCGCGCGGTGTCGGCGAACACACCGATATCGTAGAAAAAGAAATGTACAATCTGCGCACCAAAGGTGGTGACAAACTGGTCATGCGTCCAGAAGGTACTGCAGCAATTATGCGTGCGTATATTGAACATGGCATGGGATCATTTCCTCAACCAGTCATGCTCTATAATTACGGAGAATTTTTCCGCCATGAAAATCCACAAAAAGGGCGCTTGCGTGAATTTCGTCAATTCGGTTTTGAGATACTGGGCAGTGAAAAAAGCATCGCCGATACTATCGTTATTCGCACCATCGTTGATGCGCTTGAAGAAGTCGGTTTTGCGGATCTTTGTGTTGAAATAAACAGCATCGGAGATGCTGATTCTCGCGCTGCATATACTCGTACGCTCGTCAATTACTACAAAAAACATGTCGACAATCTTTGTCCCCACTGCAAAGAACGTCTCAAGACCAACCCCTTACGTTTGCTTGATTGTAAAGATGCTCGTTGCCAAACAATCAAAGAAGAAGCGCCTGAATCTTTGAATCATCTTTCTTCTCCAGCGCGTAAACACTTCAAAGAAGTCCTTGAATATCTTGATTCCGCAGGTATCACCTATCGCATTGATCATACGCTTGTGCGCGGGCTTGATTACTACTCTCATACGGTTTTTGAGATCAAGGCACTCTGTCTGATTGAAGGATCAGAAGAAACAACGGCGCTTACCATCGCGGCAGGTGGTCGCTATGATGGTCTCGGTAAATTGCTCGGCGCAAAAAAACCGGTGCCCGCAGTTGGTGGCGCAATCGGTGTTGATCGTCTTGTCACTACCAAAGGAGTAAAGGTTCCTTCTCCTCGTATATTGAAAAAACCGAAAGTGTATTTCATTCAACTCGGCTTTGAAGCGCGTCTCAAGAGTCTCTCCGTCATTGAGATGCTCCGCAAGGCTCATATACCCATCGCCCAATCACTCTCCAAGGACGGTCTCGGCGCACAACTCGCAATCGCCGAAAAAACAGGTATTCCGTACACAATCATATTTGGACAAAAAGAAGCTATGGACGGTACAGTCATCGTTCGCAATATGGAAAGCCGTTCCCAAGATACAGTCAGACTCGAAGAACTTCCCGCATATCTGAAAGGGATGAAATAGGAAAAAACGATACACTATAAAACAAAAAAGATATAACCGTGGTCATGCATACACACAACAGAAGCGTGGGCACCCGGTGCCCGTGCTTCTGTTGTGTGTATTCTCTTTCAACCTCATATTGAAAACGACACATGATGCATTTTTTTATTCTCTTGATATGTCGGCCTATTGGTAAAAATGTGAGGCCAGACATCTCCCATAATCAATAACAGTATCATTTTCAGTTTTCTCGCGCGCTTGAATCCCGAATGAATTCCTATCGCTTTCTTTACTTTTCTAAACGATCCGTCAAGTAAATTTGTTGTGTTAGGAATGCACAAGGCGGGATAGCCGCTGTATTCAAACAAATATGGAAGATGTTGATGTATACTGGTGCGCGCCCGCGCGCAGGTTGCAATGAGTATACCGTGTTCGTTTGGTCATTGGATTTATCGTACATTCCTTACAGAAATCGTCCCACGTATGACATCATTCGACGAACATGTCCGTAAACGAATCTTTGTCCGTATACGGCGATGTGTGCGCCAAAGAAAGTAACTCTCGTCCCGCGTCAAGTTTCGGATTGAGGGTCATGTATCTTACAATGATTTGTATCTGATGGAAATGACACGTCTGAATGGAGACACTGGAAAACAACTACAGAACAACAACTCGTCTGTCTCCAACGATTGCGGTAATAACAAATCCTCTTGCTTTTAAAGCACGTTTTGCCTCTTGGTACGCACATGTTTTCTCTTGCGTATAATCACACACATAGACGTTTTCTTTTGCGTGCGGATCGCACACAACAAACATCTATGAATCTCCCGTATGTATTGCGTTCACAATAGCGACTATGGATCGGAGAATGGGATTCCAGAAAGAAAGATGGTACACGTTAATTTGTGTACGAACCTACTTTTCACTTCTCTTGTATTGCGAGTGTCGCCACTGTCATGTAACGAGCGATATGGTCAAACCAAATTGATCTGCGTATGTCTAACAGACGTCGTTCGTTCTGAAACTGTTTGTGACAGGTTGTACATTTATATCGCTGTACACCGCGAAACAGTCTGTTCTTCTTTGCTTTTTCACTGCATGACAAACAAATTTTTATATTTTTTTTAAAGTGTGACATAACAAATATTTATACTATGTTGAAATAGAAAGACAGTATACCAAAAATAGCCTCACATTTTTACCATTAGGCAGATATATTGATAATACACAGCAATCTGATAATCGCCGTGTATTATCGTTTTAGTTTTTCTTTTAAAGCGTATCGTTTTATCTTTTTCTTTTTATGTATTTCTTTATTTTTTCTTTTTTTCTTTCACTTTTTCTCTGTCTGCCGTATCACCTACAACATGCACCATAATCATATTCGTTCCTCCGACTTTACCAAATGGCAACCCTGCAACTATGACGACACGATCTCCTTTCTTTGCAAGTTTCTCTCCTAGGACAAGTGCGTCCATCTCATCATACACTTCATCAATATTACCAAACTGTTTGATCTTGCGCGTATAACATCCGTATGAAAGTTCAGCTTGATAATATGTACTATCATTCGTCGTCACGGCGAGAATCGGCTGCTTGGGACGAAAACGGGCAATCATACGTGCGGTAAAGCCGGACTGCGTCAACGCAACTATGACTTTCGCATGCACTGACTGTGCAATATCTACTGCTGACTCACTGACAGAATCAACAATATCATACGCATGAACCCCATTGGGACCATCAACAATATGTGCACGTTTTACTTTTTTTGGCTCTACATGACTCTCCGCTTTCATGACAACACGCGCCATGGTACGTACCGCTTCAGTCGGATATTCACCAACACTCGTCTCAGCAGAAAGCATAAGCGCATCAGCACCTTCAAGGACCGCATACGCGATATCGCTCACTTCGGCGCGTGTCGGATGCACTTCGGTGATCATCGTCTCAAGCATCTGTGTGGCGACGATAACCGGCTTACCCACCGCATTGCAAAGCCCAATAATATGTTTCTGAATCATAGGGACGTCTTCACGAGGAACTTCCACGGCCAAGTCACCACGTGCTATCATGACAGCATCCGTCTCTTCAATAATTGCATGAATATTATCAATCGCTTCAGGTGTCTCCAACTTCACAATTATTTTTGCTGAAGACTTGTACTTTTTGAGCAGCACACGAAGTGCACGCACATCATCAACCGTACGCACAAAAGAAAACGCAACAAAATCAACACCGAGTTTCACTCCGAGCATCAAATCTTTTTTATCTTTTGGAGTGAGCGAAGAAATTTTGAGATACGCACCGGGGACATTAACCGTACGTCGTCCGCGAATATTTCCTCCCACGTCAATCTTGCAAATAATGTCGGTTCCTTTTATTGACTGAACTGTCATCTCAATCTTTCCATCGTTCAAGAGAATTTTTATTCCCTTTTTTACATCTTTATAAAGACCACTGTATGTGATATGCGCACGTGTTTCATCACCAACAATCTTCTCATGAACAAGCGTGAATGTCGCCCCCTTTTTGAGCGTTACAAATTCAGTCGCGAAATCTCCAATACGAATCTTCGGACCCATCAGGTCCTGCATAATGGCGATATTCTTCCCTGTCTCCTTTGCTGCTTGGCGAATGTTCTTATGCGCGGTCTCGTGGGTTACCCAATCACCATGTGAAAAGTTAAGACGCGCGACATTCATACCTGCGCCAATCAAATTTTTTAACATAGGAACACTTTCCGATGCGGGGCCGATAGTACAGATAATATGAGTCTTCTTCATAAACGATACGCCGGTGGAGCGAAGGTGAAAAATAAAAAAACGCGCCCGTCTGGCACACACAGTATATACCAAACGAACGCATGTTCACAACATGAATATATCGTCACCCCCACACACGAAACCTTGTCATTTTCCATTCGTTTGGTATGATAATAAGCGTCTCATGAAAAGACGACTTCAAAAGAATATTCCACAATAATTGTTTTGGTAGATATACAAAGATAATTCGTATGAACATCTCTTCAATTATCGGGAGTACCATATATTCCGCGGTAGCTCAGTTGGTAGAGCGGCGAGCTGTTAACTCGTTGGTCGCAGGTTCGAGCCCTGCCCGCGGAGCATATGAAAAACGCCCTTTGGGCGTTTTTCATATGCTCCTGATAAAAAACAGCAACAAACTTTTGAAATCATTTTGCCAAATCTAATACACAAATTCAAGAAATGAAATCTCTGATGCGCCCCACCACTATTTTTCTGGGGCAAAGGAGGCGGGGCGATGGTCTCGCCCGCGCGGAGGAGGGGTCTGGGGAGGAATCCGCGCGGGCTTCGGCTTTCTGTTTTGAAAAAATGGGCGGCTATATTCATAAATACATTATATCCTAATTTGGGATTATTCTGCAATAGGAT
>Ga0233422_10000648_pt1 | contig 16777 bp, 10 predicted proteins | sample Watercolumn_Mata_2_FD_182724 | JGI IMG/M metagenome (GOLD analysis project Ga0233422, IMG submission 182724) | Freshwater microbial communities from Lake Matano, South Sulawesi, Indonesia - Watercolumn_Matano_2014_110_MG | ecosystem: Environmental > Aquatic > Freshwater > Lake | place...
GCTTTCACCGCCGAATGAGCCGAACTAGCCATCCATCGGCCGGTACGGAGTAGATGCCGATGCCAAAAGTATGGGTTAACCGATTGTTCTTACACTATTTCCGCGCTTAAGGAAGCGCCATTGGGGTTTGACCCGCTTTGACACCCAAGCCTTTTTGAATGGCACACCCAACTACGTGATATTCAATGGTCGTGTCGAACAACAGCCCCGAATGAAGATCAATACGGGCGATCGGGTGCGCATTTTTGTCGGAAATGGTGGCGTTAATCTGATTTCATCGTTCCATGTGATTGGCGAAATTTTCGATACCGTCTATCCAGAGGGAGCCATCGGTTCATTGCCGTTCAAGAATGTGCAAAGCACGGCCGTATTGCCGGGTGGGGCCGCTATTGTGGAGTTCACTTCCGAGGTTCCGGGCACTCTAGTCGCGGTGGATCATGCGCTGGCTCGAATGAATAAGGGCGCTTGGGCCGCCATTGTGGCGGAGGGTCAACCGCGACCGGACATCTTTCAGTCGCTATCCTCCCTCGCTCCAGGAGGCGAGCACGAATAGTCGCGGATCCTTCCCTTGGCGGATAGCATCGAATCCGCCACGGAAAGTCAACGCTGAGCCGTGACCTTTATATACATAAAATCAATAAGTTAGTGGCTCATGACGGATACGATCTTTGTCGGCAAGGTGGCTTCCACGTTACGGAACCTGCTTGGCCTGTTGTTTCCAGCCCAGCCCTATGTGCGACCCCTGGACAAGCTCTATGGAGGAATGGGAGCCCTGCTGGGCATTTTGGGGTTGGTCTGGTCAGCACAGTATGTAACGCCAGAGGCTTCGCTGTTGGTGGTTGCCTCCATGGGGGCGTCGGCCGTCCTGATCTTTGCCGTCCCCCATAGTCCATTGGCGCAGCCATGGGCCTTTATCGGGGGGCACTTGTTGTCCGCTTTCAGTGGGGTCACTTGCTATCGGCTGATCCCCGACCCGTTCATGGCCGCCGCCGCGGCGGTATCGCTATCCATGCTGCTCATGCATTTTCTACATTGTCTCCATCCGCCAGGCGGGGCAACGGCGCTTTTTGCCGTCATGGGCGGAGATGCCGTGCACGATCTGGGTTATGGCTATGTACTGGCTCCGGTAGCCCTCAATGTGGCGCTATTCCTGACTTTTGCCTTGCTGATCAACAATCTCTTGATCCCTAGACGCCGCTATCCATTGCGTCCGGTCAAGGCGCCTACCCCCGAAGCATCCCCCAACCGGCTCATCGTGGAAAGAGCCGACTTGGAAGCGGCGGTTAAGGAAATCGGGGGGTTCATTGATGTCAGCGATGACGATCTTGAAGATATCAATACGCGGGCGACCTTGCATGCCAGGCAAAGGCTGCTTTCGGTCACCAAGATCTCGGACCTCGTGCAACGTGACGTTTCCAGTTGCTTGATTGGAGACGAACTCGGGGTGACCTGGGTGCTGATGCGCTTGGACAGGAATAAGGGTGTTCGCGTGATCGACCGGTCAGGGCGCGTGATTGGTGTTGTGACCCTGGATGATTTTCTTTACGAGATCAAGAGCGATACGCCAAGTAGGCCTACTTGACCGGCTTTCCAGGCTGTTTCGTCCATCATCTGGCTCAATCGCGGCATCGGTTGCGGGCAATCCAGATCGAGCATTGGAGGCTCGGCTCTCATCACCATGACTCGAGACGCTCGATTCGGACCCACATGCCGGGTGGGGCGGGAGGGAAACGATCAGGTATCCTGATCGCCCCTCTCCCGTTTGCCGTCAAAATCAAGGTGAAGGCTGGGGACTTCCAGGCTTCATGACGGCTTTGAACTTGAGCGCATCGTAAGACACTCGCTAAAACGTTACGGTGGTTTCAAGAAAGCCATAATCCCCCTGGTTCCCGGTGTAATTGCCTTCGATGATGCTCTGGCCGAAGGCATGGGCGTAGAAGGCGTTGATGCTCAGATTGTCCAGCGGCTTCCAGCCTACCCCGACATGGGTCACGTTGGCCAGTTCCGACTGACCATAGGTCGGCATGCCGAGAAAACCGAAGAGCTTCGTATTGCCCGCGCCGCTGCTGGAATACACCAGGTCCTCGGTGGCATTGACGCTCAGCGAATGGAAGTCGGCGCGGATGGTTACCGTCGGGTCGGGTTTGAGGATCATCTGCACGAACACGTCCTGGTTGTTCATCATGTTGTAGAAGGGAAACTGGGCATAGAGCCAGGCAGTGGGCAGCATCTGGAAAAAGGTGCCATGGGTCTGGTTCTTGCGGTTGCTGTCCCCGGACGCACTGTTGATGCCCACCCGCAACCACGGACTGGCCCAGAGTTCCGGCAGTTGATACCCGAGTTCCGCGCCGAAGGCCCAGGCGCTCTGGTTCTGGGTCTGCCAGTCGCCGAACTGGCCGAAACCGTACACCATGCCGTCGAACTGGCCGGGTCCCGCCGGCTCGATGCGGGCCAGGTGGCCGCCGATCGTGTGCAGGCTGATATTGGCGCCGAGGGTCGGCGGCAGGGTAAGCGAATTGTCCACCACCACGACATCGGGCCGGGTGTCGTTGTAGGTGTACCAGGCGAGCCGGCCCAGGGTGTTGCCGAAAAAGTCGCCATCGCGAAGATTGAGCGTGATGCCGGCGACATTGATGTCCGTAATGGTGTCCATGCCATTGATGTCAAACCCGCCCTGGGTCGGCATGAAACCGAATCCCGAGATTTCATAATCGGCTGTTCCATACCCCAGGGTGCCACCGTCGAAGCTGCGGCCGGCATGGGTATAGTCGACGGGGCCGATCAAACGCTGCGCCAGACGATTATCTTGGATCCATTTCAGGCTTTTGTGCGAGGCGGCGCCCTGCGCGCCGTCCGAGTAGAGTTGCCGGCCGCCGGAGAACCAGGCGCCTGCATGCTTCAGCTTGAGGTTGCCCTGGCGCAGGAACCCGCTGTTCTGGTTGATATGCTCCGAGTTCTCATAATAGCGGGCGCCGAGACCCACCGCGCCTCTGGGTATGGCGGCCAGCGTGGTGTCCTGGAACTGCACGAAGCTTTCCAACCAGTCCTCGTGGTTCAGGCGCAGGCCGAGCTGGAACTTGTTGCCCATGAAGCCGTAGTTGGAATTGCGATCGATGACGGCGTCCTTGATCCTGACGTCGCCAAACCAGTCCACGGCCTCGCCGCGCAAGCGATCGAAGATTTCCAGTTTGAGCCGGGTGGACTGGCCCAGATCGACAGACAGTGGGTTGGCGGTATCTGCCGGACTAGTGGTCGAGATCGATGCCAGTATCAGACCGGGCAGGAGGGAGGAAGATGACAGCCAGGGTGTGGCGGATGCGGTCGTGTTCATGGTGTGCCTCTTGAGATGTGAAAGACTCAACAAGGCTGCCCATGCATTCGGTGTACGACGTCGTTTCATGCATGACCGATAGATGGGCAGCAGAGGACGACGTTGTCCAGCCAAATGGCCTTCCCGGCTTTGGGAATGCAACGGTATGAATCAAGCAGATTCCGTGCCTGACTGGATTGGCGCAATAATCGGATACAAATGGAAATTTTTTGCCGGATTGGGGCAAGTTCAGTGCAACAATGCCCCGAATCCAGGCATCAGCGACTAGACATCCAGATCCTGAATGGCGACGAGTGTCCGGGCGATCTCGCCAATTTTCTGATTGCGGTCCATCGCGGCCTTGCGCAGCGCGTTATAGGCCTTGTCCTCCGAGATGCCGTGCTGCTTCATGAGGAGGCCCTTGGCTCTTTCGATGATCTTGCGGTCGGCGAGCTGATGGCGGGTTTCTTCCAGTTCCTTGCGCAGCGTCTCGAACTCCCGGAACCGCGCCAGCGCCACCTCGACGATGGGAATCACCCGCTCCTTGTCCAGCCCGTCCACCACATAGGCGCTGACCCCCGCCCGCACCGCCTGGCGAATGAACTCGCTGTCGCGGTTGTTGGAAAACAGGATGATGGGCTTGGGTTGGTCGCGGCCGATTTCCCGCATCTGTTCCAGGGTGTCGCGGCCCGGGGCTTCCATGTCGATGATGATGATGTCCGGACCGAAGCGGCGCACCTCCTCGGCCAGGCCACGGTCGGCGGGAATCCGCTCGACCTTCAGGTAGCCCGCGTCGGCCAGGGCCTGCTGGATGATCGCGCTACGCCCGGGATGCTGGTCGACCAGCATGATCTTCAGGCTCATCGGTTGACTTGCCTCCAGGCGTCGATGTCCCCCCGCAGACTGTGCGGACCGCACTGTGCCAGATAATCGATCGGCCGCCGGGGATCGAATGTCCGGCCGTCACAAAACCGGTCCGCGCCCAGCGTGAGCGGTCGGGTGGCTGCCTCGAAGGCATGGGCGGCAACATAACGGCCTTCTTCCTTCTCGTCCATCGTTGGACAGGCCAGTCCCAGCGCCGCCGCCGCTTCCCGGTAGAGATCCGTGCGATAGACGCGTTCGGCCAGAGGGCGGAGCGGAATGGGCGCGTCGATCTGTCCCCATCGGGCCATCTGCGTGAGGAACCATAGGGCGTGTGAGCGCCAGGGAAACGTCGCGGCATGGCGGAAAAATATGTTGAAGTCCTCGAACCGGGTCGTGGGCAAATTCCTGCCCAGCGGCGGTTCGCCGAGCAGGCTTTGCCGGATGATGTCGACCGGCACGCGGACATATTCCTCCCGCGCCAGGACCCCGGCGAAGGCCGCGCGATGATTCGGCTGATCCAGCCATTCCGCTGCCTTGAGTAGGGCGACCAGCAACGCCCTGTGGGTCGCGGGATGACGCTCCGACCAGTCTTCCGTGACGGCGAACACCTTTTCCGGGTGGTGGTTCCAGATCCCGTGATCGGCCAGCAGGGTGACACTCACGCCCCGCTCCACGGCCAGACTGCCCCAGGGTTCGCCGACGCAGTACCCCTCGATGTCGCCGGTCGCCAGGGCCTCGACCATGAATGGCGGAGGCACGACTTCGAGGCGGAGATCCCGGTCGGGATGCAGGCCATGCGCCGCCAGCCAGTAACGCAGCAGGTAGTTGTGGGTGGACCACGGAAACACCATGCCTAGCCGGAGCGGATGACCCTGGTCCCGGCGTTGCCTGGCCATCGCCGCCAGGCGCGCGCCGGAACTGGCGGCAGAGTCGAGTTCCAGCGCGCTCAAGGCCGCGTGCAGACCGATCGATACACCGACGGTATTGCCGTTGAGCCCGAGGCTCAGGGCGGTAATCATCGGCACCCCGGCGCCCTGGTTGGGCAGGCTGGCCGCCAGGGGCATCGGCGCGAGCATCTGCGCCCCATCCAGCAGGCCGGCGCCGACTTTGTCGCGGATATTGGCCCAGGAGACTTCCCGCGCCAGCGTCACGTGGAGACCCTGCTCGGCGAAATAGCCTTGTTCCAGCGCCACCACCAGGGGGGCGCAGTCGGTCAGGGGCATGAAGCCCAGGGTCAGATCGGGTTTCTCGATCGGGTCGGTTTCGCCCTTGCGGACATGCGTTGCGCGGTTGTTCTCGGCGTGTGTCATTCACGTCCCGCGAGTAGCGATTGGAGTTCCGGGATGCACGAGCCACAATTCGTGCCAGCTCTCAAGGCGTGGCCGATGGCCTCGACGCTGTCCAGACCCTGAGCCTGGATGCCGCGGCGGAGTGTATTCGCGCCAACCCCGAAGCAGGCGCAGACCGTGCGGCCGGGGTCCTCCCCCGATAACGGTTTGCCGAGCAGCAGGCTGCGCCGATCCCCATCGTCCAGCCGATCCATGACAAACAGACCGCCCAGCCACTCGCGCGGCTGCGGCAGCGGCGTCTTGTCCACGAACATACAGCCCATCAACCGGCCCTCGCGCAACCAGGCGCAGCGGTAGCGTCCCACTCGGCGGTCCTGGTACTCGGTCCACTCGTCTCCACCCTGGGCCGCATGCGGATAGCCGAGCAGGCCCTGGGCAAGAATCCGCCAATCCCCCGGGGCGCGGTCATCCGCCAGTTCGTAGCGCCAATGTCGTCTGCCGGCGGCGCGCACCGCGTAGGCAATCCGGGGCAGCGGCCGACAATCCCGGGTCAGCAGGAAGCCATGCCAGGTCGGTAGCCAGGACTCGATCCGCAGCGGGGTATGCTTGAATTCGGGTTCGCCCGCCACGGGATCGGTGAGTGGGTTGACCAGGATGTTGACCAGTCCGGCGGAAGCATACTGACGGGACCAGTGCATGGGCATGAACACCGACTCGGGCGGGGTGTCCGCGCTCAGCCGCACCCGGGCGATCGCATCGCCATGGAGAGTCTCGAGCCGGACCAGGCTGTCTTGAGCGATACCGAGGCGGGCCGCCGTGTCGGGATGGATTTCGGCATAGGGCTCCGGCACGTGCTGGGAGAGTCGCGGCGACTTGCCGGTCCGGGCCATGGTGTGCCACTGATCGCGCACCCGGCCGGTATTCAGGCTCAGCGGGTAATCGGCCGAGAGCTTGTCGCGGAGGGCGTCGATCCGAGGCGCCAGCAGGCGGGCGCGGCCGTCGCCGTGCGTGAACTTCCCTTCGGCGAACAGCCGCGCCGCACCTTCTGGATTCCGGGCGTTGACCGGCCACTGTATCGGCTGCAGCGCGTCATACCCGGCCCGATCCAGGCCGGCCAGTCCCGAAATGTCGAATCGGCGGCCGCCGTCGTTGCGGTAGCCCGACAGGCGCGCGTGTTCGCTGAAGATCTCATGGGCCTACTCGTAGGGGAAGCCCGTGCCGAAGCCCAGGCGCCGCGCGACCTGGGTCAGCATCCACCAGTCCGGTTTGGCTTCGCCCGGCGCCGGCAGAAAGGCCCGCTGCCGGGAAATGCGGCGTTCGGAATTGGTGACCGTACCATCCTTTTCACCCCAGGTCAGCGCCGGCAGGCTGACATGGGCGAAAGGGGCGAGATCGGTGTCCGCCTCGCAATCGGACACGACGACGAACTCGCATTGCACCAGCGCGGCGCGAACCGCTCGCGTCTCCGGCAGGCTGACGACCGGGTTGGTGCCCATGATCCAGATGGCCCGGATGCGGCCCCGGCCGATGGCGCGGAATAGGTCCACGGCCTTGAGCCCACGGCATTCGGCGATGCGGGGACTGGACCAGAAGGCCTTGACGAGCTGACGATGCTCGGCCCGCTCCAGGTCGAGATGCGCGGCCAACTGGTTGGCCAGGCCCCCGACCTCCCGCCCGCCCATGGCGTTGGGCTGTCCGGTCAGCGAGAACGGTCCCATGCCGGGCCTGCCGATGCGCCCCGTCGCCAGATGCACGTTGAGGATGGCGTTGACCTTGTCGCTGCCGGTGGCGGACTGGTTGATGCCCTGCGACCAGGCGGTCACGGATTTTTCGGTGCTCGCGAACCACTGATAGAAGCGCGCCAGATCAGCTTCCGGAATGCCGCAGGCCGCGGCGGTGGCCGGCACGGAAGGCGCGGTCGCGCGGGCGGCGGCCAGCGCCTCGGCGTAACCGGCGAGATGCGACTCCAGGAAGCCGAAATCCAGCCGGTCCTGTTGGCGCAGAAAGTTCAGCAGTCCATTGAAGAGCAGCGCATCGGTGCCCGGCCGGATACCGAGATGCAAGTCGGCGGTCTCGGCGGTGGCGGTGCGGCGCGGATCGACGGTCACCAGCCGCAGCCTGGGATTGTCCCGACGCGCCTTGAGGAGGCGCTGATACAGCACCGGATGGCACCAGGCGGCATTGGAGCCGACCAAGACCACGAGTTCGGCCAGTTCCAGGTCCTCGTAGCAACCGGGCACCACATCCTCGCCGAAGGCCCGCTTCTGGCCGGCGACGGTCGAGGACATGCACAGCCGGGAATTGGTGTCGATGTTGGCAACGCCGAGGTAACCCTTCATCAGCTTGTTGGCGACGTAGTAGTCCTCGGTCAGCAACTGACCCGAGCCATAGAAGGCCACCGCCTCCGGGCCATGCTCATCGATGATGGATCGGAAGCGTGCCGCCACCGTGTCCAGCGCCCGGTCCCAACTCACGGTTTCACTACCTATGCGCGGAGCGAGCAGTCGCGTTCGAAGAGACAGGGTCTCGCCGAGCGCTGAACCCTTCGAGCAGAGTCGGCCCTGGTTGGCGGGATGTTCCGGGTCGCCCTTGACCGTCGCGACCTCGGGGCCGAGCGGCGTGACCAGAACGCCGCAGCCGACCCCGCAATAGGGGCAGGTCGTCCGAACAGTCGTCCGAACGGGAGGGGAAGAGGCTGGCATGGCTATGCTCCGTTGCGGTGGCCGTCGAAGATCAAAGGCGGGGCGTACCGAGAGTGGGTCAGGCCTTCAGCCAGACGTTGCCATCCTCGACCTTCACGGCATGACAGGCGGTGCGCCCCTGGTCCGGGGCCACCGCCTCGCCGGTCTGGAGATCGATGACCCAATTGTGCAGGGGACAGGCGACCCGATGCCCTTGCACGATCCCTTGGGACAGCGGCCCGCCTTTGTGTGGACAGCGGTCCCGCACGGCGTACACGCTGTCGTCCTGGGCGCGGAACAGGGCGATGTTACCGGAGGCTGTTGCCACGATGCGTGAGCCTTGGCGGGGTATGTCGGTCAGCGCGCCGACGCGATTCCAGTTCTTCATGATCCTACTCCAGGGTGCCGAGGGGGGCGAAGCCACTACGAGCCGCGGGTTGGGCGAGCTCCGCCCAGGGATCGGTCTGGGCCGTCTCCTGCGATTTCAGGAAACGCTGGTGGAGAAGGCGGCGGTCCTCGGCATTCTCGACAACGCGCGACTTGACGTAAGACAGCCCCACGCGTTCGATCCAGGGCGCGGTCCGCTCCAGATAGCGCCCTTCTTCCCGGTATAATTGCATGAAGGCGCCGCAATATTCCAGCGCCTCTTCCTCGGTCGCCACCTTGCACAAGAGATCGGTGCCGCGCACCTTGATGCCGCCATTGCCACCGACATGGATTTCGTAACCGGAATCGACGCAGACGATGCCGAAATCCTTGATGGTGGCCTCGGCGCAGTTGCGCGGACAACCGGACACCGCCATCTTGAACTTGTGCGGGGTCCAGGAGCCCCAGGTCAGCCTTTCCAGCTTGACCCCAAGCCCCGTGGAATCCTGCGTGCCGAACCGGCACCACTCCGAGCCGACACAGGTTTTTACGGTACGCAGGCTCTTGCCATAGGCATGACCGGAGACCATGCCAGCGGCGTTCAGATCGGTCCAGACCGCCGGTAGGTCCTCTTTTTTCACCCCCAGCAAATCGATGCGCTGACCGCCCGTCACCTTGACGGTTGGAATGGAGAATTTGTCGGCCACATCGGCGATGGCCCGCAATTCATTGGGCGTGGTCAGGCCGCCCCACATCCGGGGGACGACCGAGTAGGTGCCATCCTTCTGGATGTTGGCGTGGATCCGCTCGTTGATGAACCGCGCCTGCGGATCGTCCCGGTAACCGTCCGGCCAGGCGCAGAGCAGGTAGTAATTCAGCGCTGGCCGGCATTTGTGACAACCATCGGGCGTGCGCCATTCCAACATGCTGAAAATGGCGGACAGTGATTTCAACCCCTGCTTGAGCACAGCCTGCCGGATGACATCGTGTGAATAGGAAGTACAGCCGCACAGGGGTTTCTCGGCCGGTGTCTGTTCGTAATTGCCGACCATGGCCGCGAGAATCTGTTCGACCAGCCCGGTGCAGGAACCGCAGGACGAGGAAGCCTTGGTGTGAGCCCGCACCTCGTCCAGGGTGAACAGCTTCTTCCGGACGATGGCGTCGACCACGGTCTTCTTACAGACGCCGTTGCAGCCGCAGATTTCCGCGTCATCGGGCATGCCGGCGATGCTCTGGCCCTCGCGGCCCTCGTCCGCCATGTGCGCGCGGCCGAACAGGAGGGTATCGCGGAAATCGCCGATGTCGGTCTGCTCGCGCATGAGCTGGAAGTACCAATTGCCGTCGACGGTATCGCCATACAACACCGCGCCTTGCACGCGGTTGTCGCGCACCACCAGCTTCTTGTAGACGCCGCGCGCGGGATCCTGGATCACCAGTTCCTCGAAATCCGCGCCACCCTGGAAATCGCCCGCCGAGAACAGATCGATGCCGGTCACCTTGAGCTTGGTCGAGGTCACCGAGCCCTGGTAGCGGCCGATGCCGAATTCCGCCAGGTGATTGGCGCAGACCCGCGCCTGCTCGAAGGCCGGGGCCACCAGTCCGAATAGGCCGCCACGATGCTGCACGCACTCGCCGACCGCGTAGATGCTCGGGTCGTAGGTTTGCAGGGTATCGTTGACGACGATGCCGCGCTCGCAATGGATGCCGGCGGACTTGGCCAGTTCGATGTTGGGACGAACGCCGACGGCCATCACCACCAGGTCGGCCGGGATTTCCAGCCCATCCTTGAAGCGCACCGCCCGTACTCGTTCCTCGCCCAGCAGTGCCTCGGTCTGCGCCTCCAGCAGGAAATTCAACCCGCTTTCCTCCAGCGAGCGCTTGAGCAACGTGGCGGCCGGCTTGTCGAGTTGGCGTTCCATCAGCGTGTCGAGGACATGCACCACGGTGACCACCATACCCCGCTTCCTGAGACCGTTCGCCGCCTCCAGGCCCAGCAGGCCGCCGCCAATGACCACGGCGTGCCGGTGCTGGCGGGACGCCTCGAGCATGCGGTCGACGTCGCGGATGTCGCGGAAGCCGACCACCCCGTCCAGGTCCCGGCCCGGGATCGGCAGGATGAAGGGGTTGGAACCGGTGGCGATGAGCAGCCGGTCGTACTCCGCCGTCAGGCCGCTTTCGGCTTGCACGAATTTTTTCCGCCGCTGAATGCCGATCACCCGCTGCCCCTTGTACAACGTGATGCCATGCCGGGCATACCAGTCGTCGTCGTTGAGGATGATGTCCTCGAGCCGCTTCTCGCCAGCCAATACCGGAGACAGCAGGATGCGATTGTAATTGCCATGGGGCTCGGCGCCGAACACCGTGATCTCGTAGAGATCGGGGGCGATCTTGAGCAATTCCTCGACGGTGCGGATGCCGGCCATGCCATTGCCGACGACGACCAGCTTCTGTTTGTTCATATCCAGCGACCTGAATGCGTTTACCTGGGATCAAGCCAAAAAAAAACGCCATTCCGCCCCGAGGGGCATCAATGACGTCGTTGTCATGAGTATTGGCGCCGCCGTTGGCGCTTGCCATTTAGTTAGCAGAATCAGTGCCAAATTCGAATGCGGCTGGAAAAATGGTTGTAGGGAAAGGGCCAGGACCGGGAGGGCTGGACCGCCGCACCAGTACGATTCATCTCCTGTCGCGTATTGGTGCGCGGGGACGCCTCCGCGCCGATCTCAGGAGCCGGTCAGCCGATGCAGGGCTGCCAGCAGCGCCAGCAACAAGGTGGCGCAGAGCGCTTTCCAGAAGGCCAGGGGATTCCGCTCGTACAGCGAAACGCGCGCGGGACGGCTGGCGACCGCGCCCTTGGCCAGGCCCGCCTCCAGCTCATGGGCCAGTTCCATTGCGTCGGCGTAGCGCTGTTCGGGATCGACAGCGATCGCGCGATGCAGGACGGTTTCCAGCCAGGCGGGAAGATCGGGGCGATAGTGCGTCAAAGGTTTCGGCTGCCCATGGCACGGATGGCTGAAGGCCTCGATCTCGCCGAAAGGATAGGCGCCACCGGTAAACAGCCGGTAGAGGGTGACGCCGACGGCGAACACATCGCTGGCCTGACTGCCACGCTCGCCCTGAAACAGTTCCGGGGCCATGTAGGACGGCGTGCCAGGGATGGGTTGAGTGGGGTCCTCCTCCCAGGCCGGCAGGCGCGCGATGCCGAGATCGAGCAGGCGCAGCCCGCCGCTGTCCGGCAGCAGCATGTTGTCCGGCTTGATGTCGCGATGGATGACGCCATGCTTGTGCAACGCGTAAACGGCGCGGCAGAGCTTCAGCCCGATGTCGCCGCCCTCCGCCAGCGTGACCGGGGGACGACGGGCGATTCGCTGCTCCAGCGTTTGTCCTGCGTAGTAGGGCATGACCGAATACAGGCAAGTTTGCCGATCCGGTTCCAGTTCGACGATTTCGGCAACCCACGGGCTTTTCACGCTGGCCCCGATCCACGCCTCGCGCGCGAAGGCCTCGCGGTAATCGGCGTCGCTGGCGACGGCGGGCTGCGGCCATTTCAGGACCACGGGCGCGTCGCGGTCGCACGGCCGCGCCTCGAACAGCAGGCTGTAACGTCCGGCGGCGAGCACTCGCGTCAGGGTGAAGCCGTTAACCTGGGCGCCGACCTTCGGCGGCGGCGCGATGGGCAGCGACCGTAGCGCCAGCAGCAACTCCCCATACTCCTTGCCGGGCAGGGCCACCACGTCCACGACCACGGCGGTCACATTGTCGCTGGCGCCACGGTCCAGGGCGCTTTCGACGAGGTGCTCCGCCGCATGCGATGGCGCGGCGCGCCGCGCCAGGAGTTCCCGCAGATGATGATCGTCGAGACTGTCATGCACGCCATCGCTGCACAGCAGAAAGCGGTCATGCGGCTCCAGCGGCAGTCGCCGGTGCTCGACTTGGGCCAGATCCTCCAGACCGATCGCGCGGTAGAGCACATGCTCGTAACCGGGTTGCGGAAGAACATGGTCATGGGTCAGGCATTCGAGACCGTCGCCACGCAGACGGTAGATACGGCTATCCCCCACATGAAAGAGATGAGCCTGACGCCCGCGCAGGATCAGGGCGCTGAAGGTGCAGCCCATCCGTTCGAGGCCGGGATCGCGCCGGCCGAGGTCGTGAATCCAGCGATTCGCGCTCTCGATGGCGCGGTGCGCGCGCTGGGCGATGCCCAGGGTGGGCGGCAACTGGTAATAGCCCTCGAGGAACAGCCGCACGGCCAGTTCCGCCGCCACCCGTCCGCCGGCCACGCCGCCGATGCCATCGGCGACGACCGCCGCCGCGCCATACAGTCGAAACTCGGCAAGGGACGCCGGGGTCACACAGGCGGCATAGTCCTGATTCTCCTGGCGGGCGCCGATACGCGTCGCGCGCCCGTGGCTTAGAATTAGACCGCCCGGCAGGGGGGACATGTGCGATTAGACCCGAGCGCCGGAGACGGCGCCCCAGGTGTTGCGCCAGCGCCTGCGCACCCCGATCAGGCCGGCCAGCCCCAGCAAGGGCAGCAGGCCGAACAGTATGAAGCCGCCCTCGAAACCATGCTGTAGTTCCCAGGAAACGCCCAGCGTCTTGGCCAGGAAGAAGCCGCCGACGCCACCGGCGCACCCCACCAGACCGGTGACGATGCCGATTTCCTTGCGGAAGCGTAGCGGCACCAACTGGAAGATGGCCCCGTTGCCCATACCCAGCGCCAGCGTCCCGAAAAAGAACAGCCCCACGGCGGCCCAGGCGATGGCCGGCAGTTCGCCGAAACCCCAACCCGCGATGGTGGCGTTGCCGGTGACTGCCGGGCCCGGCCCCTCGGGGAGTTGCGACACCGCGAAATAGCACAGGGAAACGATCAACAAAAGGTATTCCAGGGTGCGGATGCCGCCGACGCGATCGGCGAGGTAACCGCCGACCGGGCGGAACATCGAGCCCGCGAACACCACCAGGGCCACCATGAAGCCGGCGCTGACGCCGGAGACGTGATACCAGTTGGTGAAGTAGAGCGGCAGCGCGCCGCCCAGGCCGACGAAGCCGCCGAAGGTGATGGAATAGAAGAACATGAACCACCAGACATCGCTGTCCTTGAGCACCCCGAAATAGTCCCCCATGGCCAGCCGTTTCGCCGGCGCCGGCGCGTCCCTGGCCATCAGGGCATAGAGGATGAAGATCAGCACCAGCGGGATCAAGAGGAAGCCGAACACCGCCTGCCAGCCAAACTTCTCGGCGAGTATCGGCACGATCAGCGAGTCGAGCACAACCCCCATGTTGCCGGCCCCGGCAATTCCCATCACCACACCCTGGAACTTGGGCGGATACCAGCGGCTCACCTGCGGCAACGCCACGGCGAAACTGGCTCCGGCGACGCCGAGCAACAAGCCTAGCCCTTGTGCCTCCAGCTTGCTGTGCAGGCCGAACACCGCGACATAGCCGAGTCCCGCCATGACCAGCAACTGCGCCAATAAACCAGTTTTCTTGGGACCGATCACATCCGCCAGAAAGCCGATGAGAATCCGGAAGATGGCCCCGGACAGGATCGGGATGGCCACCAGGGTGAACTTCTCACTGACTGGCAGCCCTAGATCCTTGGTGATGTAGAGGGACAGCGGCCCCAGCATGACCCAGACCATGAACGATACGTCGAAATAGAGAAAGGCCGCGACCAGCGTCGGCCAATGTCCCGCCTGGCGAAATTCCTTGAAATTCATGAGGTACTCCCGAGCAGTGCAAGAAGCAAAAAAAAACGCCTCCCCGCCTGCCCCAGGAATATGGGCAAGGCCGGAAGACGTCTGTGTCATGGCGCCGCCCGCGTTGGCGCACACCTTGATATTTCATTAGCACTTACCATGCCATGATAATGGATGGCTGAAAAAAGCTGCCAGGGGCTACGCATCCAATGCCAGGATTCGTCGGTTAATGCCCATTTCCGATGCATCAGGCACCAAGACAACTCAAGCAGGACTTGCGCATGTTGCTTCTTCTCCATGCGCCTTAGCCCGACTTCAGCCTTATCTTGGAGGCAAACCTGCCGTTTTTTGGGGTACTTCAAGAACCGATATCGGGAAAGCCTAACCCGACTTCAGGGCACCTCTAAAAATACTCCCGCCGCCTCCTATTTGAGAAAATACCGTCATCAACCACCGCCCGAGACTGCCCCATGCTTTGCCAACGCCACCCCGGACTCTTTGATCTTCATGACCGCGCCGCGAAGCTGACAGCGCTGGGCGATCCCTTGGTCACACTGAAAGCCGAGATCAACTTCGAAGCGTTTCGGGCCGACCTCGCACGGGTGCATGAGAAGCCCCGCAAAAGTAACGCTGGGGCGAAGCCGTTCGATGTCGTGTTGATGTTTATGGTATTGATCCTGCAGCATCTCTACAACCTCTCCGACGATGGCATTGAATATCAGATTCGGGATCGGCTGAGTTTCATGCGTTTCCTGGGCTTGCAACTGGAGGATCGCGTGCCGGATGCCAAAACGGTGTGGTTATTCCGCGAACGCCTCAAGAGGCTCGGGCTGGTCGAAGTGCTGTTCGCCCGCTTTGACGAGCAACTCGCCCAGCGGGGCTACGTCGCCAAGGCCGGACAGATGATCGACGCCACCTTTGTCGAAGCCCCGCGCCAGCGCAATACCCGCGAGGAGAATGCAAAGATCAAGGCCGGTGAACTGCCCGACGGCTGGGATGACCCCGAGCAAGCCGCCAAGCGCCGGCAACAAGACACGGACGCCCGCTGGACCAAGAAGAACAACGAGACCCACTACGGCTACAAGAACCACATCAACGCCGATGCTGCCACCAAACTGATCCAGGACTACGCCATCACACCGGCGAACGTCCATGACAGTCAAGTCTTCGACGACCTCCTGGACACCGAGACCCGCCCCCCCGAAAACGGCCAGCGCCCGGTGTATGCCGACAGCGCCTATCGCTCCGCCGAACGGGAAGCCGATCTGGAGAAACGGGGTCTGGAGAGCCAAATTCATGAAAAGGGCACGCGGGGCGCACCACTGACCGATGACCAGAAAGCCACCAACCGGACCAAGTCCACGGTGCGGGCGCGGGTCGAACACCTATTCGGGGCCCAGGCCGCCATGGACGGGCACGTCATCCGCACTATCGGCCTCGAACGGGCCAAGGTCAAAATCGGCCTGTTGAACTTGACCTACAACATGAAGCGGTTGGTGCAACTGACTGCCATCGAAACCCGGCGGCTAGCTGGCCTCGCGGCGAGTCTGAGTGGGATCACTGCGCCTGTGGGGGCCTGAACGCGGGGGAAATCCCCCGCGAAAGGCCCTTCGAGACTCAGCCATCCTGATTTTTCGCCCCCATTCGCGCCCGACTTTTGAATTTTTTCATGGCTATCGAGCGCGGGGCTGGGAAATACGGATTTTTAGAGGTGCCCTTCAGCAACTCGAAGCAAAAAAGTTGATAAGCACTTGATTTACCGTATACGGATTGCAAAGGTCGGAACTACAGAGGCAGCGATGGCGTAATGGGTCGCTGTCGCGTTCGAGGTGATTTTGGGTTTTCCTGGCAACCGGCCAAGACTAAGCAAACCAATAGGGCGCTAAACCGTTTCACAATCACGTGTGTGGCTCCAGGGTCGGCGAGAAAGACGGGCGACAATCCCTGCTGAATGTCATCAATGGACGCTTAATCGAAGAGCAGGTCGTCCAGCCTGAGGGAAACCTCTCTTGGCAGTTTCGATCAGCAACTCGATTGCTTTTTCGACCTTTTCCCATTGAGAAGGGAATTTAGGCCATTCAAAATAAAGATTTGGTAAAAGTTGGACGCTGATCTGGAAACAATGCGGTTTCCTTATTGAAACAGTGCTTCCATGTGTGATTTCTGACGATCGTTGGTCGCTTTCTCGTCCATGCCCGCTGAGTGAACGCTCATTTCAGGCGTCCAACAAACGTTCGTTCAGAATCTGGACCTTCAGCGAAATGCGCTGCAGAAGATTGGTTGCGAGAAGAATTACACCGACCCGACCAGCAAAGTGGCGCGAGTACCGAGCGTCTCGGACTAAATGGAATTTTGGACATAGCTCGAACAGGCGACACCTTGGTGGTCTGGCGCCTGGATCGGTTAGGGCGATCGTTGAAACATCTGATCCACCGGGTAGAGAAACTGGGCCAGCAAGGAATTGTGAAGCGGCCCCCAATATTTAGACAGGTGGTTAAGCTCGGGTACCCTGATGAGGACCCAGAGATGAAAGGTACAGAACTCCTGATCTCCGGATTGGGC